>Ga0105162_1000911_pt1 | contig 17897 bp, 17 predicted proteins | sample JNZ201metaG_FD_81532 | JGI IMG/M metagenome (GOLD analysis project Ga0105162, IMG submission 81532) | Hot spring microbial communities from Jinze hot spring, China to study Microbial Dark Matter (Phase II) - JNZ 20120812A | ecosystem: Environmental > Aquatic > Thermal springs > Hot (42-90C) >...
CCCCAATCCCCCTGGCAGGAGGCCAGAGCCCCCTGCACCTCCGTTTTTTCCCACCCTCGTGGGCTTGGGGTTCGCCAGGGTTTTTAGCCCCACCCGTTAATAAGGCATTCTTCAGGATGATTGACATCCCAACCTTAAAATTTCGCACAAAACCAGCCCTTTTGACTGGCGCTTTTGGTAAGCTTGTAGTAAAATAGTGGTAATCAGTGGAACATTGTGGTTGGATTACTGAGTAAATGTTCTCAGGGGAATACAGGCATTCTCTTGACGAAAAAGGCAGGATCATAATACCAGCCAAATTCCGCCCCTTCCTTCAGGAAGGAATGTTCTTAACCCGAGGGTTGGATGGGTGCCTCTTCCTTTTCCCTCTATCCTTCTGGAACGAACTTGTCCAGAAGATTAAAGATCTGCCTCTGACAAACCCCGCCGCCAGGGCTTTCAGTCGGCTTGTCCTTTCAGGTGAGGAGTGCCAGATGGACAGGCTGGGCCGAATCCTGATCCCTTCTCACCTTAGGGAATTCGCTAACCTTGATGATGCTGCTGTCCTTATCGGCCAGGGAAACAGGATTGAAATCTGGAGCGAAAAACGCTGGAACGAGCTTGTAGAACGCTTCCAGAAAGAAGAAAGCCTTTTCGCCGAGCAGTTCCGGGAGTTAGGGATATAAATGCCACACATCCCGGTGCTTCTTGAGAAAGTGGTAGAAGGGCTGGCAGTAAAGCCAGGAGGCCTTTATATTGATGCTACGGTGGGAGAAGGAGGCCATGCTGAAGCCATTTTAGAGGCCTCTTTTCCCGACGGTTGCCTTCTGGGAATTGATGTGGATGATGAAGCCCTTAAGAAGGCAGCTGAAAGGCTCGCTCGTTTCAAAGGGAGGGTAGCTCTGGTCAAAGCCAATTACAGGGACTTAGCCTCTATAGCTCGAAGGGAAGGATTCTTCCAGGTAGATGGTATCCTCTTTGACCTGGGTTTCGCCTTTTTCCAGGTAGAGGATCCCCAAAGAGGCTTTTCCTTTTACCTTAACGGCCCCTTAGACATGCGTTACGACCGTTCTGGTAAAACCTCCGCTTACCACATTGTTAACCGCATTCCGGAGGAGGAGCTGGCCGATATAATCTGGAAATATGGCGAAGAGCCAAAAGCTCGCCGCATCGCAAAAGCTATAGCTCAGGCCAGGCCCATTCGTTCAACCCTGGAACTGGCCAGGATAGTGGAGCAAGTGGTGGGCTCAGGGGGGAAAATCCATCCGGCCACACGGGTATTCCAGGCCATCCGCATAGCCGTCAACCAGGAATTAGACAACCTGAAAGAGGCATTGCCTCAGGCAGTGGAGCTTCTGAAGCCCGGGGGACGCCTTGCGGTGATCTCTTTCCATTCTCTGGAAGACCGCATCGTTAAAGAGTTCTTCCGGCAGGAATCCAGGGACTGCATATGCCCTCCCGAGATGCCCGTGTGCGTGTGCGGCCACAAAGCAACCCTCAAGGTTATAACTCAAAAGCCCATAACCCCTTCCCCAGAAGAGGTGGAAGCTAATCCCAGAAGCCGCAGTGCCAAATTGCGTATAGCCGAAAGGAGGCTCTAAATGCGAAACGAAGTTCTACCCATCCCTGAAACCGGAATCCAGATCACAGGAATTTCCAGGATTGCTGAGAAAACTGGCTTATTTTTGTTATTGCTGTGCACCTTAATTATAATGGTCACGTGGCTTAACTTCGCAACCCAGGCGGAAATAAAGGCTCTGGAAGTTAAAAGCTACACCTTAAAGATGCAGACCTTTCACTTAAAAAGGGATAACATCGCTCTCCTTGAGCAGATTTCCAGGGCATGCTTTTCAGCAGGTAATGAGGGCTTTTTCCGCCCTGCCGATTGGGAAGTGATAGCTCGTGGGCCATAGAGAACAAAATGCCTAAGAGATCAATCCTCCCCAGGCTGAAACATGAACAGAGGATAAAAATTGGGGGCCTCATGTTAGCCCTTATTGGTGTGATTTTCCTCTCCAGAACAGCACAACTGATGCTCAATCCCGTCCCCCAAATCCAGGAGGAAGTAGAAAGCCTGGTTTACGCCCTGGAACTCCGTAACCCCTCGCCCTCTGCAAGAGGCCTGATTTTTGACCGCAAAGGCTACCCTCTGGTTCTGAACAGCTTGCATTACCAGCTCGCCGCTTACGTGGACCGCATCAGAGCTGAAGGAATTGAGAGGGAAATAATTGCCAAAAAGCTATCTAAAATCCTCAACCGAAGCGAAGAGGAACTGAAAACTTGCCTGGAGAAGTATAAAATCAAGGACGATGGCACTGCCGTCCTGAACTATTATTGCCTCCTGGCTCAGGAACTAAATGAAGAGGAGAAAGAAAAACTTAAATCGGCTTTGTTGAGCGCCTTTGGAGAGGAAGGTAAACTCCCCAACTGGCTCGGATTTGAGGCTTTTCCCGCCCGCCTTCACCCTGAAGGAAGGCTTGCCTCCCATGTCCTGGGCACCTACCTTCCCCAGGGAGATGTAAAGCTTGGGGTGGAAGCCTCTTACGATGCCTACCTTTCAGGCAAGGAGAAACCTTCCCCAGCCTTACTGGTGGAAGAAGTTAATCTGCCCTTAGCCTTCACAGCCGATGGCTGCAGCCTTATCCTTAGCCTTGACCGGGATATACAGAAAGCGGCGGAGGAAATCCTCAGAGAAACCATTTTCAATTCCGGAGCTCTAAGCGGAGTAATCGTGGTCATGGATGTCTCCACAGGAGAAGTGCTTGCTATGGCCGGTTACCCCGATTTTGATCCCGATTCCCCGGCCGAAACGCCCGAAAACTTCCTGGTAAACCCTGCCATAAGCTCCCTTTACGAGCCCGGTTCCGTCTTCAAGCTGGTAACTTATGCTGCAGCCCTTGATTCCGGCCTTATAAATCCCCACTCTCCTTTCTACGACGAGGGCTTCATAAACGTGGGCGGACACACCATCAGAAACTTCGGGGGAGTTTCTTACGGGAATGTGGATGCCACAAAAGCCTTAGCCCTTTCCATAAACGTGATAGCCGTTAAAATAAACCTCTCCCTTGGCCCCCAAATCTATTACAACTACCTGCGTCGCTTTGGCTTTGATACCCGCACCGGAATAGACCTTCCTGGTGAGAGCAATCCCATTGTCAAGTTCCCAGGAGAAGCAGGATGGACCTATGTAGAGCTGGGGACCAACTCCTTTGGGCAGGGGGTATCGGTTACCCCGATCCAACTGGTGGCAGCAATAGCAGCCATTGCTAACAAGGGCCTTCTAATGAGACCCAGGGTTGTTTCGGGAATGATTTGCGATGGGAAACTTTACCGGATCCCACCGGAAAAATATGTGGTGCGAAGGGTGATATCTCCTGAAAGCGCCGCCCTTTTAGCACAAATGATGGAAGGCGTGGTGAAATACTGGAAGGATTACGCTGATGTTCCGGGCTATTCTGCTGCCGGAAAAAGCGGAACAGCCGAAATCCCTACCCCTTATGGCTATGAACCAACCCTTCCGTCCATTGGCTCTTTCGGGGGATTCGTCCCGGCCCGGAACCCTAAAGTAGCCATACTGGTCAGGATTGACAAGCCAACAGTTAGGGAAACCGGCATAATGGTGGCAGCCCCTGCCTTTGCCAAGCTCGCTTACCGGACCATGAGGATCCTTGGGGTTCCACCTGATGAACCAGAGGAGCTTGCCTACAGGTAAAAGAGATGATCGGACTTAGGGAACTGTTAGAAGCCCTGGCTGGGGAAAAGCCGCCTGAAGAAGTGGTGCCTCCCCTCCGCTTCTCCGGGGCAGTAATTGATTCCCGGCTGGCCCAAAAGGATTCACTTTTTATCGCTTTGAAAGGGGAAAACACTGACGGACACCTTTTCGTTAAAGAGGCCTTTGACCGGGGAGCCGTGGTTGCCCTGGTGGAAAGGGAACCAGAGTTCTCCTGCCACCTCCTTGACCTGAGGACAAAACCTGTCCAGTGGCCTGAGGAAAGATTAGTTTTCCCCCTTTGTATAATCGTTCCGGAAACTCTCAAGGCTTTGCACCAGTCAGCAGCTTTCTGGCGCCGCCAGCACATGAGCCGGGTTGTGGGGGTAACAGGAAGCATAGGGAAGACCACCACAAAGGAGCTCATAGCCTCCGTCCTCTCCAGGCGTTTTCGGACCCTAAAAAGTTACGGCAATTACAACAATGAGATAGGCTTGCCCCTTACTTTGCTTCACCTTGGCCCCGAACATGAAAGGGTTGTTCTGGAAATGGGGATGTATGCTCTGGGGGAGATCGCCATGTTAGCAGAGATAGCCCTTCCGGCTGTAGGGGTTGTAACCTGCGTGGAACCGGTGCACCTGGAGAGGTTGGGCACCATAGAAAATATAGCCCGGGCCAAAGCTGAACTGGTGGAAGCGCTTCCTCCCGATGGGGTTGCAGTTCTCAATTACGATGATGAAAGGGTGCGGGCGATGAAAAGTAAGACCAAGGCCAGAGTTTTCTACTATGGCCTTGACCCTCATGCCGACCTTTGGGCCGATGAAATCCAGAGCGAGGGGCTTTCTGGCGTCCGTTTCCGGTTCCATTACGGGAAAGAAGTTATCCATGCCCGCATACCTCTGCTGGGGAGGCACAGCGTTCACACCGCCCTGGCCGCAGCATCCGTAGGGCTTCTGGATGGACTCTCCTGGGGGGAAATAATGGCCGGGCTCAAGGACACATCGGCACAGGTAAGGCTGATGGCAGTAAAAGGGATACGAAATTCCACCATCCTTGATGACACTTACAATGCCAGCCCACCCTCAACCCTTGCAGCTTTAAGTGTCCTTGGGGAGCTGAGCGGGAGGCGCATTGCGGTCCTGGGTGACATGCTGGAGCTGGGTTCCTATGAGGAGGAAGGCCACAGGAAAGTGGGAAGAAAAACGGTGGAGGTAGCTTCAATCCTCATCACTGTTGGCCCCAGAGCCAGGATAATAGCTGAGGAGGCCCTGGCCTGTGGTATGCCTCCTGATAAGGTCCACATCCTTGATTCAAAGGAGGAGGCAGTGAAACTGCTCCTGGAAATCCTGGAACCCGGAGATTTTGTGCTGGTGAAGGGGTCAAGAGGCATGAAAATGGAGGAAATCGTGAAAGAAATTATGGCGAGGGATTGATAAAATGTCATACGCTCTGGCCCTTGGAACTGTTTCCTTCCTCTTAGCCGTTATTTGGGGACAGCCTCTAATTGAAATCCTGAAGAAGTTCGGGATGGGGAAGATGATAAAAGTGGACGGCCCCAGCTCCCACATGAGCAAGATGGGTACACCCACCATGGGCGGAATAATGATTATTGTCCCTGTGCTCCTCATAACCATAGTCCTCAATTTCTTCAGTCTTATGGGCATGACCCTCTTAGGGCGTTCAATCCTTGTACCCCTGGGTGTAATGGTGGGCTACGGTATCCTGGGAGCGATAGATGACTGGGAAGGAATAAAGGGCCGGAGGAAAGGTGAAGGTTTAAGGGCCAGAGTCAAATTCCTGGCTCAGGTACTGCTGGCCCTTGCAACAGCCCTCATGATTTATTACGGCCTTGGCCTGAGGGTTGTGGCTATCCCAACAGTGCCCAAAATGATAGACCTCGGATTCTGGTACATACCGATAGCAATGTTCATCATAGTGGGGACATCCAACGCAGTTAACCTTACAGATGGGCTGGATGGGCTGGCAGGCAGCGTGGCAGCCATTGCCTTTACCGCTTACGGAGTCATAGCTTACATGCAGGGACAAATCTACCTGGTGCGGTTCTGTTTCACCGTCGTGGGAGCACTTTTGGCCTTCCTCTGGTACAACTATTACCCGGCTGAACTTTTCATGGGCGATACGGGCTCATTATCCATAGGGGCAACTCTGGCGGTGGTAGCCTTGATGACCGGACAGTGGCTCCTTCTGCCGATAATAGGCTTTATCTTCGTAATTGAAGTGCTTTCGGACATAATTCAAGTGGCATACTTCAAGTATACAAAAGCCCGCTATGGCCAGGGCCGAAGGATCTTTAAAATGGCCCCTCTGCACCACCACTTTGAACTTTTGGGCTGGTCCGAAACACATATAACTCAGCGCTTCTGGCTTATAGCAGTCCTGATGGCCATGCTGGGGATAGCCCTGGCCCTGATTTAAGGGGGAAAAGGCATGGAGTTTGAAGGATTGAAAGCTACGGTGATAGGTTTAGCGAGGGAGGGCACAGCTTTAGCCCATTTCCTGGCAAAAAGGGGAGCCGAGGTGACGGTGAGCGATATCAAAGGGGAAGATGAGCTGTGGGAAAAGATGGCTTACCTTGCTCACCTTCCCATCCGCTTTGTTCTGGGAGGTCATCCTCTGAGTCTTCTGGATGAAACTGACGTGCTTTTCGTAAGTCCTGGGGTGCCTCTGGAAATACCCATAATCCAGGAAGCAAGGAGGCGAGGTATACCCATAAGTGGGGAAGCCAGGCTTTTCTGTGAGCTTTGCCCTGCCCCCATAATAGGCATAACCGGCTCCAGCGGGAAAACCACCACCACGGCGGTGACGGGGGAAATGTTGAAGGAAGCAAATATACCTACATGGGTTGGAGGAAACATCGGCAGGCCCCTTATAGAATTCCTTGAAGAAATTAAACCCAATGATCGGGTCGTAATGGAACTTTCAAGCTTCCAGCTCAAACTTTTTGGCCCGGATTTCGGTTTCGATCCAGTAAGCCCCCCCGTGGCTGCAGTCCTGAACATCACCCCCAACCATCTGGACCGTCACCCTTCTATGGAAGATTACATAGAAGCTAAGAAGAACATTTTCCTGCATCAGAAAGAGGAAAACGTGGCCGTTTTTGGATACGACAACGCCTTATCCCGAAGCATAGCTTCCGAGGCCAGGGGGAAAGTATGGTTCTTCAGCCTCGGTGAGCTTCCGGAGGGAGCGTTTTTGCGAGGTGAGAAGCTTTTCTTAAAGGTGAACGAAGCGGAATTAGAAATATGCCACACTGGAGAAATTAAGATGTTAGGGAGGCACAATGTGGCCAACCTCCTGGCAGCCTCCCTCCTGGCTTTTATAGGGGGGGCAGACATTGAGGCCATAAGGTGTGTGGCCACGACCTTCAAGGGGGTTGAGCATCGCCTGGAATTTGTGCGGGAAGTCCGTGGGGTGCGTTATTACAACGACTCCATCGCCACATCCCCGGAGAGGGTGGTAGCTGCCCTGAATTCCTTTGATGGCTCTATAATCCTCCTTGCCGGGGGCAGGGACAAAAATCTACCCTGGGATGAAATGGCAGAGCTCACAGTGAAGAAAGTTCGGCATCTGGTGATCTTCGGGGAAGCAGCTCCAAAGATAGAGCGAGCGATTAAGGAAGCCCGCTCGCGTCTTGGAGTTGAAGGTCCCGGGATTTCCCTGTGTTCAACCCTTGAAGAAGCTGTGGAAGAAGCTTCCAGGGTGGCAAAACCGGGGGAAATAGTGCTCCTCTCGCCAGGGGGAACAAGTTTTGATGCCTTCAGGGATTACGCCCACCGGGGGGAGCGTTTCAAAGAGCTTGTGTCCAGGCTTTAGGAGCATGGGATGAAACAAAATTTTGCTCTGGATTACGTCCTTATAGCGGCGGTAATAATGCTGACTTTCATAAGCTTGATGATGATGCACAGCGCCGGCCTTCACCTTTTTGCCCTGAGGGGATACGGCAACCCCGAACGGTTCTTTATCCAGCAGCTTACAGGAATCCTGGTGGGATTTGGGGCTATGAGCCTGGCTTCTTTTATAGATTACCAGCTTTTGAAACGCTTCTCAATCCCTATCATGCTAACAATTCTATTTCTCCTGGTCCTAACAAACTTCAGGGGAACAGGACGATGGCTCTTTAAGACCGGGACAGGCTTCTCCCTCCAGCCCAGCGAGTTCGCCAGGCTCGGTACCATTATCTATGCTGCCCACTGGCTTTCCTCACGGCGGGAAAGCCTTTCTTCCATTACCAGAGGCCTTATCCCCTTCGCCATAATAGTAGGAACCGTTACCGGACTGGTTATCCTTCAGCCTGATATTTCAATGGCTGCCCTCATAGCTTTTACGGGAGTAATAATGTTGTTCATTGCTGGCGCTAACTTCTTCCAGTGGGCTGGTAGCCTCCTGCTGGGTAGCGCTGCAGCGGTTACAGTAATTCAGACAGGCTTTTTCCACTATGCTCACAAGAGAATTCTCCTCTGGGAACAGGTCCAGCGTTTCCTCAGGGGAGAACCCATATCCCCTGAATATATGGGTGAGCAACCTTTCTATGCTCTTGGAGCCTTTATAAAAGGTGGCTTGTGGGGGAGAGGACTCGGGCAGGCCACAGTAGCTCCAATCCTTAAAGAAACCCTCCCTTCCGATGGCATTATGTGTCTTGTGGCGGAAGAACTGGGGTTCGTAGGTTGCATGGCGGTTATATTTCTCCTGGGTTTAATAATTTACAGAGGCCTTTCCATAGCTTCAAAGACCGAAGACCTCTTCGGCAGGTTTATGGCTTCAGGCTTTTGCTGGAGCCTTGCCCTTCAAGCTTCCATCCACCTGGCAAGCCTTATTGGCTTTATGCCCATGACCGGTATGGTTTTCCCCTTCATTAGCCTTGGGGGATCGTCTATGGTAACTTCCATGGCTGGAATAGGCCTTCTCATGAGCATTTCGGCCCGTGAAAAGGGGAGGGGAAAAGGTGAAGTTTATCATTACAGGGGGTGGGACAGGGGGACACGTTTATCCCGCCCTCGCCGTAGCCGAAAGGCTAAAAGATAGCCAGATCCTCTACGTGGGGACCAGCTCGGGCCTGGAGCGGGAGATTGTATCCCGCTGGGGTTTGCCTTTCCGGGAAGTTTCAGCGGCTCCCTTCCGGGGGTTAAACCCCCTGCGTCAGGCTCTAAATCTTCTAAAAGTTCTTAAAGGGATCTGGGAAGCCTGGAGAATTGTGAAGGAGTTTTCACCCGATGCAATATTTGCCACCGGAGGATACGTTTCAGTCCCAATAGTTTTAGCCGGGAAGCTCCAGGGAATTCCATCCCTCATTTATCTGCCGGACCTGGAACCCGGGCTGGCAGTGCAATTCCTCTCAACCCTGGCTTCCCGAATAGCCGTAACATTTACAGAGGTTATGAAATTCTTCCCGCCGGAGAAAACAGTTGTGACGGGCTATCCGGTGCGGAAGGAACTTCTGGAAGCGACGGCTGAAGAAGGCAGGAAACACTTCGGTCTGGAAGAAGGCCTGAAGACGGTGCTGGTTTTCGGCGGAAGCAGGGGTTCCAGAAGCATAAATAAAGCCCTGGCTAGTGCCCTTGAGGCCCTGCTGGATTTTTGCCAGGTCCTCCACATCTCAGGTTACCTGGATTACGAGGAGATGAAAGCGGTTGAAAGCGCTCTTCCGCCTGAAAAGAGGAAACGTTACAAAGTTTTCCCATACTTACATCGGGAAATGGGCCTGGCCCTTGCCGTAGCTGATCTGGTGGTCTCAAGGGCCGGGGCTGCCACCCTTGGTGAATTCCCGGCCCTGGGCAAACCGGCTATCCTTGTCCCTTATCCTTACGCCGGAGCTCACCAGGAAAGAAATGCAAGATTCCTGGAGGAGAAAGGGGCTGCTCTGGTAATCGCGGACCACGAATTGAGCACTGCTTTACTGCCTACTATTTTGAGACTATTGAGGAACGAGCAAGAGCTCAAGTTAATGAAAGAAAAAGCGAAGGCCATAGCTTCTCCTGATTCCGCTGAAAAGCTGGCCGAACTTTTAAAGGAGTTAACTTCAAAATGATAGCCATTGAAGCGATTTTTGCCAGTTTTATTTTCCTGTTCGGGATAATAGGGATGAGCAGGGGCTGGATAAGAGAAATGATCGCCACTGCCAGCATTGTGGTCGCCATTTTCATAATTAATTCCCTGGTCGTAACCCCTCCTGGTGCTCCCCCTGAGACCAAAGTCTTTTTACTTATCCCCATTATAGCTCAATTGACCCGCCGCCCCGTTACAGACCCCTTCACTCAACTGGTCGTAAACCTGTCTATATTTGGGATTGTGGTTTTCTTCGGTTATTATGGACCTACCGCGGTAAGAGCTGTTGGACCAGTCAGAGGAATAATTCAAAGGACAAGGATTGGGTGTCAAGAGGCCCTTCTCGGCTTCCTGATGGGTCTCATAAACGGTTACCTTATAGCCGGCACAATCTGGTACTACCTCCACCAAACTGGTTACCCATTACCTCCAGGGGTGTGGAGTGGGACTTTGAGCGAAACAGCAAAGCGATTGGTTAGTTATCTTCCGGAAAACTTCTTTAAAGGGCTAACCCTTTATGGGATCATGGCCCTTTTGCTTATCTTCATCTTTGTGGCGGTCACATGAGCGGAATGAGGATACACTTAGTGGGAATTGGAGGGGCTGGCCTTTCAGCCATAGCCAGGCTTCTGAAGGAGCAGGGCTACGAAGTATCCGGCTCCGATAAGGCCTTTTCTCCGCTTATGGAAGAACTGACCAGGGAAGGGATAAGAGTTTTTACAGGCCATAAAGGGGAAAACGTCCATGGAGCCAGCCTAGTCCTCATTTCCTCGGCCGTGCCCGTGGATAACCCTGAAGTGCAGGAAGCCATAAAGCAGGGGATTCCGGTCCTCAAGCGCCGGGACTTCCTGGGATGGCTCACCCAAAACCACAAAGTGATAGCGGTGGCCGGGACCCATGGCAAAAGCACCACCACGGCCATGATCGCTCACATCTTGGATAAAGCGGGGCTTTCGCCTTCCTTCATAGTGGGTGGCCTTTTCGTTGATTCCGGCCTCAATGCCCGACACGGACAGGGACAATACTTCGTCATTGAAGCCGATGAGTATGACCGCACTTTCCTTGGGCTAAAGCCTTTCCTCGCCATAGTCACAGCCGTGGAAATGGACCATCCTGATTGCTATCCGGACCTGGATTCCATGAAGGAAGCTTACGCCGAATTCCTTAGTCAGGTAAAACCTGAAGGTTATATTGTAGGATGTGGAGATGAGGAAAACGTGGTTGAACTCATGGTCAGGGCTAAAAGGCCTTTCATCACATATGGTCTGAAGAAGGGCAATACATGGCAGGCTGAGCCCTTAAACCAAAGTGAAGCTGGGGGACGCTGCTACCTGGTCAGGATGGGCGAAAGAACCTGGGGGCCTTTTACCCTGGCAATTCCAGGCTTGCAGAACGTCAAAAACGCCCTTGGTGCCATTGCTTCGTGCCACTGCCTGGGGGTAGATCCAGAAATAGCGGGGGTAGCCTTGAGCTCCTTCCGGGGCTTGAAGAGGCGCTTTGAAGTCAAGGGCGAGGTAAAGGGGGTAACCGTGGTGGACGACTATGCCCACCACCCAACGGAAATCCGGGCAACCTTGGCGGCGGCAAGGGAGCGTTTCCCGGGCAGGGAAATCTGGGCCGTTTTCCAGCCCCACACTTATTCCCGCACTAAGGCTCTGCTGGAGGAGTTTGCCGCCAGCTTCTCCCAGGCCGATCATGTGATCCTGTGCGATATCTATGCTGCGCGGGAAAAGGATGATCTGGGAATATCTTCTTTGGACATTCTGGCTCTCATGGACCACCCTGATGCCCGGTATATTGGCTCCCTTGAAGCTGCAACCTTTTACCTTCGGGAGCATCTCAAGCCTGGCTCAGTGCTCATAACCCTCGGAGCCGGCGACGTCTACAAGGTGGGGGAAGAGATCTTGGAGTGGCTGCGAGGACGGTTTGAGAAGGAGAAATATGGGAATTGAAAGGCTTGCTCAGCTTTTAAATAAAGCGAAAGAAAACGAACCGCTGGCTAATTATACTTCTTTCCGGATTGGGGGGCCGGCTCGCTTGCTTTTCAAAGCTGAAAGGGCGAAAGAACTGGAAGAAGCTGTATACCTGGCCCAGGAAGAAGGGGTTCCCTGGGTTATCCTGGGCGGCGGGACCAATGTACTGGTGGCTGATGAAGGTTTCCCTGGCCTTGTTGTAATCAATGCCTCTGGAGGAATTGAAATGGAAGAAAGCGGAGGTGAAGTTACCCTAAGAGCTGGAGCTGGGGTCCCTCTGGCCCATATTGCCCGCCTGACAGCAAAAAGCGGTTGGCAGGGGCTCGAGTGGGCTGAGGGTATCCCTGGAAGTGTTGGAGGCGCAATCGTAGGGAATGCTGGGGCCTTCGGCGGATGTGTAGCGGATATCCTTAAAGGCGTAGAAGTCCTTTTGAAAGGTGGCGAAAAGGCCTTCCTTCGGGCAGGGGAGCTGGACTTTGACTATCGGCATAGCGCTTTTAAGAGCCGATTGAGGGGAAGCGTCATCCTGGCCGCAGAATTTAGTTTGCGTAAAGGCGAGCCAGGCGAACTTGAGATTAAGATGCTTCATTATCGTCGGGAGAGGAAAGCCAAGCAACCTAAAGAGCCAAGTGCCGGCTCCGTATTTAAAAACCCACCGGGGCACTACGCTGCCAAACTTATTGAAGAAGTGGGTCTCAAGGGTTTCAAAATAGGGGACGCCTGTTTTTCCCCGGTCCATGCTAATTTCATCGTAAACCTTGGTGGGGCTAAAGCTTATGATGTCCTGCGCCTTATGGAGCTGGCAGTGGATAAAGTCTTCAAAGAATTTGGCATAAAACTTGAGCCCGAATTAGAATTTATTGGACTCAGTGATCCCTGGAGGTAAAAATTATGGCCCGCAAACTAAGGGTGGGGGTAATCTTTGGAGGGAGAAGCGGAGAACACGAAGTTTCCCTCGCTTCGGCTCAATCGGTAATCGCTGCTCTGGATAAAACCAAGTATGAGGTCATACCCATAGGGATAACCAAAGAGGGCAGATGGATCGCTTATGGCGACCCGCTTCAGGCCCTCAAAGCAGGGGCTTTTGAAAACACTGCCCATATAGCCCTCCTGGGAGATCCGACCCAGAAGGCCATTATAAGGCTGGACTTTTCCGAGCATAGTTCAAGCGTCAAGCCAATAAAACTCCAGGAACTGGACGTAGTCTTTCCTGTCCTCCATGGCCCTTATGGGGAAGATGGGACAGTTCAGGGGCTTTTGGAGCTGGCCGGAATACCTTATGTAGGGGCAGGAGTTCTGGCCTCAGCGGTTGGTATGGATAAGCCCACTATGAAAGCCGTTTTTATGGCTCACGGCTTACCGGTAGTAAAGCATCTGGTGGTGAGACGAAAGCATTGGGAAAGGAACCCTGAAGCTATCATTGAGCAGGTGGAAGGTGAAATTGGCTACCCCTGTTTCATCAAACCGGCCAATCTTGGTTCCAGCGTGGGGGTTTCCAAAGCCAGGAACAGGGAGGAATTGGAGAGAGCCCTGAGAATTGCCGCCCTTTATGACCGCAAGATGCTGGTAGAGGTGGCAATAAATGCCCGGGAAATTGAGTGCAGTGTCCTGGGAAATGACGATCCCATCGCCTCAGTCCCGGGAGAAGTTGTCCCCCACCGGGAGTTTTACGATTACAAAGCCAAATACATCCCGGGAGAAAGCGACCTCGTCATCCCGGCGCCAATCCCTCAAGACCTCGCCCGCTACATCCAGGAGCTGGCAATTAAGGCTTTTGTGGCGATAGATTGTGCCGGAATGGCCAGGGTTGACTTTTTCCTGGATCGGGACACCGGTCAGGTTTATGTAAACGAAATAAACACCATACCGGGTTTCACAGCTACCAGCATGTACCCCAAGATGTGGGAAGCGAGCGGAATCTCTTACCCTGAACTTTTGGACAGACTAATTGAACTGGCTCTGGAGAGGTTTGAGGACAAGAGCCGTTGCAGAACTTCCTACTCACCGGAGGACGAGTGAGGGGGACTCGCCGTTCAATGAGGGGGCGTCGACGGAGACGTTTCCTCTACCGCAGTGTTATACGACCGATAACCCTTGTGCCTGTAAGGTTCAGAAGTTTTTCACCATCTCAATGGGTTGCGGCGGGGATTATTCTTTCCGTCTTAGCCTTTTTCCTCTATTCCGGCCTGGCCTGGGAATTTTACGATTATCCTGTAATAGTCAGGGGTGGCAAGGTGGTAACCTCCGATGTAGTAAGAGCCCTGTGTGGGCTTGAATACTATCACATCTTTTTTGTGAACTCAGGCCAGTGCCAGGAAAAGCTTGAAAGCATAATTGAAGTCAAAAGGGCAAGGGTTTCAGTCCACTTTCCTCCCAAGGTAAAGGTGACTGTGGAGGAGAGGGAGCCAGTAATGGAGCTTATAAGCGGGGGCAGATCCTTCCTGGTAGATCAAGACGGAGTTACCATGGAGAACAGACTTGGGATAACAGGCCTTTTCCGCCTTGTGGATGATTCCGGAGGCCCGGTTCGCCCGGGGAGCAGGCTTTCCCCTGTGGTCCTTAAAGTTGCTCTTAAATTAAAAGAGCTTGGAGTGGAGAGGGAAGGGGAACTGCATTACCATCCTGATGAAGGCTTCATTCTAATGTCCAGAGCGGGCTATCCAGTTTACCTGGGCCTTGACTCCTCCCTTATGAAACTGCGCCTTGAAGCTTTTCGCTATACATGGGGTCACCTTGAAGCCGAGGGAATAAAACCTGCATATATAGACGTTAGAGCGCCTGATGCGCCAGTCTATTCGCGCTAAAGTGGGGGGGAAGTGGTTAGAATAGCAGCAGCTATTGATGTAGGAACGACAAAAGTCTGCACCCTGATAGCGGAAGTAGAAGAAGGGAAAGAAGAAACATTTATCCGGGTCATAGGGTTTGGGAATGCTCCCTCCAGAGGGATGAAAAGGGGGAATGTGGTTAATATTTCTCAACTGGCCCAATCTGTAATTGAATCAGTAGAACAGGCAGAAAAACTGGCGGGGCTGACCATTTCCCGGGCCTATGTGAGCATAACCGGTTCCCACATTTTTTCCATGAGCAGCCGGGGGATGATAGCATTGCACCGGCGTGCCGGAGGGATAACGGCGGATGATGTGGCCAGGGTCGTGGAGGCAGCCAGTGCCGTTTCGGTGCCCTACAACCAGGAGATAATTCACGTTATCCCCCGTTACTTTATCGTAGATGGTCAACCAGGAATCCAGGACCCCATAGGTATGGAAGGCTCAAGGCTTGAGGCCGAAGTTTTGATAATAACTGCATCAAGTCCGGCCATGAACAACCTCAGGAAGTGCCTCAAGGAGGTGGGGATAGAACCGGAAAAGTTCATTTTAGCCTCTCTGGCTTCAGGAGAGGCTGTTCTAACCCCCTCCGAGAAAGAAATGGGGGTGATCTTGGCCGATATTGGCGGTGGTACAACTGATATTGCCATTTATATGGACGGTAGCGTGCTTTTCACCAGCTCCCTGGAAATCGGGGGTAATATGATTACCAGCGATATAGCTTTCGGCCTCAGGATGCCTTTTTCTTCTGCCGAAGAGCTCAAGAAAAAATACGGATACGCCTTAGCTGAAGAAGTGGGTGAGGAAGAAGGGATAGAGGCAATGGTTTTCGGAAGCAACGGTAAAGAGCTTATATCCCGCCGCTTCATGGCTGAGATAATCCAGGCCAGGGTTGAAGAGATGTTTGATTTTTTGTACCGTGAAGCTCAAAAAGCAGGCTATGCTGGCCTTTTACCGGCGGGGCTTGTGCTTTGCGGTGGCACTGCTGAGATGAAAGGTATAGACAAGCTGGGGAAACGCTATCTTGAGATGCCTGTTAGAGTGGGAAAGCCCTCGGGGGTCCAGGGGCTTGTGGAGATGCTGGAAAGCCCCGCCTATGCTACAGCGGTCGGCCTCCTCCTCTGGCCGGTTCGCCATAAAATTTTGAAACCCAGGGGGGCTTCAAAATCCTGGAAAGAAAAGGCCATTGAGTGGCTGAAAACCCTTTTACCCTATTAAAAGGAGTGGGCCTATGGAAAAGATCATGGGAAGTGGAGAAAATTTCGCCCGAATAAAAGTCATAGGGGTCGGTGGTGGCGGGTGCAACGCCGTAAACCGGATGATAGAGGTTGGAATTCCAGGCGTTGAATTCATAGCCGTCAACACCGATAGCCAGGTTCTTCTTCTATCCAAGGCTCCCAACCGGATCCAGATAGGCGAAAAACTCACCAAAGGGCTTGGGGCAGGTGGTGACCCTGAAATAGGGCGCAGGGCAGCTGAGGAATCCATAGAAGAATTATCCCAGGCGGTAGAAGGAGCTGATATGGTATTTATTACTGCCGGGATGGGGGGTGGAACTGGGACGGGTGCAGCCCCCATCATAGGGAAATTGGCCAAAGAGGCTGAAGCCCTTGTGGTGGGGGTTGTAACCAGACCTTTCTCCTTTGAGGGTAAAAGGAGAGCCATGGTGGCCGAAAAGGGAATAGAAGAGCTGGGAAAGGCTGTGGATACCCTTATTGTAATCCCCAACGATCGCCTGCTGGAAGTAGCCGATAAGAAGGTTTCTTTCCGGGAAGCCTTCGCTCTTGCTGATGAAGTCCTGCGTCAGGCTGTCCAGGGCATTTCAGAGCTTATAACTAAGCCTGGACTTATAAACCTGGACTTTGCCGATGTCAGGGCAGTCATGAAAGACGGTGGCAATGCCCTCATGGCAATGGGGAGGGCTTCCGGAGAGAATGGGCCTGTTAAAGCAGTGCAGGCGGCTATAAGCAATCAACTTATAGATGTGAGCATAGATGGAGCTAAGGGGGTCCTCCTTAACTTCACTGGTGGCCCTGACCTGTCCTTACATGAGGTTTACGAAGCTGCTTCCATGGTTAAGAGCAAGGCCCATCCAGAAGCCGAAATCTTCTTTGGGGTCGTTCTGGAACCGGAGATGAGGGACGAAGTCCAGGTAACCATCATTGCCACCGGGTTCAATAAGGAAGCCAAGGCGGCACCTCAGGAAAAGCCCAGGGTCATAAAGTTCCCAGTACCTGAGCGGCCCTTGCCCGAAGATAACCTGGACATCCCGGCCTTCCTCAGGAAGGCCAAGCGCTCTTTATAGCCAGCCATGCTCTTTCCACCATTTGAGGGTTTCCTTGAGGCCCTCTTCTATATCGGTGCGAGGGGCAAATCCGAGCTCTCTTTGAGCTTTGGAGCAATCCCAGGCGTTATTGTTGGTGAGGATCCTGATGCGGAAGAAGCTTATAAGGGGAGGCCCCTTAAGGGGGAGAAGCCTGTAAGCTATCTCAAAGGGGAGGGCAAAAGCCCATCCTATCTGGATGGGCACCCAGATTATAGAAGTTCCCATAAGGCGTGCCAGTGTCCCCCAGAATTCCCTGGCTTTTCTCAGAGGTCCACCAAGAATGTAAGTTTGTCCGAGAGCCTCTTTGCTGGTGGCGGCCAGCATTATCCCTTCTACCAGATCTTTAACGTAAATTCGGTGGTGATAGTTCTGGCCGTCGCCCGGAAGGAGGCGGAATCCTGCCTTTAGCAATCTGGCTACTGTGTAAACCCCCACGTTCCTTTCCCCTGGCCCGTAAACGTAGACCGGCCTGAGGATAGTGAGGGGTAGGCCCTGCGCTATGAATTCATGAGCTATTTTTTCGGCCTCAGCCTTTGAACGGCAGTAGGGGTGTGGGTTTGAGGTGAGGGGGAAATTTTCGTCTTTCAGGCCTGGATAATCTTCAAGGCCTGTAGCTGCTATAGAAGAGGTGTAAATTACTCTCTCAACTCCTTCTTCCAGCGCCGCTTTGAAAACGTTGGCGCTTCCTAAAACGTTCACCTGGTAAAAAAGCTTCCACGGCCCCCAATCGCTCATTATTGCCCCGAGGTGGAACACCATATTTACCCCTCTCATCGCTTCTCTGGTAGCTTCATAGTCCCTCAAGTCACCCAAGAAAGGTTCCACCCCTTTTTCTTTAAGCATTTGCACTTTAGCAGGGCTTGCGGTCATGCCTCTGACTTCATATCCTTCGGAGAGGAGCCTTTCCACCAGGTGATTTCCTATAAATCCTGTGGCACCGGTTACCAGGACTTTCATTTTGGATCTCCTCTGGCCCTAATCATCGGATTGAGTATAAACCGGATAAGCTTTCAGGGCAAGAA
>Ga0105162_1000913_pt1 | contig 17888 bp, 16 predicted proteins | sample JNZ201metaG_FD_81532 | JGI IMG/M metagenome (GOLD analysis project Ga0105162, IMG submission 81532) | Hot spring microbial communities from Jinze hot spring, China to study Microbial Dark Matter (Phase II) - JNZ 20120812A | ecosystem: Environmental > Aquatic > Thermal springs > Hot (42-90C) >...
CTGGGACCTAGAGGAGCTAACTTTATTGCTAGAGCTATATTTGAATCCCCACTTGTCAAGAGGAAGTGGGCTTTTGCATGCTTCCTACTACCTACACCTGTTGGAATTGTAGGAGTGGATGCAGATAGAGATCTATACAGGCTAGATGAAAGAATAACAAGGCTAAACTTAAAGACATACGGTAAGGTAATGCATTTACTTGGAAAAATAGATGAAGCAATAGCAATACTTGACTTTATGTGTCCAGTACCATACGTATTTGCAGGTGGAGTAATATTTGCTAACTTCTGCTGTGCAAATATAGATTTATTTGATCTTGATAAACCATTTCCACCATATACATGGTATACTGAAGCATACTACGATGAAAATGAGAAACCACTATCACCTGAAATACCACCACCAAACCCTGCAATTAAAGCAATAGTTATAAACTATGTATGGAAAGGATATCCATCAGTTTTCTGGTCTAAACACTTCCCAACAATAATTGTAGGAGAACATCATAAGGAACTGTTTGATAATGATCCTCAAAATATAGAATTTACAAAGTACATTAAAGCAGTAACTCCAGATCTAGATTCTGCAATTAAATTAGCTTATGAAATAGCTAAAACAGATAAAATCATAGTTTTCGATGGAGCTGCAGGAGGATTTAATGTAAGCAAATCCCTTGCTGAACTACTCATAAAGGAGGCGACTAAAGCAAGTAAAGAAGTGGATGAGGAGCTAATACATAAATGGCTTAGGCAAAGAGGTATAAAACCATAACATCATACTTAAAATGAATGAGTTAAACCTACTTGGGAAAACAGAACTTTGGATAACAAACATTAAACTTAACCATGTAAATCTAAATTCTATTTCAGAAACAGTAGCTAGAGTTTTAAAGCTAAGTAGAAATGAGGTTTTTGTAACAGATGTTAGAGAGGACTATATAGTTCTTGACATCCTAAGAGAAACAATAGATCCTAAACAGATATTTGGCAAGAAAGATGAGCTTTTAATGGAGTTAGCTAAGATACCAGGATTCATAATCACTCCAGAAACCGATATACATTCAGAAGGAGTTTTATCATTTATCTCCCTTAATAAAGAGATGGTGGAAACAATAGTAGAGGAGAGTCAGAGAATTATTGATGAGGTTAAAAAGAAGATGAAAATGAGAGCAATAGTTTTTCCAACTGGTTTTGAAGTTAAGAGGGGAATAATTAAGGATACGAATACTCCATTAATAATTGATAAGCTTGAAAAAGAAGGATTTAAGGCAGTTCATGGCCCAGTACTTGATGATGATGAATATATGATTGCAGCTAAAATAAGAGAAGCAATAGATAGTGGTTTCGGACTAATAATATTAACAGGTGGGGTGGGTGCCGAGGACAAGGATAAAACAATAGAGGGAATAGAGAAAGTAGTACAGAATATAAAAACTGAATACGTAATTAAATACCATCAAGGTAGGGGAAGACATGCTAAAAACGGAGTAAGAGTAGCTGTTGGGAAATATGGTGAAAGCATAATAATAGCTTTACCTGGACCAACAGATGAAGTAAAGGAATGTATAGATATAGTTATAGATGGAGTGAAAAACAACTTAAAAGAGGAGGAATTAGCTGAAAAAATAGCAAATAAGCTAAAGCTCTTATACATATCTAGGTATAATAAGCATTCGCATATTCATCATTGACGAAACATAGTGAAACTAGTCATAAAGGTATTGCTTTCAATAAATACAATGCTAATAGGAAGAAGCTAGCTTAATATTATTACATTAAAATAGGGGTAAGATATGAGGGAAATAGATCTACGTGATATGATATTTAAGGATATAATATCTAGGAGGGTTGTAGCAGCTATAGTTTCAGATGATGAGGGTATAATTGCCTTAACTGAAAAGCTAAGAAGTAAGGCTGATGAAATAGGTATTGAAGTGCTTGAATGTCTACCGTCTGGAGCTTACGTAAGGAGGGGGACACTTATAGCTAAGTTAAGAGGTAATCCTAAGCAGATAGCTTTAGCTGAAGACCTTCTTATAGGAATTATAGCTAAGGCTTCAGGTATAGCTACAGCAGCATACAGAGCAAATAAGCTAGCTAATAATAAAGTAAGGGTTGTTTGTGGTGCATGGAAGAAAATGCCTGTTGAAGTAAAGAATCTTTTTAGGGAAGCTATAAAAATCGGTGGTGTAAACGTTAGAATACTTAATGAATCCTTCATATATCTAGATAAAAACTACGTTAAGATCCTTGGAGGTATTAAGGAAGCATTAAAAACTGTAGAAGAATTTAACATGATTAAAGTGATTCAAATAAAGGGTAGAGTAAAGGCTATTGAGGATGAAGCATTGGAAGCTGTAATTAATGGAGCTAAAGTCATAATGATTGATACAGGTAATTTAGATGATGTACGTAGAGTAAATAGAGTATTAAAAGAGAAAGGATTAAGAAATAAGGTAATGATAGCATTTGCTGGAAACATAAAATTAAACGACATACCTAAACTAATCAATGAAAACATAGATATAGTTGATATTGGTAAAGAAATAATAGATGCACCACTACTAGATATGAGGCTAGAAGTGATTTCAGTAGAGGACTAATATAATTTATAACATGGTAACTTAGCATACTGTAGCTTCCTCCCTAAGTTACTATATCTTACTTTCAACAGTAACATATATATGTTCTTATTAATTATTAAATTGGTGGTTTTTTGGTTAAAGTATATATTCCCTATGAAAGTATTGAAAAAACAATAATAAGTTCTGCTGCTAGTGAGAAAGAAATTTTCCGTGAAAAACTAGAGTTAGAAATTCCTGATGAAAACTTTGTTGCTAACATACTTCCAAAGGAGCCTGCCCCTATAATTAACCTAGAAGAGGAAGTTAGAAAGACACTAGAAAACCCGGTTTCCGGTCCAAAATTTTCTGAATTAATTGGACCTGATGTAAGTATTGCTATAATTACAGATAATCAATTTAGACCTACACCTACGTCTAGATACTTAACTGTAATACTTAACATGCTTGAGGAAGCTGGAGTGAGAAGAGTAGGTATAGCTATTGGCGGCATGTTTGTATCCTACGCAGTACCTATGAGCGATGATGATATTAAAGCTAAACTTGGTGTTGAAAATGTTAAAAGATTAAAGGAGAAGGGATGGGAAATATGGCAGAATCAACCTAAAGATCCAGCTGCAAATAAATTTATCGGGTTCACGAAAGCAGGTACTCCAGTATGGGTTAATAAAAAGCTTATGACCTTTGATGTAAAATTTGGCTTACCATTAACTCAAGCTACTCAATGGGGTTATAGTGGTGGGGGAAAGCTTGCTTTAGCTATGTGTAGTGAAGAAACAATTGAAATTAACCATTTAAAATGCTTAAGCCCTGAAACACGTTACGGCTCACTTAAGGGACCTATGAGGTTAGATATTGATGAAATTGCTGAGCTTATAGATTATAAATATGCTCTTAATACAATCATGGACTCAAAGGGAAATGTAATAGACTTAACTTACGGTGAACTCCCAGAATCCTTTAAAGTATCAGTTCAAAAATATAATAGGATATACGCATATGATATACCTCAACTTAGACAGAGGAAAGCTGACATAGTTATCTGTGGAACCTTTGCGAAAAGTGATCATATATTCTTTCATACTGGCTGGGGTGTAATGAGTGCAGATCTAATATGTAAGGATGGGGGAACAATAATATATTGTAGTCCATGTCCAGGTTTCCGTGAATTCCCTGGTTTCGCCTTAATGGATTTAATGAAGCCATACATGCCGCCTACAACTGAAAACTATGAGAAGCTAATTAGAGACATATATTTAAGAAAGGTATCTATGTGGAGTGGCTGTATATGGGTTCCAATATATGAAGTTATGTTAAGGAAAAATGTAACCATAGTTACAATGAAGGAAAATCTTACATTAGGAAGAGAAATAGGTTTAGATGTTACAGATTCTCTTCAGGAAGCCTTTGAAAAAGCATTAAAAAGACATGGAACTGGAGCTAAAGTTATAGTTCTCCCCTATGCGAGAATGCAGCTTCCAACATGGGCGGTAGAAATCTAGCTAAATCAGCTAACTTAAAAACTCTTTAATATTTACTACTTTAAACAACTTACCATCAATATTAGTTGTGAAATTTAATATTTTATATAAGTTTGTTTGAAAGCTCTATTGTTTAGAGTTTCAGGAAGATTGTAGAAGTCCTCTAAAGCTATAAATTCACATAACATAGAAAACATTTAAACTATGGAATATAATGTATAAAATTCATGAATTACTTCATAGTTTATCTTTACTTAGAGAGAAGTATTGATGGGTTTCCTCTTTAAGACTTCTTGATTAATAGATAATGTAAAGATAGCTAAAGTAAGTGGAGTACTATGATGGATACGATTATAACTTTAAGATATTTAACAAGTCTTGATGAGTAGCTATTAGGTATTTTAATTAGACACCTTAACTTACCAAAATTCTTAAATAATCTCAAATATCTATTGTATATTAAAGTGGTAATTATTAGGAGGGAGTTAAAGTTCTGTCCTGAATGCGGTTCTACAAATATATATTGGGCATCTGGCTTACCGCAGCTATGGTCTATATGGGAATGTAGAGATTGTGGGTATCGTGGAACGCTTATTATTGAGGATAGCGGATTAGCTATGAAGATTAGAGAGAAATATCTTAAGGAGAGACATAATAAGTATGGTTGAGGGTTAATAGTATGGTTATTAAGGCTATTTTCTTTGATTTAGGTGATACAATTATTATTGAGGAGGATCAGGATAAACGTTTATGGGAAGCTGATTTAAGGAAGCTACCTTATGTTGATGATGTTTTAGCAGAGTTGAAAAGAAGAAATTATATGATTGGGTTGATAACGAACACTACAACGTCAAAGGAAATTCATGTTAGAGCTGCTTTAAGAAAGCTAAATATTGAGCATTACTTTGATGTTGTTATTACATCTGTTGATGTTGGTGTTGAAAAGCCTAATGAGGAAATATTTATTAATGCATTAGGTAGAATTAATGTAAAGCCTTGGGAAGCAGTAATGGTTGGTAATAGAATATCTAAAGATATAGTTGGTGCAAACAAAGTTGGAATGATTTCAGTTTTAATTAAATGGAGGAACAAATACCGTGAGGAAGCCTTAACAGACTTAGAAAAACCTAAACACGAAATATCATCATTAATAGAGCTTGTCGAAATTTTAAATAAGCTAGAGAAAACCTAAGCTACTGTAATCACCTCTACTTAACAAAACGAATTTAACAATAGGAAAATTCAAAACATATAAGCTTACTGATATTTCTATACTTTTCCTTCAAAATCTTGAATATCTAATATTGTTTAAAAGTGATAGCTTTTCTATTTCTCTTTAGGAGAACTATGTAAGTTTTATAACCTCATTGCTTCCATTATCAACATAAAAACGATGGAAAACTAGAATTTAATAGTAACTTGATACTTCTCCAGAGCTTTACTAAATTTATAATAGCCCCATATATTTTCCAATTCAAGAATCTTGAGAACATAGTCAAAGTAATCGGAATAATTTTAGCTTGATCTTCACATATTATGTTTTATATAGCTGAGAATCTTGGAAAATTTAAGCATCAAAGTACTTTTCAATCTCCCAATTGGTAATTGTCCGTCTATTGTATTCTTCCACTTCAGACTCCTTTAGTTCAATAAATCTTTCAAACAAGGACCCCAGCAAATTTTTTATCAAATCATCCTTTTTCAACTCTTCCAGAGCCTCTTCAAGTGTGGAGGGTAGAGCATCAAGAGTTTTATATCTTCCATTTTCATAAATATCTCCTTCTACAGCTTCTTCTAACTGGATTTTGTTTTTTATACCATCCAGACCAGCCTTTAGAAGAACTGCAAAAGCTAAGTAGGGATTTGCACTAGGATCTGGAGCTCTAAACTCTATTCTTGCTGAAGCTTGATGGATTATTTCCGGTACTCTTATTAAAGCATCTCTATTTTTACTTCCCCAGTAAATGTATTTCGGAGCCTCAAACTCGCCAAGTCTTTTGTAAGAATTTATCGTTGGGTTTGTAATTGCTGTTATAGCTTTAACATGCTTGAATATACCGGCCATAAAGAATTTTGCTATTTGCGAAATTTTATACTTATCATTTTCATCGTAAAACAAATTCTTTTCCTTACTCCAAAGACTCATATGTAAGTGCATACCATTACCAGGTAGGCCAAAGAAAGGTTTAGGCATAAAAGTAGCTTTAAGCCCGCAAGATTCAGCAACAAATTTTATAACATTTTTAGCAAAAAGAATTTTATCAGAAGTTATAAGGGCATCATCATACTTTATATCAACCTCATTTTGCCCCGGACCAACTTCATGATGACCCATATCCCATTCTATTCCAGCTTTCGTTAACATTTCAATTATCTTAAGCTTAACTTCATGAGCTTTATCTTTAGGCGGAACATCAAAATAGCTTCCCCTATCTAACTTTTCCCCATCCTTTAAAAGGTAAAATTCTAGCTCACCCGCTGTAAAAAATTTAAATCCTAAAGCTTCAGCTTCACTTAAAACCTTTTTTAGAATGAATCTAGGATCGCCTTCATAAGGTTTAGTTCCAGAATAAATATCGCAGAAATAAACTTGCATATTACCAAGATTAAACATAGAATTTTCATCCGGCTTAAGTCGCATATCACTTTCAAATCTTCTAACCAAACCTAAAACTGAAGATCCATCAAACCATACTCCTCTTTCTTTAGATTCTTTAAACTTCCTTTCTGAAACAAGTACTTCTTTTAATGTGCCGTTGATATCTGAGAATCTTAAGCTTAATAAATTCATAATTCCTTTTTGAATTTAAGCTTTAAAAAGTTTTTGATAAAATCAAGTATTCCGCCAACTTTAGAAGTTTGATAGGACTCCTTAATAATATTTATGGCTATTTCCAATACTTCTTACAGGCATTTACTCTTTTCAAGTAACTTATTTACTCTAGATTATTTAGGTGTTTTAAATAGATTTACAGTATTATTGTTCTAGATATGGTTCTAAAAGATTATAGCTAACAATTCATAGAGAATATTTCTTCATTTACCTATTTGTAACGGGAATTAAAGTATTTTATCTCTTTAGTACACTGTATTACATAACTTATTTAACTTCAATTGGTGGTTCTGTTCCAGGTGCTACAAAGAATGCTATTTTAAGCATTTTATTACTAGTATTGGTTACTGAATGTATTGTTCCAGCAGGAATGTAGAGAGCTAATCCGGCATTAACAGGATACTCTTTCCCTTCACTACCAATATGAACTGTTCCCTCCCCCCTCCAGGACGTAGTATACTTCATCTGATTCTGGATGTATATGGGGGTTTAACCCTTCACCAGGATTAAATACTCCAATGGAGAATAGAAGCTTATTTGAAATACCTGCAAAACTCTTTTAATAGGTCCTCCAAGCCTTTTCTCAATTTTAACAGTATTAACATCAATAATTCTAATACTCAACTTAAACACCAATAAATACTTTATAGTAAGTTAATAAGCTTTATGGTATTTATCATTGGCTTTGTTAACTTAAGCATGTTTATCACCTCTATTTTGGTATTATGTCTTCTATGAATTCCTTAGCTTTTATTTTCCTTATCCATGTTTGTTTAGTATGTATATTATTGATTATAAGCATTAATGCATGCTCACCATCACATCTATCCTTCATGCACGGTATATAATTATCGAATAATCTATCCTTAACATACTGTATTATTCCCTCCATTAATTCTAACCTCTAAACTATATAATGTTTAATTTTAATATCTTACATGATGCTTATAGTATTGAGCACCATCACTCAATACAACTATATTCCATAGATAGCTCTAACCTTTTAATGTTAGTGATGTAAGTATATTTGAAACATCGCAAACCCATACATATAGAATCCTCCTCAATAATGACTCAAACACAACATAAATAACCTCCTCTTAAAACCTACTTACAATAGATCAACCATAATCCTAGCATCCCTCCCATCAAAATCAAATAGCTTAAGATAAACCACGATAATATAGATACATAACTCCTAAAACAATAAAGCTTAAAATATCTGAAGCCATTCTAGAAGAACGAAAATATATATAAGCAATAAACAACCAGAGTAAATGGAGTTCTCTCCCTAACAAACTTAATAACTTTAGACATACTAACACCATAAATAGGGGAGGAAACTCCCAAATAAATCTAAAGTTAACAAAGCCTTTATCATTATGGTTTATGGATTTAAACATGAAGGATTGTTTAGGCTTCAATAGTTTTACAAGTCATTAAGTTTATATGTTTCTTAATTAATGTATAGTGGTTTATATGGTAAGAGATATTAAAACTATTTCATGTATTGGTGCTGGAACAATTGGGCATTCCTGGGCTTTACTGTTTTCAAAAAGTGGTTTTAACGTTAATCTCTACGATGTAGATAGTGATGTTTTAAAGAGAGCGCTTCAAAACATAGAGTATAATCTTCAAACCTTAAGTGAGGCGGGCATTGTAGATAGAGACTGTATTGAAGGCATTATGGGTAGAATTAAGGTATATACGGATTTAGCTAAATCTGTTAGGGATGCTGACTATATTCAGGAGTCAGCTCCTGAAAACCTAGATCTTAAGAAGAAGCTTTTCATTGAAATTAGTAAAAACTGTCCAGTCCATGCCATAATAGCTAGTAGTTCATCCACTTTACCAATAAGTAAAATTGCAGAGGGATTAGAAGATCCTAGTAGATGTATAGTTGTACATCCTATTAATCCTCCACATATCATACCTCTTGTTGAGCTTATTCCCAGTCCGAAAACACTTAGTGAAGTTACTCAGACAGTTTACAATTTATGTTTAAGGATAGGTATGATGCCTATTATTGTTAGAAAGGAGGTTCCAGGATATGTTGTTAATAGACTTCAATTCTCTATTCTCCGTGAAGCAATAGATCTTGTGCTTAAAGGAGTTGTATCCGTTGAAGATATTGATAAGGCTATTAGTTATGGTTTAGGTCTTAGATGGGCTTTAATGGGGCCATTCCTAGTTTTCCATCTAACATCAGTTCCAGGAGGAATAGCAGCTACATTATCCAAGTATAGAGAAGCTTTCGAGTATGTTTTTAGAGATTTAGCTACATGGACTGAAATTCCTAGTGAAGCATATAAGGCTTTACCTGAAGGATTAAAAATGGAGATAGGTAGTAGAGATCAATATGAGCTTATAAAGTGGAGAGATAGAAAAATCCTAGAGATCCTAAAGATTAAAAAAAGCTAATCCTTATATATTTACCCTATTTTATATATTGGTGTTAATTTGAGAAGTGTTGAGGATTATTTAAATGATCTATTTAGAATGAAGCCTAATATTTACATTGATGGTAGTAGGGTTTCTAGAGATGATTCTAGAATACGTCCTGGAATAAATGTAATATCTAAAACCTTTGAGATGACTGCAAATCCTGAATATAAAGGTTTAATTATAGCTAAATCTCATCTAACAGGTAGGGAAATAAATAGATTTACACATATTGTTCAAGGCCCTGAAGACCTCCTACTAAAACAGAAAATGATAAGGAAACTATGCCATTTAACCGGTGGATGTATTCAGAGATGTATGGGTTGTGATGCTATAAATGCATTATCAGCTATTACATATCTAACTGATCAGGAACATGGTACTGACTACTATAGGAGATTTATAGAATACTTAAAATATTTTCAGGAAAGAGATTTAACAGCTGCATGTGCTCAAACAGATGTTAAGGGTGATCGTAGTAAAAGACCATATGAACAGCCAGATCCTGACTCCTATCTCCGCATTGTGGAGAGGAGAAGTAATGGAGTTATAGTTCGCGGAGCTAAAAACTGTATTACAATAGCTGCCTATGCTGATGAAATTATAGTTGTACCGACAAGAGCTATGACAGATAAGGAGAAGGAATGGTCTATAGCATTCGCTATACCAGCAGATACTGATGGAGTTAAGCTAATAACAAGATCTACTGCAATGAGACCTAGAAAAGTATTAAAGGCACCTATAGCAGATATAGGTGTTAGTGATTCATTTATTGTTTTTGATGATGTTTTCATACCTTGGGATAGAGTATTTCTATGTGGGGAAAATAAATACGCTACAATGCTAGCTCACCTCTTCGCATTATACCATAGACATAGCTATACAGGATGTAAACCAGCTACAACAGACATAGTAATGGGAGCTACAGCACTAGTATCTGAGTATAATGGGGTTGGTGATGTATGGCATATTAGAGCTAAACTTGCTGATCTTGCTAGCATAGCTGAGCTTGTCTATGCAGCAGGAGTAGCTTCAGCTATTGAGGGATGGAAGTCTCCATCAGGAACCTTCATACCAAACGAAATCTACGCTAATGTAGGTAGGAGGCATGCAGGTAAAAACTATTATCATGAGCTTGAAATACTAGCAGATGTAGCAGGTGGAATACCTGCAACACTACCATACGAGGGAGACTATCTAAATCCGGAAACAAGAAAATACATAGATAAATACATAAAGAGAAGAGTTGATATACCTTCAGAAAATGTTTATAAATGCTTAATGATGATTTCCGATATGTTATGCTCAGCATATAGTGGAGCTGCAGCAGTAGCAGGTGTACATGGCGGGGGATCACCTGTAATGGAGGAAATAGCTATATGGAGAAGCTATAACTTTGAAGAGAAGAAGAAAATAGCGAAATACCTAGCTGGGATAACTAGCTAAACTCCAATTACATATAAGAATTGCCTTCAATAAATTATTTATAGCCTAACTAAGAGATACTATAGATTCTTCTATTAAGTAGTTAATAAAACTTATTTTATATGGAGTAATAATCTATACTATAGTTTAATGCTTAACTTTGAAGTAGCTATACCATCCACCTTTGCTTCCAGGTTTAAGATTTGGATCTCCAATATAACCTGATAGTACAAGTTTCATTAATGTTAATGGTGGCTTATATTTGGGTTCTCCTAATACACTGTATAGATATTCGCTTATATGGTAAACAGTATCTAAACCTATTAAATCCATTAGTTGGAATGGACCCATGGGATGATGGAATGCAAGCTTAGTCATTTCATCAATTTCCTTTATACCAGCTATACCTGCCTCAAATATTCTTATTGCCTCAATAAGATATGCTGTAATAAATCTTGTAGTGTAGAATCCAGGTCCATCCCTAGCCTCTATTGGCGTTTTACCTAGTCTTCTTGAAAGCTCAACAATAAGATTAAAGGTTTCATCAGATGTTAAAGCACCTCTAACAACCTCAATCAATGGCATTACTGGTGCTGGATTAAACCAATGCATACCAATAAATCGATCCTTACGCTGAACAGCAGATGCTAATTCAGTAATCATTATACCTGAAGTATTTGATGCTAGAATTGTTCGTTCAGGACATCTCTCATCAAGAATTCTAAATATCTTCTTCTTTAAATCTACATTTTCAGGTATAGCCTCAATAACAACATCAGCTTCAAAACATAGCTCATCATAGCTTAACGTTATCTTAATTCTAGACATAATATCATTAACCTGATCTACTGTAAGCTTCCCCCTCTCAACAAGTCTCGTAAGTCCGAAGGGGCCATTCCTTATTAGCCTTAAAGCATTCTCAAGAATCTCCATATTAACATCTAAAAGATACACGTTAAAACCTGTACGAGCACATACCTGGGCAATACCATGACCCATAACACCAGCACCAACAACACCTATCTTCCTAACATCATCAACTTTCAAACAACCACCACATATACATATAGTATAAGTATTTAAATCTAGCGTGATGGAGTAAAATACTCTGTAAACTTTAGATATGAGAAGCCCATGTAATTGACGACTTAAGTTCACAAGACGTGAGAAAATACCATAGTATTTTACACCATCTTGCCAAGTTATAGCCTCAATTTAACATAATCTAAAAATTATATACCATCATAGACATTACCTATAAACAGGATTAAGTAGTTATTATAGGTGTTTTCAAGAGGATTTTCTACCGTTTATCTTATTAACCAAGCTTTCCTTAATACCTGTTAGCTAATAGAAACTCTAGCCTGAAACTAGTTTACAATGCTTCTAGATGATCCGTATTACTTAGCTAAAATTGCAAATACTCTATAAGACTTGCTATTTTTCCAATTTTCAATCGCTAATCTACGCTTCATAATGTAACACATTAATAAAATATAAATACTTGTAGAGTTTAATAATCTACATGACTGAGAAACTTTACTGGCTTAATCCTTATGAGAGAGAGTTTGATGCAAGAGTTTTATCTATATCTGGGCGAAATGTTGTTTTGGATAGAACATGTTTCTATCCCAGAGGTGGAGGGCAGCCTGGAGATACAGGGGAGATAAATGGTATTAGAGTTGTAGATACTGTGAAGGATGAGGAGGAAAATATAATTCATATTCTCGATGGAGAGCCTAACTTTAAAGTTGGAGATATAGTTCATGGAAGAATAGATTGGGAGAGAAGATATAGAATTATGCGGCTACATACTGCTATACATGTAATTAGCGCTGTACTAGTTAGAAACTTTGGAAACGTCTTATTTACAGGAAGCCAAATTTATGAGGATAGGGCAAGAATGGATTTTAATCTTGAAAAACTCGATGAACTAATAGCAAAGCAAATTGAGGAAAAAACAAATGAGACAATAAAGCTTAACCTACCAGTTACTGCAGAAATAATTAGTAGAGAAGATGTTGAGAAAAACCCTAGCTTAAAAAGACTTATGGATACATCGAAATATGAGAAGTTCACTACATTTAGAATTGTAAGAATAGGAGATATAGATATGCAACTAGACGGTGGAACACATGTAAGAAATACTTCAGAAATAGGGATGGTAAGAATAGTTAAAAGAGAGAATAAGGGTAAAAACAATAGGAGAATAACAATAGTACTAGAATAATTAATGTCTAGTTGAAATCCATAGCATTATAGATGAAGTCAGGTAGTTCCGGGCATTGCTTATCTAAATATATCTTGCTAAGCTTAATTTGAGCCTTTAAAAGCTTAATCATTTCATTCATGGAGCGATAAGTAAATGGATTCAGCTCTCTAAGCCTCTCCTCTCTAATTCCTTCAACTCTAACAGGTACTAATACCTTCCATCCCCAAATAGGGTGAGGTTCATACTCTACAGCTCCTCTTACTGCTTGCAGTAGGAAAAGCTGTGTTTCCTCTATGGTTGGTTTTACTCCACCAACAGGTTTCCTTACACCATCCTGATCCAATTCAAATATGGGTTCTGGAATATCTATTTCCTCACCATTAATTCTCTGCTTTACCCATTTATACTTTGTACCAATACCCCCAATCGTATTCAACTGATAAACCTCTATAGGATCTCCATTCTCCTCCCTCTCCCTTAGAAACTCGTAAAATCTAATAACATGCATGGTCGATTTAACACCTATAGTGAATGGTAAGCAATATCTACTTTCAAATCTAATAAGACCAGTAAGCTCACGAGACTGAGCTGGATGCCCAATTGAACGTCCATCCGCTAATACCTTAGCGGCAAATGCTGAATCATTTATTTTAACCCAAGCATAATCAGTAAAGTATCCAGGACTAATGAATACAGCTACGTTTAAGGGACTGCTTGAAGCAACATCACCGTTAAAGTAGCCAGTATCCTCAAGGAAAAATACTGAACGAGCATTTCGGTTAGGTATACCAAAGTATTGAAAGAGCGCTCCTTTAAAGCATGGATTACCGTTAGAGTTAAACTCTGTATTTTCATGTAGAGCTCTTGGAGAATTAGCTGCACGCCAAATAGCGATCTGAGTTTCATCTATATCCTCTGTTTTCGTCCATGATCCCTTTTCTGAACCTATTACCTGATCTCTAAATATAGCTACAATATCATCGTTCTTAATTGCCTGATCACGTACATAGCTAAGAGGGTTTACTTCGAAAAGTTTCTGATATATTTTTGCATTTTCCTCGTTGAAAACGTAGAAGCCATGAGTAGACTTCCCCGTACCGGTTAAAGCCCATATACACATAACTATCCTCTTCTCAGAGCCGTCAATTCTCTTTACAGTAAACTCCTTAAGAGAAGCATGCTCACCTGTTCCACCCATCTTATATACATGATATATCCAATGAGATAGAAAGCTTTTTTAACTTCTCCTTGATATGAGCTACAAGTAACAATTGAATAGTTATGGTATGGGAAACGTAATACTCGAAGCATTTCACTAGTTCCAGGAATATTTGGATTTCCGAGATAGTGTGGAATACAGAAAAGCTCTACGTCAGGTTTACTTTCAGGATCTCCTGGAAAACATATTTGACTCCAACGGTAAGCAATATCTGGAAACTGTGGATCACAGTAAAGTCTACAATGCATTTCTGCTTTCGTTCCAGGCTTTCCGAGAATAGCGTCAACCTGTATTAGAGGTCCTTGAGCTAAAATATGCTCTAGAACACGTAGCATTAATAATTTATACTCATACCTCAAATCCGAATCATTCTCTACAACAATAGTTCCAGCAGCAGATCTATGCCATATGTTTGAAGCCCAACCCCAAGAACCATTCTTAAACTGTACACCGTAAAGCTTTGCTCTCTCAAATAGATCTGGTGGATTATTTAGTATAGCCTTCAACCCATTGTTCTCCTTCAACTTAACAATATTCCTAAAGGATTCCTTAAATCCCTCAATCGTAATATCCTCAACTCCAGGAATAATTCTCTCCATAGTAATCCATAGCTATAGAAGAAATAAATATAAATACTTTACCTAATAGTTCTCCAGCTTTGTAAACTTAGATATATTCTATCACTTCTACATCAAGAAATCATCCTTAACTGAATTGTTCCCTCTATTTTCTAATCTCTAAATTATATACTTCATTTTAAGTTTAGTATTCTTTTAATCCGTAAATAGCCTAATTATAGGAATGTGATTGTTAATTTATGTATTAAGTAGTAATAGTAGAAGCCTTCAAATACAGGTTTAACTTAAATAGAGTATACTTACTTAGTAAGTGATACTGTGAATTTTAAGGAGATTGATACTGTAAAAAATATGGAGAAGCTATGTAATGCTATAGTAGATTACAAGTACCTATTAAATAGAGGCTATAGTATAAAATCCTCTATACAGATTGTAACTGCTAGGTATCAGCTTAATAAGCTACAGTATGCAATACTTTATAGATGTATACATCCGGATTCTGAAGCCTACAGTATTAGGCAGAAAATTGTTAGTATAGAAAATGTTGAGGGAACATATCTACTTATAGATGGATATAATGTACTAATAACTGTAGATTCTGGAATTCTAGGAGAACCTGTATTTATAGGGGATGATATGTTATTGAGGGATATTAGGAAATCCTATAGGAAGTTTGAGTATAATCATGAAGCCCATAGTAAACTTATAGATTTAATTCTAAAATACATTGTAAAACTTAAACCTAAACACATACTCATAATTCTAGATGAGCAAATAAGCTATAGTGGAAAGCTAGCATCAATTTTTAGAGCTGAAATTAAGAATTATAATATTTTAGGAGATGCATGTACTGCTAGGAAGACAGATACTGTATTGTTAGGAGCTATAGGAGATATTGTTGTAGCATCTAGTGATATAGTAATTGTTAGGAAAGCTTCTAAAATATTTGATTTAGCAAGATACATTATTGAAGGGGAGAAACCGGAATCCATAGTGGATATAGTTAATCCATGTCTTAAATATACTATTTAGCAATTTTCCATTTCAACTCTCCAAATTCCGGCTGGAAATTTACTTTACCCCAAACCCTATCTACTAATGGCTTCCTACCACATAGAATCCATAGGAAATTTATTGAGTATCCAGGTACAGCAACATTTGGATGATATCCTTTAGGTATAACTACAACATCCCTCTCCCTAACAATATCTATGAACTCTAAATCCTCAAGACTTGTATAGATAAGCTGTATACCGAAAGCTGGCTTCGGCATATCTATGAAGACATAGATTTCCTCCTGAATATCGCCATGTTCATGAGGGGGAAAGCTTGTCCAGTTTCCAGGCTTAGAAAATGTTAACCCGCAAACCAGACGGCAAGCCTTAACCCTCGGGGGGAGAGTTATAAATACTTCTCTCATACAAGATTCATCACCAACTACCTGGTGAAGTAGTGGATCCTCCCTAACTTGGCTAAACGATATAAGAGTAGGTTCTGCATCAATAATACTTTCAGCTTTCGCAACAGCAAAATCCAAAACATTACCTCCACTATTGATAAGTAGACAGCTAGAATTTCTAGGAAGATAGAAACCATCATACTTACATATATTCCACCTATACTCCCCAACTACAACTACTCCACTATCAGTTATAGGTGTTAGAAAAACCTCTTCATTTAAGCTTTCAAGCTTAAAACTTGATTTCGGCTTTAACCTTAAATAGCCGAAAGACAAATACTCTAAATCAGTATTTCTAGGAGAACAAACTTCAAAGTATCCCTCAGGATATTCCTTTAAAGCCCTAAAAATCCATCTATGCTTCCCCATTATAAACGCCATATAATGATGTTAGCTAGCTTTATATATTTTATGTTGAACTACTTACCTTATGAACTTTAGCTTTATTTAGAGTTCTCCCCCATTTATATTGAACTATATCTAATTGTTAGATTTTATGGAGAGCTGTTTAATCTAGTTTATGCTTATATTCGTTTATTTAGAATGGCTTCAATATTTAAGCTTCACTACTTCAGGTTATGCAGCTATATTAATAGTTTAGATCTTAAGCTTCATTGATTATGATGGGAGGGATGTTGGGATTATGATTGATTATACTATTATTAACTTATTCTAAAAGTAGGATTACGTATTCTGCTTGTTATTGAGGATATTATAGTGTGATTTTGCAAATACATTTACATCCATAATGCTCATTAGAGGATAATATTACAGCTAATATAATTGTGTAAGTGATGATACTGAATATTATAAAGATGTAAAATATTAATTAAGCATCAATTGTTTCATGCTGAGTAAAAATGATCAATAGGCTAAGAATTCATGGAAACATAACACAAAATATAGGTGATCAACCATGCTTAAGTTCACAAGCGGAACTGTTAGTAATACTTCATAATTTGAAGTAATATTCATCTATTTCGGGATTGTTTAATAAATCTCTAACTTATTAGCTTATGTATTTAAAAGCCTAACGATTCTCCTACTATGATTACATGTATATCTGCAAAAGTTGGTTTATCTTCAATTATTGTTATTGCACTACATGCTTTTACTGGATACTTACATCCTTGACATAGACCTGTTGTAGCACATGGTGTTTTTAATCCTAGACGTTTACAGGTTGTAGATGTAGCAATATTTCTAATTCTCCATAGTGCTTCATCAAGGTCTTTAACGATCTTATTTACTCCTAAAACTATTATTGTTTTTCTAGGTCCGAAAATCATTGCTGCAACTCTATTTCCACCATGATCAACATTAACCAGTACCCCGTCAAGAGTTAAAGCATTAGTACTACAGAGAAAAACATCTGAAATCAGTTCCTGCCTCCTGATTTGGAAGCTTTCCTCCCATGATAAGTTTTCAATCCAGTGATGAACTACTTTATTCCCTCTCTTCAATAAAGCATCTAATACCCCGATTTCACGAATAGTAACTGAGCCGCCTACACCTACAACAGCATTCTGCGGGATTAAATCTAAAACTATTTTTAAAGCTTCATCCCTAGACCTAGCAAAATAGGCTTTAAATCCATTACCTTCCAGAGCTTTAATAACTTTATCAACAACCTGCTGAATATGCCACCTCCTAATATC
>Ga0105162_1000914_pt1 | contig 17873 bp, 17 predicted proteins | sample JNZ201metaG_FD_81532 | JGI IMG/M metagenome (GOLD analysis project Ga0105162, IMG submission 81532) | Hot spring microbial communities from Jinze hot spring, China to study Microbial Dark Matter (Phase II) - JNZ 20120812A | ecosystem: Environmental > Aquatic > Thermal springs > Hot (42-90C) >...
CGGATTGAAGAATCAGAAGAGATAGAAGCTTTGTTAAATGGATTAGAAGGAAAATACATTCTCGCAGGCCCTTCTGGGTTAATTACTCGTGGAAGAGATGATGTTTTACCTACAGGAAGAAATTTTTATTCTCTTGATCCTCACAGAGTTCCCACTCAGGCAGCTTATGAAGTAGGTAAAAAACTTGCTGAAAAATTGATAGAAAAATATTTATCAGAGGAGGGAAGGTATCCTGAAAATGTAGGTATTTTTTGGATGGCAAATGATATTATGTGGGCAGATGGAGAGGGAATGGCTCAAATAATGTATCTTGTTGGTGCAAAACCTGTTTGGCTTTCAAATGGAAGAATAAAAGGTTTTAAAATTATTCCTCTTACAGAACTTAAGAGACCAAGAATAGATGTAACCATAAGAGTTTCAGGAATAACAAGAGATAATTTTCCTATGTGTATAGAGCTTATAGATGAGGTAATTCAAGCTGTAGCAAGTCTTGATGAACCAGAGGATATGAATTTTGTAAGAAAACATACATTAGAGAATTTAAATAATGGGGAAGATTTTAGGTCTTCAACTTTAAGAATTTTTTGTTCTATGCCAGGAACCTATCAGGCAGGGACTCAGCTTGCAGTTTATGCATCTGCATGGAAGGAAGAAAAAGATTTAGCTCAGGTTTTTCTTTATTGGAACGGATATGCCTATGGAAAAGGAATTTGGGGTGAGGCTAAACATAAGGAATTTACAAATATTTTAAAAAGTATAGATATTACTTATAACAAAGTAGTTTCTGATGAATACGATCTTTTTGGTTGTTGCTGTTATTTTGGAACCCATGGAGGTATGACAACTGCTGCAAGATATTTTTCTAAAAAGCCTGTTAAAACCTATTATGGAGATACTAGGGATCCAAACCATGTAGAAGTAAGAGATCTTGCAGATGAAATAAGAAGAGTTGTCAGGACTAAACTTCTCAACCCTAAATGGATTGAAGGAATGAAAAGACATGGTTATAAAGGAGCTGGGGACATTTCTAAAAGAATAGGAAGAATATATGGATGGGAAGCCACCACCCAAGAAGTTGATGACTGGATTTTTGATGATATTGCAAGAACCTTTTTAATGAATGAAGAAAATAAAAGATTCTTTAAAGAAAATAATCCTTGGGCTTTAGAGGAAATTGCAAGAAGGCTTTTAGAGGCTTGGGGAAGGGGATTATGGAGGCCTGCAGAAGATGTAAAAGAAAGGTTAAAAATGATCTATCTGGAGATAGAGGGTTGGTTGGAAGAGGATGTTGGTGAGATAAAAGGAGAGTTTCAGGGCGGAAGTATAGATATAGTGACTGCTGAAGAAATAGAATATTGGAAAACCAAGATGGATGAGGTTTTAAAATGATTTTTCCTTTTACAGCTATTGTCGATCAGGAAGAAATGAAGCTTGGCCTTATTCTTAATGTAATAGATCCCTCTATAGGCGGACTTCTTATAATGGGTGAAAAAGGAACTGCTAAATCTACTACAGTTAGAGCTCTAGCGGACCTTCTTCCGGAGATAGAGGTTGTAAAAGGATGTCGTTTTAACTGCGATCCAAATGGATTTCTCTGTATAGAATGTTTAGAAAAAAAGAAAAACGGAGAACCTTTAGAAATAGAAAAAAAGAAAATGAAGGTGATTGAGCTTCCATTAGGGGTAACAGAAGATAGGGTAGTTGGAACGATAGATATAGAATATGCTATTTCTTATGGAAAAAGGCATTTTGAACCTGGTCTTTTAGCTCAAGCAAATAGAAATTTTCTTTATATAGATGAGGTAAATCTTCTTGAAGATCACATTGTTGATCTTCTTCTTGATTCAGCAGCTATGGGAGTAAATAGAGTTGAAAGAGAGGGTATTTCATTTTTTCATCCGGCAAAATTTATTCTTGTTGGTTCTATGAACCCTGAGGAAGGAGAATTAAGACCTCAGTTTTTAGACCGATTCGGACTTTGTGTGGAGGTAAGAGCTTTGATTGATAAAAATTTGAGAAAAGAGATTCTTAAAAGGAAAATAGAATTTGATAGCTATCCTGAGAAATTTTTAGAGAAATGGAAGCCTGAACAGGAAAAATTGCGAGAAAGAATAATTAAGGCTAAAGAGTTTTTACCAAATGTTGAAATTCCTGAAGAAATTTATGAAACGGTTGTAACCCTTACTTCACAGCTTAGTTTAGATGGTCATAGAGGGGATATAGTGATTTTGAAGGCTGCAAAGGCTTATGCAGCATTTGAACAAAGAAAAGTTGTTAAAAAAGAAGACATTAAAAAAGTAGCTTTTTTTTCTTTAAGGCATAGGCTTAAGAGGGCCCCTTTTGAAGAGCCAGAAAGTGAGGTAAAAAAACTTTATGAATTTCTATCAATCCTTTAAACTTCCTTTTCCAGAAGTTGTGGGAAATTTTTCTGCCAAATTAGCTCTTACTTTAAATTTAATTGAACCAAAATGTGGGGGTGTTTTAATTCTTGGAAAAAAAGGAACAGGGAAATCTCTCTTGCTTAAATGTTTTGAGAAATTTTTAAGAATAGGTAATTTTCCTTACATAAAAATTCCTCTTGGAGTAACATACGAAACTTTAACAGGTGGAATTGATATAGAAAAAACCATAGAAAAAGGGAAAAGAATCTATGAAAAAGGACTTTTAGAAAAAGCTGAAGGTGGTTTTGTTCTTGTAGATGATATAAATCTTTTTCCTGATGAATATCTAAGCCTTATTTTTGAAAAATCAGAAAAATTTACTCTTATAGCTACTTTAAATCCTGAAGAGGGTTTTATTTCTTCTCATTTTCTTGATAGGTTCGGTATGTGCGTTACAACTGAAGAATTAAAAAAATCAGAGGAAAAATTTAAATTTCTAAAGATCTACCAAAATTTTAATGATTTTGAAAATTTTTATTTAGAGGACTATAAAAACTTTGTAAAATATTTTCAGATGCAAAGGGTTTTGAAAACAAAGCTTAAATTTGACGAAAATACCTTAGACGAAATAACGGAAATCGTTTTTAGAGAATCTGTTTTTTCTCACAGAGCTGAAATTTTTCTATTTTATGCTTCTTTAAGTTATACAGCTTTTAAAGGGGATACTTTTGTAAAGGATTTATATATAAGAGAAGTAGCTCCGTTTGTAATTCTTCACAGGAAAAAAAACATGGAAGAAAAACCTCAATTTGAAGAGAAGGAGCAAGAAAAAAAGGAAAATCAGGAAGGATCTACTAAAAATTTTTCTCAATCTCAAAAAAATATTGAAAATAGATCTTTAAAAGATGAAGATTTTTCTAAAGGAGAAAGGCAGGAGCTTTCAGAACTTGAGGTGACTTTTTCTTCAGCTGGAAAGGAGGAAATTTTTGGAATAGGGGAAATCTTTAAACCTAAAAGACTTATTTTTAAAAAAGACCGTGTAGTAAGAAATATTATAGGGAGAAGAACCAAAAGTAAGACCAAACTTAAAGGAGGGAGATTTTTAAGAAGTGTTATTTTTAGTAGAGACAAAGATATTGATTTTTTTGGAACAATTAAAGCTGCAGCTCCATTTCAGATTTTAAGAGGAAAAAAGGATAGACTTATTATTAAAAGAGAAGATTTTAGGTACAAGGAAAAGGAAAGAAAAATGGGACATTTGATAATATTTTTAGTTGATGGTTCTGGTTCAATGGGAGTGCTAAAAAGAATGGAAGCTGTAAAAGGAGCAATTTTTTCTCTTCTTACAGATTGCTATCAAAAAAGAGATAAGGTAAGCATGATAATATTCAGAAAAAATAAAGCTGAAGTAGTTCTTCCACCGACTTCTTCAGTTGAGCTAGCTTATAAAAAGCTAAAAGATCTTCCTACAGGTGGTAAAACCCCTCTTTCTCTGGGGTTCTTGGAAGCATATAAACTTGCAAAAAAATTTCATCTTAAACATCCAGAACTCAGGATAATTTTAGTTTGTCTTACCGATGGCAGAGCTAATGTTTCTTTAAAATCTGGAGAAGATCCATTTCAAGAGGTTAGAAGGATTTGCAATGAGATAAGAAATTTAGATTATCTGGATAAAATAGTGATTGATTGTGAAATAAAACAAAATTTTTTAAAAATGGAGCTTGCAAAAGATTTAGCAAACTGGCTTGAGGGAAAATATTTTCTACTTGAAGAGTTAAAAGCAGAAAAATTATCAGACTTAATAGTTAATTTCTTATCATAAACACCAATATTAATAACTACCGGATAAAGAAAGCAATATTCAAACCTAAGTTGCATCTTCCTAAAACCAAAATTTTAAAAAATTTTATTACCAGCAACAGCCAAAAGAAGACGGAATTCTAAATTTCTAAATAACACAGCTAAAATAAATGTAGCAAAAGTGCGTAAGAGGCAAGTCCTATAAAGAAGCCTTAGCTAAATATATTGAAAAAAATTTGATAAGCTTTTTTCAGCAAGTTATAAAAATTTATTTTGGGTTTGCTAAAAATTTGTATAGATTTTTTATTTCAGGTAAAGAGTTACTTCTTCTAGAAAATCCTTTATTAAAGGAAAAATAAATATAAAAAGGGTTAAATTTTGTGAGACAGTATTTGTTAAGGATCATGTTTATGGATTAGGCCAGATTTTTAGTTCAGCTATGTGAAAAGATAAAAAGATCTTAAATTTGTTCATTTCTTTTCTTATTCTGTGAGCCTTATAAAATGATTGATAGAGATTTATCATTTCTTTTAAGAGAAATTAGAAAGCTTGAGGAAACCAGCTTTTATAAGTAATAAAAGCTAAAATTTTGTTTTACTCTATAGCTAAAAATTTTTTTATAAAAAATCCTATAATAAAAGTTAAGAGAGAAACAGAAAAAATTATCACTATCATTTCCCAAAATCTTTTGCTAAATTCAAGTTCTTTTGCAATAGAAATATAAAAATTAAAAATACCTACTAAAATAATTGAAAAGCCTATTGCGAGAAATAAAGCAACTATATAATTAGAAGTTAAAAGATAAGGCAATACTAATATTAAAACAGTCAAAATATAAGTAAGTCCTGTAAAGATAGCTGCTTTGAAAGGATTTCTTGAAGTTTCTTCAGTCTTAATAGACAAGTATTCAGAACTCGCCATAGATAAAGATGCTGCTATTCCTGTAATAAACCCTGAAAGAAAAATAAGTTTAGTGTTTTTAAAAGCAAAGGTAAGTCCAGCTAAAGTACCTGTTAATTCAACTAAAGCATCTGAAAGTCCAAGAACCATAGAACTTACATATTTTAATCTTTCTTCATCTAAAATGTTTAAAAGTTCTTGCTCATGATTTTTTTCTTCTTCTAAAATCTCAAAAATTTCAGGATGAAAAGAAATGACTTTTTGATAATTTCCTATAGCTTTATCTTCTCCTTTTTCCATTAATTTTAAAATAAAAGTAAAGCCAAATATTTTTGTAAGTAATAAGTAAATAAATATTTTTATCTTATTAGGAGAAAATTCTTTTTGAGAATACTTTTTTAAAATAGTATAATGTTTGTATTCTTCCTCTGCAATTTTTCTAAAAATTTGTTTATTTTTAGGATCTTTTTCTATTTGAGAAAGTCGGTTATAGATGAAGTATTCAGTTATTTCATTCCGTTGTATTTTTTCAATTATATTTTTTATCTGGTTATTCATTAAAAATATTCGCTTTCTTTAAAAACTTCAGCAGTGAATAGATATAGTTCTGTGTCGGCTTCTTTATAACAGTCTGGAGGAAGGCCTGCTTTCATACATACATGTTCTAAAAAAGTTTTTTTGTCCCAATTGTATTCTACTGGAACCTGAGGAAGCAAAACCCCTCTATAAATACCTTTTTTTAAATAAATTCCATGTTTGCCTACTTTTACCTCCTTTACACTACCTTTTTTTAAAGGAGAAAGAACAGATATTTCTATTTCTAACAAAGGTAATTCGTTAACTTCTAAAGGAGAAAATCTTGGATCTTCAAAAGCTGCAGATAAAGCCATTTTTTGAATAGCTTCATAAAGAGGATAAATAGGTTCTAAAACCCCTATACATCCTCTTAAATGTCCTTGTTTCAAAAGTGTTACAAATACTCCTCTTTTTTCCCAAAGATTTTTTAATGTTTTGGGAGGTTTTTTAGTTTCAAATTTTCCTAAAAAATGATTTTCTAAAGTTTCCCTTGCTAATTTTAAAGAATAAATTTTTTCTTCTTTTGTAAGCATTAATTGTTTAATATTTGCTCATTATATAATTTTCATTTAATACTCCTGTTTTTACCTCTCCGTCAGGAAATATAAAAGTAGGAGTAGCATTTATTTTTAACTCATTAAAAAGAAAATTAATATTTTGGTCAACTTTTTTCTTTCCCACTTCACACTGATTAGAACTTTTATATCCTTCCATAAGTTCTTTAAATCCTTTTTTATCACATATTAAAGAGATAGCCTTTTGCTTTGCATCAGGATGTAAGGCTTCTATAGGGAAAAGAATTACTTTGATAGTTAATTTATTTTCTTTTACTAATTGATCCAAAATAATTTCAGATTTTTTGCAATGGGGACAGTCTGGATCAGTGATAAAGTAGATTATATTTTTAGAATTTCCATAAATTATATCAGTTATTTTATCGAGCTTAGAAATTTGTTCTTTCGTAAGAAATCTTTTATTAATAAGTTGAAGTTTTTCTTGGGTTAAATTCTTTAATGAGTTAAATTCCAAAATATTTCCACTTATTATATACTTACCTTTGGAATCTACATAAAAAATTCCTTTTTGAGTTTCTGAAATTTTAATTATCACTTCACAGAGTTCAGGTATAGGAGATTTTTCAATTTTTTCAATGATAATTCCAGGCTGGATATTATCTAAATTTTTTTGGATAACTTCTTTTTTAGGACAATTTTCAGAATAAGAACTTACTTTTTTACAAGAGTTAAAGACAAAAAGCATGGCTAAAAACATAATAAAAAATTTAAGACTTAAAATTTGAAATTTTTTCATGTGCCCTCCTTTTAATTTTAGATTTTATAATTCCTTTAATAAGAAATGTTCTAAAGGATATCTTCCTGTGCGTGGGCTTTTATCGTCAGGATATCCTACTGCAATAAGAGCACACATTTCATATCTTTCCTTTTCTAATTCTAAAATTTCTTTTACTTTATCCTCTTTTTTCAAAATTTCACCAATCCAACAAGTACCCAATCCCAATGCATAAGCAGAAAGCAGAATATTTTGAATACAAGCTCCTGCAGATTGGTGATCCTTTATTTGATTATACATAGCTTTTTTATCTAAGAATATTCCTATTAAAAGAGGAGCTTCTTTAATTAAGGATTTATAAATAGTTAATTCTGAAAGTTTATTTTTAATTTCTTGAGACCAAATAATTACGAATCTCCAAGGTTGATTATTATGGCCTGAAGGAGCCCATATTCCAGCCTCTAAAATCTTTAAAATCTTATCCCTTTCTGGAATTTTATCAAGATACCTTCTTACACTTCTTCTTCCTAAAATAACTTTAAATATTGCTTCTTGAAATTGTTGTTCTTTCATCCGTTCTCTTTATCCCTTCAAATAATTTTAAATCCTTTAATACCTCATTTCTTATTTTTTCTAATAATTCATAATCTTCTCTATAAGTTAAAGATGCCTTCATTCCTTTTAAAATTTTTATCGTTTTTGTAACAAGCAATCCTATATTTATAGCATCCATAACTGCTTTATTATCCCAAATAGATGATTTTCCTTTATAAGAATAAGCTATTCCCCATGGAGGGATTATAGCTCCCATAGAATTTAAGGTGGTAATTAAATAACCACAGGTGGTAATACCTCCTCCATCAGCTCCTACAGCTAAAGCTCCTACTACTTTTCCTTCCATATAACTTGGTTCTCCAAAACTTATCATGTTTTCTAAACAAGTCATTCTATCAATTAATGTTTTTAAAGGACCAGAAGGAGAAAACCAATATACTGGAGTAGCAAAAATTAATCCCTCAGAGTGATAAATTTTTTCTAATATTATTTTCCCGTAATCTTCAAAAATACAAGGAAATTTACATTTAGGTTCTTCATTTTGAATACATCCTATACATGGCTTAATTTCGCCATCATATACGCTGATTAATTCTACTTTAGCACCCTCTTTTTCAGCAGCTTTTAAAGCTGAAAATAAAAGTTGAGCAGAGCCTCCATTTTTATGAGGAGAACCTAAAATTCCAAGAATTTTTATCATTTCAAAACCTCCCTCCAGAATTTTGGAAGACCGAAAGAACTTCTGTGAACTTCATGAGAATAATAATAAGTATTAGGAATTTCTTTCCATTTAGGTATTTCTGGATTAGGATAAGGGCACCTCATTAAATAAGCATTGTCACTCCCAAATGAAGGAACATTGGCCCTATAACAATAAATCTCATTTTCTGGATAAACTTTTTTAAAAATTTTATAAGCTTCTATAAGAATATTTTTCATAGTAAAAGGTGTTGCACACTGTTGAATTACTATTCCTTTTGGGCATATTTCATAGACCATTTGATGAAATTCTACACCAAAAAGGGCATGAGAAAGTTCTTGAGTTATTCCTGTCTCACTTATGTCTGGATCAGTAGAATCTATAATTATCAAATCAAAAATTTGCTTTTCTTTTTTATATTGTTTTACAATATCGTAAGCATCAGCTACTATAAGCTTTAACCTGCTGTCTTTGGGATTTTGTGGTAAAAGCTGAGGAAAATATTTCTCTACAATTTTAGGAATTTTAGGATCTATATCTACAATAACCACTTCCTCTATCTGAGGATATTTTAAAAGTTCTCGAGCAGCCCCGTAATCTCCGCCTCCACATATAAGAACTTTTTTAATGCTTCCTTCAGGAGAAGCTTGCACTGGAATATGAACTAAAGCTTCATGATAAATAAATTCATCCCTTGAAGTAAATTGAAGATTATTATTTATAAAAAGCATTCTCCCCCAAAATTTGTTTTCTAATATATATATATTTTGGACTCCAGATTCACCATAAATTATTCTTCCTATATAACCAAATAAATAATCTATATTTATAAACTCTCCAAAAAGTACTTTTACTCCTTTTTCTTCTGTAGCTAATGAATTTGCCATTATTTCTTTTACCATAAAACCTCCTAATTCTTGAGAAATTAAAGGCCTGTATTTTTCAGTCTTTCTATAAGATTTTTTTGTTCAGAAGTTAATTTTTCAGGGATCTTAACAGAAAGAACAACATATATATCTCCTTGTTTTCCATGTTCTAAAGGTAGCCCAAGACCCCTGAGTCTCAGTTTAGCTCCTGGTTTGGTAAGAGGAGGTACTTTAGCTCTAATTTTTTTCCCATCAAGAGTGGTTACTTCTATCTCGTCTCCCAGAAGAAAACTCGTTAATGGAATCTCTTTCTCTATAAATATATTTCCTCCCTCTATTTTATATCCAGCTTGAGAAATTATTCTTACTTTAAACAAATATTCCTTGATTTTTCTTCCTTCTTTTCTTTTTACTCTTAAAATTTGTCCATCTCTAACTCCTTGAGGAATTTTTATTTTTATAGTTTCAAAAGTGCCAGGTAAAATTACCTCTTTTTCTCCCTTTTTAATAACTTCTTCTAAAGTAAGAGGTAAATCTATTTGAATAGTTTCGTAAATCTCACCAAAAGGAGAAAAATCTTCTTCAAAATAAGTACCGAATAAATTGCTGAAAAGATCTCCCAAATCAAAAATAAAAGTTTTTCCTCCTTTTTTATTTCTTTTAAAAAATCCTCCTAAATTTATACCTAAATCTTTAAATACACTTTCAAAATCAAAACCTCTAAAAATATCTTCGGTAGTATATCTTCTTTCAAATTCTGCAGAACCATACATATCATATAGTCTTCTTTTTTCAGGATCTGACAAAACTGCATAGGCTTCATTTATTTCCTTAAATTTTTCTTCTGCTTCTTTATCCCCTTTATTTCTGTCTGGATGATATTTCATAGCAAGTTTTCTATAAGCCTTTTTAATTTCCTCTTGAGTAGCATTTCTAGAAACTCCAAGAATTTCATAATAATCTTTTGGCATAGAGAATCACCTCCTTCAATCTACCATATAAAAAATAATCTCTAAAAAAAGAAAAATCAAGAAAAACATTTAATCAGTAGGAGGTAATCTTCTTTTTGAAGTTGGATAAGAAACTATTTCTAAAAGCTTTTTAAAAGTTTCTTCAGATACTTTAATTTGTTTAAAAACTTTGATTCCTGCTTCTTCTATAGCTTTTTTCCAAAACTCATCTCTTTCAAAGTCTCTACTTTCATAATCATATTCATAATATATTTCTTTAATTCCTGCACTTGCCAAAAGTTTTAAACAAATGTAACAGGGAGCAAGAGTACAGTAAATGCTTGCTCCTTCAACGGAAATACCAAATTTAGCTGCATGAGCAATGGCGTTAGCTTCAGCATGAGTAGATCTGCAAAAGTTATACTTATCAATATCTGAAATTCCCTTTTCCCTTCTAAAACAATAATTAGCTCCTTTATCAGTGCAATGCCAAGCTCCTGGCATAGGGCCATTATAACCTGTAGCTAAAATTCTTTTATTTTTTACAATTACCGCACCGGTAGGACGAGAATTACATCCAGAGCGTAAGGCTACTATTTTAGCTAGAAGCATAAAATATTCATGCCAATCAGGTCTATGAACTTTTTCAGACATTTTATTTTATATAAAAAGGAAACTGTTCGCAAATTTTTTTAATTTTTTCTCTAATATGTTTCCTTAAATTTTCATTTTGTGAATTTTTTAATATCTCACACATATAATAAGCTACTTCTTCCACTTCTTTTTCTTTAAGTCCTCTTGTGGTAATAGCAGGGGTACCTATTCTTATACCACTTGTAATTTTAGGTGGTTTAGGATCAAAGGGAATAGTGTTTTTATTTACTACAATTCCAGCTTCTTCTAAAATTTTTTCAGCTTCTGCACCTGTTAATCCATTACTAGATACATCTATTAAAACTAGATGTGTGTCTGTTCCGCCAGAAACTACTCTAAATCCCTCAGTTTTAAAAACTTGAGCAATTACTTGAGCATTTTTAACTACTTGTTGTTGATATAATTTAAATTCAGGTTGTAAAGCTTGTTTAAAACATACAGCTTTTGCTGCAATAATATTCATGTGAGGTCCCCCCTGGATACCAGGGAAAACCATTTTATCTACTATTTTAGCGTATTCACTTTTGCAAAGAATAAACCCTCCTCTTGGGCCTCTTAAGGTTTTGTGAGTAGTTGAAGTAATAAAATCAGCATATGAAACGGGTGAAGGGTGAATACCTGCAGCAATAAGACCTGCAATGTGAGCCATATCTACCATTAAATATGCTCCTACTTCTTTAGCGATTTGAGAGAAAATTTCAAAATCTATAATTCTCGGATAAGCACTTGCTCCAGCTATAATCAATTTAGGTTTATATTTTAAAGCAAGATCTCTTACTTCTTCATAATCTATTCTTTCTGTTTCTTTAGAGACCCCATAATGTACGATTTTATAAAATTTACCTGAAAAATTTACAATTGATCCATGTGAAAGATGACCACCATGAGAAAGACTCATTGAAAGAATAGTATCTCCTTGATTTAAAATAGCGAAATAAACTGCCATATTAGCCTGGGTTCCAGAATGAGGTTGGACATTGGCATGCTCAGCTCTAAAAAGAAGCTTAGCTCTTTCTATAGCAAGTCTTTCTACCTCATCTACATTTTCACAGCCTCCATAATATCTCGCATAAGGATAACCTTCTGCATATTTGTTCATTAAACAAGATCCTTCAGCTTCCATTATAGCAAGATTTGCCAAATTTTCGGAAGCTATCATCTCTAATTGATATTCCTGTCTGTCTATCTCCTTTTGAATCAATCCCCAAATCTCAGGATCAATTTCTTTTAAAGATAACATAAATTCCTCCTGCAATTTTTTAGTTTATAATATAGCTATGTTGACTCCTTTGAAATATTTTTAAATCTGATAAATGTTCCTACCTGTCTTTCAACAGGGAGCATCTCTGCTGCTGCCATCAACCCTGCCTTTATAATCATTGATGCAGGTATGGTCTCATAAACCTGATCTCTTATCTCTACTGTTCTGCATTCATTATCACCACACACATCGCAGCATCTGCTCTTTCCCGTCATAGCACCGAGCCACTCCTCAAGTGTGTTATCTCCAATCCAGAGTTGATTTGAGGCTAAAGGATTTGCCTTAAATTCCTCAAGGGTCAATTCTTTTTTCTCAAGAACAATTTCTATACCAAGTGGTGACAGTGCCTCTCTTAATTTTAAGTAAGCCCTATCCACTTCCCCTTCGGTCCCACTGCACCTCGGACAGGTCCTTTTTTTGTCATCCACAAGCCTCTGCCATTTGAGCTTAAGGATTAACATACTCATAAATTTGCCTCCTCCTTTTTGTTTTCTCCAATTTTATCAAAATTTTAGAAAATTTCCTCTACCTTAAAAACTTTCTCTTTTTGAGCAAGGTTAAATCTTTTCAAGTTTTTCCATATTATATAACTACATATACATAGAATCCATAAAAAAGAATTTAAAAAGAAAAAAAGGGTCTTTCTAAGAACAATGAAAGAAATAATTCCAATAAAGGATAAAGCTATAAAAGTAATAAAAAGGTACTTAAATATTTTTTCGTATCTTATAGAATCCCATAAAATAAATCTTATAGTAAGTAAATCTCTTATAACTTCAAAAGTGCGCTTTAGACCATAATGAGTTTTCCCATGTAATCTTGGCCTGTCAATAATTGGAATTTCAAAAACATCTTTATTTTTTACCCCAAATAAAGCAGGAATAAATCGATGAAATCCATGAGGAATTTGAAATTTTTTAGGTATTGAAGAAAGATAAGCTTTTAGAGAACATCCATTATCTTTAACTTTAAGCCCTGTTACTAAACTTATTAACCAGTTTGCAATTTTTGAAGGTAAAACCCTTGTAATAAAAGGTTCTTTTCTTTTTATTCTGTATCCTGTTACTACTTTATATCCTTCTTCTATTTTTTCAATAAGATTTTTAATATATTTAGGATCATTTTGTCCATCTCCATCCATAGTAATTATGATATCTCCTTTTGCGTAAAAAAATCCTGCACTAAGTCCAGCAGCTTGACCTCTATTTCTGTCCATATTAAGAATTCTTAAAAAGGGATCTTTTTGTTTAAGATTTTTAAGAATTTCTAAAGTATTATCTGTACTTCCATCATTTACAAAAATTATTTCATAGTTATAACCTTTCATTTGAAAAAGTTTTTCTAATATTGATTTTACTTCCTCATATACTATAGGAATATTTTCTTCTTCGTTATGAACAGGGATAACTAAAGATATCTTTTTTAATCCCATTTTTTGATTTCCTTCCACAAACTCCTTAAATGTTCTTTTATTTTTTTCTCAAATCCTATTTCTTTGGGTCTATAAAAAATTTTATCTTTAATTTCTTCTGGGAGATAATTCTGATTCACAAAACCCCTTTCGAAATTATGGGGATATTTATAGTGTCTTCCATAACCTAAGGTTTTCATAAGCCTTGTTACGGGATTTCTTAAGTGAAGGGGAACTGAAAGATTTTTGGTTTTTTCTATTTCTTCAGAAACTGAATTTAAAGCTAAAGAAACTGAGTTACTTTTGGGTGCACAAGCTACATAAAGCGCTGCTTCAGCTAAAACTAATTCTCCTTCTGGTTCACCGAGAAACTCAAAAGCATATTTAGCAGCAGTAGCTATTACTAAAGCCATAGGATCTGCTAATCCCACATCTTCAGCAGCACAAATAATAATTCTTCTTGCAATATAAAGAGGGTCTTCCCCAGCTTTTAACATTCTTAGCATCCAGTAAAGAGTAGCATCCGGATCACTTCCTCTCATACTTTTATGAAAAGCTGAAATAAGATTATAATGCTCTTCTCCAGCTTTATCATAATGAAGTGGTTTAAATAATAACTCCTCTGAAAGATCTTTAAGAGTAAGTTTTTTCTTATTTTGAGCAAGATTGATCTCCACTAACCATTCCAAAGTATTTAAAGCAAATCTGGCATCTCCAGAGCTTGCAGAGGCAATTTTTTCAAGAACTTCTTTTTCCACTTCTATTTCTAGACTACCTAATCCTCTTTCTTTATCTTCTAAAGCTCTGTTTAAAATAATAAGTATTTCATCCTGGGAAAGCGGATTTAATATGAATACTTTCAGTCTTGAAAGCAGAGGAGAAATTATTTCAAATGAAGGGTTCTCTGTTGTTGATCCAATAAGATAAATTTCTCCTCTTTCTATAAAGGGAAGTAAAAAAGATTGTTGGGATTTATTGAACCTATGAATTTCATCAATAAAAATAATGGTTAACTTACCTATAGATTTCAATTTCTGAGCCTGATGAATAATCTCTTTTAACTGTTTTAAAGATGTATCTACAGCACTTAAAGCGACAAAATTTGCATTTAAAGTTTTTCCGATTAAATGAGCTAATACTGTTTTTCCTGTACCCGGAGGTCCCCATAAAATAAAAGATAAAATTCGGTTAGTTTTTAATAAATTTTTTAAAATGCCTTCATTACCTACTAAATGTTTTTGACCTACAAATTCTGAAAAATTTAAAGGTTTTAATCTTTCTGCTAAAGGAATCTGAAAAAGTTCTTTCATAATTTAATAGTAAATTTTAACAGACTTAACAAATTTTTATATAAATGGTATAATATTAAAACTTTTAAATTTTTAAAGGTTAAAATTTAGAAACTCTCTTGACAATATAATAAAAAGTAGTATATAAAGGCTTTGCTAATTTTTGAAAATTAGATATAAGAGGTAATTTATGCCAACTATTAACCAATTAGTAAGATTAGGAAGAGGTAAAAAAATTAAAAGGTCTAAGACCCCTGCATTGCAAGGATGTCCTCAAAAAAGAGGTGTATGTGTAAGGGTTTATACTGTTACTCCTAAAAAACCTAATTCTGCTTTAAGAAAAGTTGCAAGAGTAAGACTTACTAATGGAATTGAGATTACTGCATATATTCCAGGAATTGGACATAATTTACAGGAACACTCAGTGGTCTTGGTCAGAGGAGGAAGAGTGAGGGATTTGCCTGGAGTAAGATATAAAGTAATTAGAGGAACTCTGGATGCTGCTGGAGTGCAAAATAGAAGAAAATCAAGATCTAAATATGGAGCTCCTAAACCTAAATAATAAATAGGAGAAATTTTTATGCCTCGAAAAGGTCCAGTACCAAAAAGAGAAATTCCTCCTGATCCTAAATTTGGGAGTGTTCTTGTAGAAAAATTTATCAATAATTTAATGAGAGATGGAAAGAAAAATATTGCTCGGAAGATTTTTTATTCTACATTAGAAAAATTAAGAGAAAAATCTGGAGGTGAAGATCCTTTAAAAATTTTTGAAAAAGCTGTGGGAAATGTGAAACCTTTACTTGAAACTCGTACAAGGAGAATAGGAGGAGCAAATTATCAAGTACCTGTGGAAGTAAGACCAGAAAGACAAGTATCTTTAGCTATAAAATGGATTATTAATGCAGCCAAAGCTCGACCGGAAAAAACTATGGTTGATCGATTAGCTAACGAATTGTGGGATGCGTACCATGAAAAAGGAGCAGCTATTAAAAAAAGAGACGATACTCATAAAATGGCTGAGTCCAATAGAGTTTTTGCTCATTACCGCTGGTAATTTTCTTCTCTTTTAGAGGTTTAAACAAAGGAAGAGCAAATAAAAAAATAATTTTATGCTTTTTAAAGGATAAATTATGAAATCTGAAGAGTTAAAAATTTTAAAAGCAACAAGAAATATAGGATTTGTAGCTCATATTGATGCCGGGAAAACTACAACTACTGAAAGGGTTCTTTATTATACAGGGAAAACATACAAAATTGGGGAAGTTGATGAAGGTACCGCTGTTATGGATTTTTTACCTCAAGAGCAAGAAAGAGGAATTACTATTACTTCAGCTTGTACTACCACTTTTTGGAAAGGTCACAGAATAAATATTATTGATACGCCTGGTCATGTAGATTTTACCATAGAAGTTGAAAGAAGTCTAAGAGTTTTAGATGGTGCAGTGGTTATTTTCTGTGCAGTAGGTGGTGTAGAACCTCAGTCAGAAACTGTTTGGAGGCAAGCTAATAAATATAAAGTGCCAAGAATAGCTTTTATCAACAAAATGGATAGGTTGGGAGCCAATTTTGAAAGGGTAGTTGAACAAATTAGACAAAGATTGGGAGCAAACCCTCTACCTATTCAAATTCCAATTGGAGAAGAAAGTAGTTTTGTAGGAGTTGTGGACTTGATAGAAATGAAAGCCATAATTTGGGACGAAGAATCTTTAGGAGCCAAATATCATTATGAGGAGATACCCTTAAACCTTAAAGATAAAGCAGAAGAATACAGAACAAGAATGATTGAAACACTTGCTGATATAAGTGATGAAATAATGGAAAAATATTTAGAAGGAAGGGTAATTGATCCTGAAGAAATTAAAAAAGCAATTAGAGAAGCTACTATAAGTTTCAAAGTTGTTCCAGTTTTATGTGGAGCTGCTTTTAAAAATAAAGGGATTCAACCTCTTCTTGATGCTATTATTGATTATTTACCTTCTCCTCTGGATATTCCTGCGGTTAAAGGAATTAATCCAGAAACTGGCAATATAGAAGAACGGCCTACTGATCCTGATGCTCCACTTTCAGCTCTGGCTTTTAAAATTGTAACAGATCCTTATATAGGAACATTAACTTTCTTAAGGATTTATTCCGGAAGATTGGAAAGTGGTAATTCTGTTTATAATTCTACTAAAGGGAAAAAGGAAAGAATTGGTCGTTTAGTAAGGCTGCATGCTAATCAAAGAGAAGAAATTACAGGAGCTTTTGCAGGAGATATTATTGCAGCTATTGGTTTAAGAGTTACGACCACTGGAGATACATTATGTGACGAAAATTACCCCATTGAACTTGAAAAACTTGAGATTCCAGAACCAGTAATTTCTGTAGCAGTTGAACCTAAAACCAAACCAGACCAAGAAAAACTATCTCTAGCGCTTCAAAAAATAGCAATAGAAGATCCCTCTTTTAGGATAAGTGTGGATAAAGAAACAGGGCAAACTTTAATTTGGGGAATGGGGGAACTTCATTTAGAGATTATTATAGATAGATTAATAAGAGAATTTAAAGTAGGTGTAAATGTAGGTAAACCTGAGGTGGCATATAAAGAAACTATTGCTACCGTTGCTGAGGCTGAAGGAAAATACATTAGACAAACAGGAGGAAGGGGGCAATATGGACATGTTAAATTAATAGTGGAACCCTATCCTGGTAAAGGATTTACTTTTGTATCAGAAATTGTAGGTGGAGTAATTCCTAAGGAGTTTATTCCTTCTATTGAAAAAGGGGTAAGAGAAGCAATGCAAGAGGGAGTTCTGGCAGGTTATCCAGTGATTGACGTTAAAGTAAGATTAATTGACGGAAGTTATCATGAAGTAGATTCTTCTGATCTTGCCTTTGCTATAGCTGGCTCTTTAGCTTTTAAAGAGGCTTGTAAAAAAGCTAATCCTATGTTACTAGAACCTATTATGAAAGTAGAAATAGTAGTACCTGAGGAGTATTTAGGAGAGGTTTTGGGGGATATTTCTTCTCGGAGAGGTAAAGTAGAAGGTATGGATTTAAGAGGTAATGCCAGGGTTATTACAGCATATGTCCCTTTAGGTGAAATGTTTGGGTATGCAACTACTTTGAGATCATTAACACAAGGGAGAGGTACATTTATTATGCAATTTTCTCATTATGAAAAAGTACCTGCTAATTTGGCAGAACAAATTATAAAAAAGACTAAAGGTATATAAAATAAAAAGAGGAGGAAAAAATGGC
>Ga0105162_1000916_pt1 | contig 17858 bp, 17 predicted proteins | sample JNZ201metaG_FD_81532 | JGI IMG/M metagenome (GOLD analysis project Ga0105162, IMG submission 81532) | Hot spring microbial communities from Jinze hot spring, China to study Microbial Dark Matter (Phase II) - JNZ 20120812A | ecosystem: Environmental > Aquatic > Thermal springs > Hot (42-90C) >...
ATATGAAACTGAAACAGTTACACAAGGCTTGAGCAGTTTCGTATCTCGGCATGAGGGCTTACTGCGTCTTGGTCTTAGGAAGCGTTAGACTAAGACTTTACCTTCTTTTCGGGGCTGGAAGCGAATTGAGCGTGGTACGTTCTCCTAGTAGCTCATAGTGAGACTGAGGACTCTATTAACTACGGCTTCATCACTTAACCAATCAATGAAGATTTTACACTGTCTTTTGCCGGTAACTATCTCAATAACTTCTTTAGACACATCCTCCACACTCTTACCGGTAACGTCTACTTCACACACTTTATCAGGCGGGTGCTCAAGTAGAGCATTGCTAGTGCAGACCCCTATGAGCTCTGCTTCGACGTTCTCAAACACCTTCTTTGGAGGCCAACCCCTCCTGCTGAGTCTCTCAGCTAATTCCATCGGGTTTATTCTCAGAACTATTATTTTGTCGAGTATGTCGTCGTCTACAATCTCACTATAATGCCCAACTACTAGAACTCTACCTCTCTCTGCTATAAGCCTCCTCAGGTGCTCCCGCAATTTAGGTTCGTCAACAACGAAACTCAGTCTCTCGTCGTCGTAACTAACATACAACTTATTTTCAAGCACATAATTGCTCAACTCTACTAACCAAAAACCAAGTGATCTGGATACAAGTGCTCCAACAGCAGACTTTCCAGTACCAGGAGTACCGCTGATAGCTATGGCTTTTTCAGAGCCGGAGTTCTCTACCATTCACTCTACCAAGGTTGTACTAGTAAGTGGGAATTATAGTGTCACATACTCCCACCTTATTAGCTACGACAAGTATGTACACACTGGTGCCGTCACTGGGGTTCTGCGAGTTATGTGGAGTCAGCTCTAAAACCGTAAGCAACACTATAGGTGTTTGCGTAAGTTGCTTAAGAAGCTATGGTGAAGAAGCTTTAAAGATAGCGCGTAAAGCTCATAGAGACTACAGGCAGAGCCTAGGGCTACCTCCTGATGTACCCAAAAGTGGGAAACTGAAGTGCAGTATATGCGTGAATGAGTGCTATATCCCGGAAAATTCGAGCGGGTTCTGCGGTTTCTGGGTAAATAAGGGTGGAACTCTAAGCCCCCTTACAGCTAATCCTAGCACTGGGATTGTTATGTGGTATTTCGACCCGCACCCTACGAACTGTGTCGCCGGACCTGTTTGCGCCGCAAACACTTCGAGAGGGTATCCAAAATACACGAAATTTAGGGGAGTTGAGGTAGGCTACTATAACCTGGCCGTTTTCTATATCGCTTGTAATCTCAACTGTCTTTTCTGTCAGAACTGGGAGCATAAGACCATGTTATTCGATAGTAGAATTAGGGCTAGATACGTGAAGACTGTCGATGATCTTACACGCGAAGCTTTAAACAGTAGAGTTACGTGCGTTTGTTACTTCGGGGGTGATCCTGGACCTCAAGCATCGCATGCTATAGCTACTTCTAGAAAACTGCTTGCGACAAAGAGTCAGGATGCTATAAAGAGAATATGCTGGGAAACTAATGGACTAGAAAACCCCATGATAATGAAGCAGATGGCGGAGTTAAGCCTAGTCTCAGGTGGGGTAGTAAAAATCGATTGGAAAGCATGGACACCGGAGGTCTATGAGGCATTAACAGGTGTAAATGGTTTAAAAGCTGTAGAAAGACTAAAGGCTAACGTAAAGCTAGTTTCAGAAATGGCGAAAGAGCGTGATGACCCTCCACTATTAGTAGTAAGCACCCTCTTGGTGCCTGGATATGTTGACGAGGAGGAAGTTGGAAAGATAGCTGAATATTTAGCTACCATAGACAGCAGTATTCCCTACGTACTCCTTGCGTTTCATCCGGACAACATCTTAAGAGACCTTCCTCCAACAAGTAAAAAACATGCTGAAGCAGCTAGAAGAGAGGCCTTAAGGACCGGGCTTAAAGAAGTCTACATAGGTAACGTGTGGCTCCTAGGAAATTACTACTAGCGTACAGTAATCGGTTAAGTCCTATCTCGCTGACCCGCCTTCTTGGTCACCTCTCTCACTACCTCTTCAACTGATACCGAGGGGTCTAGCACTACCTTAAAGAATAAGCCGGTCCTACCGACTTCATCCCTTCGTCGCAGTATCTCCACTCTTTCCCTTACTGTATCTATACTTACTCCCAGAAGCTTAGCTACATAGTACTCGTAACCTACTACTGGTGCCTCACGATGCCCTCCTTCTGTTGGGATAATCAATATCAAGGACTTTGTCACCCCGGGTTTTCTAATGTCTTTAGCCAAATCTTCGTAGGATATGCTGCCACCAAACTTGTAGAACTCGAGCTCTCTAGGGCTGAATCTCTCTAGAGGAAAAGAAATTGTGACATCACCGTTTGGCGTTAGTTCGTAGACGACCTTAAGGGCAGACTTCGGTGTAGCTCTTACCAAGGTCTTTCTATAGATCCTTAAGTTCCCTCTATCTAGGCATGCTTCAACAACTGCGGGAGCGACAGTATACGGTATAACAACATCGACGTCGCTATTTTGATCGACATCTCCTCTGGCCACCGATCCGTGCACTATCGGAGAGTAGCCACACTGGACTAAAACCTTCATTACTTCAGCTGCTACCTCCCTTAGCTTCCTTAATAGCGCCCATCTATCGCTCCCATACACGACATCCTTAAATTCCGGAACTCTAACTACTTTATGCTTTGGTCCCTTACGAAACATGCTCCTCTAACTACTATGACTTGCTGTCGTTATTAAAGACAACAACGTAAACGCATTAGTCTCAGAAATTAAGAGACGCCGAAACTGCTTTCAAGTAGTGTCAGCTTGTCGCAGGGTTTCAGCTTTTCGTATATCCTCCGGGTTATCTATATCCATTATTACACCTGGGTCGTCTACGTCTAAGTATTGCACGTACTCCCTATACCTAGATATAAGACCCTTAAGACCCCTCTCTTCTTCCTTAATGCTTAGCGCTTCCTTAATCATGTCCCCAATCAACAATACTGGATGCCCACCTCTCCCCTGGTAACTAGGAATGAGTATGCAGTTCGCCCTGTAAGTTACTGGTAATGAGTCAACCAAATACCTTAGAGTGCGCGTTTTTATAAACGGTACGTCTGATGGATGCACTGCTACAAGCTTCGAGTACTTGACTACTCTTTTAATGCCCGCGATAACAGATGATGACATTCCAAGAGAGTAGCTCGGGTTATAAACAAACTTAACATCCAGGTCTGCGAGTACCTCAATTATTCTACTATGCTCGAACCCCACAACAACTACTATTTCATCAAAAACCCCTGCTTCAAGGAACTTCCTAGTCGTTATTCTAACCATGTGGTCTTCTCCCAGCTCGCTATCTCGGATTCTGTAGAGTAGCTTATTCTCGCCGAATCTCCTAGATGCGCCAGCTGCTAGCAGTAGAGCTACTTTCATAGACTCAGCCATATTTACCTAGCTTTCTCTCGAGAACCTCTGTAATTGCTCTTACGACTCTCGGATAAGTTCCGCATCGACAGAGGTTTCCCTCTATTGCTTTAACTATGTCCTCTTTAGATGGCTTTAGAAGCTTCCTCAACGCTTCATTTAAGAAGGCGTAGGCGGTTAACAACATAGCTGGAGTGCAGTAACCACACTGAACAGCGAAGTTCTTACTGAACTCCTCAACTAGCTCTCCAAAAAGATGATCGGAATAAAGCCCTTCTACAGTCGTTATCTCGCTTCCATCGACCTGCACTGTCAGCAGTAAGCAGGAGACAGCTGGTTTGCCGTTAACTAGTACAGTACAAGCTCCACACTCTCCTCTCTCACAACCTCTTTTTACGCTTTTCACACCCAACCTAAGCCTCAAGGTGTCTAGGAGTATCTCGTTCGGCTCAACGTCTACTTCGACCCTATTTCCGTTTAAAGTAAAGTTAACACGCATTATGCAACACCTAGAGCCTTAGCTAGTGCGTCTTTAGCTAACTGATAGCTCATCTCTCTCCTATACCAAGAGGTTGACCTAACATCGTCAATTGGTGTAACTTCGCCCGCGACAGTATTAGCAGCCTCCTCTATTAAGCTCCAGCTAACTCTTTTACCTCTAACGACTTCTTCTGCTTTATACGCTCTTATAGGCACTGGGGCAACGGAGTTTAAAGCTATTCTAACATCGTAAACTACTCCGTCAATCACTTTAGCGAGTACGGCTACTGCTACTACAGATAGAGTGAAACCACCTCTTCTTCCAAGCTTTACGTAAGACCAACCACTCCACTCGGACTTCTTGACGAGTATTTCCTTAAGTATCTCGCAGGGGTTTAATGCGGTTTTTCTGTATCCAACGAAAAACTTTGTAGATGGAATAACTCTTAAACCCTCTGAGCCGATAACAACAAACTCAGCGTCATACGCTAGAAGAGGTGGTGCTGTATCGGCTGCTGGTGAAGCATTACACAAATTTCCACCTATAGTGGCCATGTTCCTTATTTGCCACGAACCCATAGACTCTACCGCAGCTTTTAAGAGAGGGAGGTTCTGAGATACTACGTTCGATTCTATCAACTCTTGCAACCTAGTGGCAGCCCCTATTCTAATAGTTCTACCTAAGTCCTCAATACCCCTTAGGTCAGGTATCGAACTAATGTCCACTAAGGCCCGCACTCTAACCCTCGAGGTTTTCATATCTACCAAGAGATCTGTTCCTCCAGCGATAACTCTCGAATTATCTATTTCTCTCAACAGCCTAATGGCCTCGTCGAGAGTCTTAGGGCGGTAGTAGTCTATCTTTGGAAGCTTGTAGTACAAGGTGAACTACCCCACGAGCTGCTTTGTTATAGAGTAAACTTTCTCCGGTGTTAGTGGTAGCTCTGTAATTCTTACACCTAGCGCGTGACTTACAGCATTAGCTATAGCAGCGGGCATCGGTATAAACGCCATTTCACCTACTCCCTTAGCCCCGAAGGGACCGTAGTCCCATACGTCTTCAACGAATATGGCGTTTCTTATTACCGGAGTCTCATGAGACGTTGGAATCACATAATCCGTTAAATTATCGTTAACTATTCTTCCATCATCAGCGAAGACCAGTTTCTCCATCAATGTGTATCCTATACCCTGTATTATTGCTCCCTCTACTTGAGTTTTTACAGCATCTGGGTTGATGACTCTACCGATAGCGAGAGCGGGATGTACCTCAAGTACTTTCACTCTCCCGGTGTAAATGTCGACTTCAACCTCAACGATTATAGCGATAAAGCTGAAGGCTGGATAAGCGAATCCACGACCAGCGTCATCATCAAACGTCCCCTTAGGGAGGAAGAAGTAGCCTGTAGCAGAGAGGTCTACTCCCTTGCTGTAGGCTAAAGCAACGAGTTCTTCCCAGCTCATTTTGATCTTGTTTCCTACGATGACTACTCCATCCGATATTTTGATCTCTTCTCGCTGAACGTTGTAGTACTCGGAGAGAAAGCTCTCAAGTCTACTTCTAATTCTACCTGCTGCGACGACTATCCCGATAGCACCTACGCTAGTACCTCTTGAGGCGTGGGTGGCTCCGGTATCGGGGGCGTCAGTTGTACCAAAAACCACCTTAACTTTATCGATCGGGCAACCAAGTATTTCGGAAACAAGTTGCCTGTGCGAACTTGAGGGGGATCCTTGACCCATCTCAACAATTCCTGTGTAAACGTTGACAGAACCGTCGCGAGATATGTGTATGTAAGAGTTAGACCAATCCGGTACCGCCCTACTGGTACTATTCCCGTGCCAGGCTACAGCAACCCCTATACCTCTCCTAGTGCGTCCTGTCCTGCGCTCACTGTACTCTAGTCTCTTAACTCTCCAGTTACTGACCGCAGATAGCTTCTTCAAAGCTTCGTGAATTCCTACCGATGATGTCAGTACCTGACCTGTTATTGTATCACTACCTACTCTAAGCATGTTGTTCAACCTAAATTCTACTGGGTCCAATCCTAACTTCTCAGCAAGTTGGTCCATCTGTGACTCGGCTGCGAACTGAACTGAAGGATTTCCAAATCCGCGGAATGACCCCTGAGGAACTTTGTTGGTATATACGCAGTAACCATCGACCTTAGCGTTGGGTACATAGTAGGGACCTGACGCATGCATAGTAGCTCTCCATAGTATGAAGGGGCCTCTATTTGCGTAAGCTCCTGAATCGTGTATGATCGTAACCTCTATTGCGGTCAGCTTTCCGTCTTTTGAGGCACCAGACTTATACTTTATCACGGTCGCCTCTCTCTTAGGGTGTGTCTGTATGGAGTCCTCTCTTGTGTAATAGAGTAGCACGGGCCTCCTGAGATGGTATGCTGCAAGCGCTGCTCTTGCGGCAACTAGGGGTCCTTCATCATCTTTTCCACCAAAGCCTCCACCGATATAGGGAGCTATAATTTTGATATAGCTAGACGGTAGACCCAGAACTTTTGAAACTATCTTTTGACCTAAGTGCGGGTATTGTATAGTAGCTATGACTGTCATTCTGTTCTCGAGGTCGGGTATTGCTAAAGCTGCTTCCGGTTCCAAATATACATGTTCTTGGTGATGGGTTCTATAAGTGTTCTCTACTACTACATCTGCCTTACTAAACCCTTCCTCCACATCACCTTTTCTAACCTTAGTTCTAAACGCTATGTTACTCCCTAAGGATTCGTGGATAAGAATGTCCCCTCTCTCCATGGCTTCTAGAGGGTCGAAAAGAGCGGGCAGAGGTTCGATCTCGAGGAACACATTCTCTACAGCACTATTTACAGAGTCAGGGTCTTTACCTACTACTACAGCAACCGCTTCACCGTAGTACCTAACCTTCCCTTCTGCAAGTAGAGGTTGGTCAGGAACAGCGTAACCAACTTGGTTTTCACCCGGGATGTCACGATAGGTGAAGACGCGGAGTACCTTAGGATCCTCTAGAGCTTTAGAGTAATCGATCTTTTTTATTCTAGCGTGAGGTGCCTTAGCCAGAGCCAGTCTGGCGAAGAGGTATCCTTCTTCAAGGTAATCTTCAACGAATCTCGCTCTTCCTAAGGCTTTCTCCAGAGAGTCCGATCTCTCGATGCTCTTTCCAACGACAATACATGATTCAGCAGAAAGCCACCTCCTAATAAGAGTTCTTGGGTCTTCGACCACTATCAATACCCAATAGTAGGGGTAAGCACGTTGAATATATAAGCTTGCAGTTTGTCCCCTAGATGTTCATTTCAGCTACTTTATTTTCGTTCGTGTTCTCTCGCGTTAGGGGGCTTTCACCTAGCCCACGTGGATTTAGGTATCCGCTTCGGTTAATGGGTAACTGCCGAGCCCAACCGCACGGAGCTCCCACCTAGTTTAAGCCCTGAGAACCTCGGGACATAGCCCCCATCGCCACCCAAGGCTTTAAAGTGGAGGTTGAAGCATGCAACAACATCTCTGTGTCATTTTTCGCCACTGGAACCGCAGGTTCCTATCCTTGAGCTATTGCTGTACTTTATCAAGGCTTTATGTACTGGGGGTTCAGCTCTGATATAGGTTTATATCGGTTGTCTTCACCGCCTCATCTCTTTCCCCCGCATCGGTCTTGGGTTTGCATCACCCTTGGGGTATTCGGGGCAACCTTGGTATTTTACATCGTGAGTGTCTAGGGGGAGCCCACTATCCACGGGCTCTCACCTCCATCGAGCAGTCTCCACGCACTAATCTACGCATAGCTGCCTACATACATTGTGAACCACTACGAAACCCGAAATAGCTCCGAGCGGTGGGTTTTAATTAGTTAAAACCACTAGCTTATCAGACATTAGGTCCCTTTAAACAGACATTTATTAGTCTTCTAACCAAGATAAGCATAACGAGGCTGTAAGCAAGTATTAATCCGGCTCCTATCACGTTCGTATAAGACTCTATTAGTTTAACGTAACTATAGTACTTCTCTCCTAAGCTGATAAGGTTCTGCACTGTCTCGTTTAATGGAGTATCTAGAGACTTATAAATGTAGGTCCTCGCTGGGAGGAGTTCCCCGGTCTCTTCGATTACGACAACATCGTTTACAAGAGCCGGGATTAACATGTAGAGACCACCCCATAAGGTAGCTAATGCAGCAGCCACATTGAAAGTTAGTAACGTGCTTCTAAGCTTAAGCCTGTAGCTAAAGGCTAGGTGAACAATGAGAGGGTAAGCCCAGAGAAGATAGTTCGGATTTACAACTTTATTTAGAACGAGCACTAGGGACAAGAGAACTAGAGTTGCTAGAACTACGTCGTCTTTGTTTTCCATTCTAATCTTCTTCTTCAGCAGGAGGAATGTCCCTACTATCGCTATTAGCATCACCGGTAGCCACACGACATTTATCAACTTTATAACCTCAGGGTTCCTTCCGGAGAGTAGAACGAAGATATTCCATAGTGAAACGTATTGAGGTGCCCTACTGCTATGGAAGAGGATTACGTTGTATATAAAAGCATACGGATTAGCTAAAAAGAATGGGAGTACGAGCATAAGAACTACTACTGAAGCTATAGTTATGTACTGAATTAGGCCCCTAATATTCGTTTTTCTATATATATAGTAAATAAGTGGTATTAGAGATATAGCTGCCAGGGGCTTTGTCAAAACCACGAGCGCTGTAGATAGAGAGCTTACATATATACCCACGCGAGGTAGCTCCAATCCGATTATTGCCAGATAGAGAAAGAATGCTACTAATGGGTCGAACTGGTAGTTAGCTAAAGTAACAAGAGTAGGTACCCCGATCACGACCCAGTAGAATGCTTCAGAGCCAAATTTCCTCCACAGCAAGATAGCGAGAGCTACGGTGAATACGAGCAGCGGTAACTTTATGACTCCTCTAACGATGTGGTCTGTCGCCACCAGTAACGCTTGTCCGACGCTGGGCATAGAACTACTAATCGAATTAACGACGCCTATAAAGGCATCTACTAACCAGTGTGTTCCAATGTATATGAGAGGTGGAATAGGTGGATAGACTACTCTATAGCTTATGTTACCTAAAGATAGCGGGACCTCGTAAATTTTATATAGACCAGTGTATTTGGAGACTCTAACCCAGTTTTCAAAGATGCTTATATCGTACCAGTTCCACATCGATATACTAAGGATCGTAAGAATTAAGATTATAGGTACGACCTTTAGCTTATCTTTTTTCAGCGCATTAAACATGGTCACATACCCACGTCTCTATGATAATACTAATGTCAGATACTTATATGCTAAATTACACGAACCCCTCTATAGGATAGCTACAGTGGGAATCTCACTTAAAACACTTAAGGTAAACGGCGAACTCTCGAGGGGATGCTACCTGAGTGACTGGTTAACGAGTGTTGCAGAAGGTAAAATTACGCTCATGTACGGTAACGCAGGAAGCGGTAAGACCAATATCTGCTTGTGGATGCTATCTAGGAGTAGTGGACCCAGTCTTTATATCAGTACGGAGGGTACTATACCAGTAGTGCTTCTAGACAGATATTCTCTTTATGGTAAAGAGCTCTACTTTAAAGAAGTCTTTAGTCTTGAAGACCTCCCTATTCAGTTAGTTAACATGTATGTTGATGGTTTACTTAAAGAGTTCAGAAACATATGTGTTGACTCTATTAATGCTCACTACAGGTACGAAGCTATTGAGAGACATGAAGCTAACAGACTGCTTAACACTTCGCTAGCAGTTCTCTCGCACGTAGCAAGTCAGTTCAGGACTAAAGTTTTACTCATAGCTCAGGTCAGGGAGGAAGAGGGGGAGGTGATCCCCAGCGGGTTCGAAATTCTAAGCTTTTGGTCTGACATAATCATAGAGGTTAAAAGAAGCGAAGATGTGAGAGAGTTAACAATGGTAAAGCCTGAAGAATATAAAGGTCGTAAAATAAGGTTCAAAATTACTGAGCGAGGTATAGAATTTGAGTGATTATCTCGAACTAACTTATAAAGTGTTATTCCTAGCACCAGCTTTCGTTGCCAACGCCTCTCCTCTAATAGCAAAACGCTTTCTGAGAAAGAGGCACCCAGTAGACTTCGGTAGGAACTTTATAGATGGCAGAAGGATATTCGGAGATAATAAAAGTTGGGAGGGAGTTATCACCGGTATTTTAGTTGGTACGGTAGTCGGAGCCGCTTTAACTCCTCTCTATGGATGCTCTTATATTAAGCTAGCTGTTGCTGGGTTTACGCAAGGAGTTGGCTCTATGGTCGGAGACCTAATGAACTCCTTCCTCAAGAGGAGGCTTGGTATAAATCCGGGGGGTCCACTCCCGTTTCTTGACCAAGTGTCTTTCGTAGTAGCGTCATTATTGATCTTGAGATTAGCAAAGATCGATAAACTCGTTGGTTTAAACCTAGGGCTAGTCGACATGGTGATAATTATTAGCATAGCCTTAGTGCTACATCCCTTAACAAATTACATAGCTTATCTACTGAAGTTAAAGGAAGTTCCATACTAGGAGGTACCTGTCAGCTTCTAGTTCTGTACTCTTCAGGAAATCCTACCGTAGTCAAGAACAGATAAGTTGTACACCTCGATAAAGATCATAGCCGGTTGCACACTCTCTTCCTAACGGTTTTAAGGGTCGTGCATCCTTGGGTAGGGCCTTGTGAAGTAAAGGTAAATTGATTGAGGCGGAGACCCGCGAACTACATGTTCGAGAAACTTTTATCTTGTTATAAACCTTAGCTAAATGATCTTGGTGACGTCATCTACGGGTTTTCTACGCCTTGGGCTTGGAACTTCTAAAGGATAACCTAGTGCTAGAATTCCCATGAGCTTATATTCTCGTGAAACAGACATGAGCTCTCTAAACTTTTCCTCAATAAGTAGTGGAGCACCTAACCAAACAGAGCCTACTCCAAAACTCCACGCAGCTAATATGGCATTCTCTATGGCAGCCGCCGCACTTTGGACCTCCATTATGAATTCCGCTTCAGAGGAGTTTCTCGTACCCCCGGAGCTAAGCCTGTTTAAGTCTATGTATACGGCTATGTAGAGGGGGGCTAAATACATTCCATCCTCCATAGACTTCTTCCATTTTTCTATTCTATCTGATGACATCTTAGCTATTTCTTTAGCGTATGTGATGTGGGCCTCAATTAACAGCTCGTGGACCTTCTTCCTCAGTTCCTCACTTCTTATTACAACAAAAAACCAGTTCTCGCGTGCACCTGCTGTAGGAGCTCTAGTAGCTGCCCACACTATCGTTTTCACAACATCATCTGGTATAGGGTCCTGCCTGAACCTTCGAATGGACACTCTACTACCTATAACTTCTAAAACCTCTTTACTGCGCAACATGGTATCCCATAAATACCTTAGAGCTATCGTAAAAAGAGTGTTTTCTTCATATCTTGCCTAGGGGGTAGAGTAATAACTGTTCACGGTTTTGGTAATGTAGCTCAGTACACTAAGTGCTGGGCGAGTAACTACGGTGCTAGAATAGTTGCTGTAAGTGATACTTCAGGAACTGTTTATGATTCCAATGGTTTAGATGTTGACTAGCTACTTCTTAGGCCCATCTACTTGCTGTAAGACCTTTAAGACCTTCTCCGATTTTCTCGATTGTGAAGAGTATGGGATAGCTTATAATCTAGAGGTGTGTTCGTGTGTAATGCGCGTGGTTTTTAAGCTATGCTTTTAACTCCTTAAAATATGAGTAAAAGCACGACTAAATGTATCGTAAAGATCGTCAGAGTTAAGATTGCGGTGTGGGGCCATTTTAAAATTTTGTCTAAAGGCTTAAATTCATGCTCTAATTCGCTCAGCGCTCTTCGTTTAAGATCCTCTATAAGCCCCTCATTAACAGATTCTGCTGGCACTTTCTTCAGGATAGGGTTTCCTGAATCATCTTTACCTAGTTGGAATAGATATGGACCGTAAAACTTAATCCTGCTTATTCTCTTAACACTAAATATTATAACTAGAAGCACCACTATCGTATTAACTAGAGATATAGCAAGAGCCTCGATTAACTCCACGCATATTTCCCGAGTTTAAGGTTTTGATCTAGGCTTATAAACTTTGTGTTGAAACATGGCCCAACAGAGTCGAGGAATGAGAAATGAGAGAAGTAGTTACGATTGTTAGCTTGTGAATAGGAATACACAGTGACCTCAAACAGCGATCTAACAATGTTTTTCTCTAACCATATCTCTGTTACGTTGCCTTCTTTGACGGGTTGCCATAAGCTTAATTAACTAGGGAAGACATTAAAGTAATTAGCTGTAACGGATTTTACTAGCGGGGCTGTTTTCTTCTTTATGTTTTGAGGGTTATGTTTATGATCGTTGCCTATGGTTATAGCTGGGATGAACCTGGTAGTGATGGGGTAGGTACTCCAAGCCGCCGGCGACAGAGCTAGATGGGGGCCGCGAGCCGTTCGGCTCAACAACCACCCACGAACCCACGCAGACACCTAAATCCACGTAGACGAAGTGAAAGTCCCTAGACATGAACAAACAAAACGAATACCCAGGAACAAACGGTGCCCAAGATTATGCCGACATCGTTATGGTAAGCGTGGTAGTTGAATAAGTTAAAAAAAAAGCTATGTTTTCACGTTTGTTTTTGCTGCACTTTGAGGGTTGGAACGCCAGTTCTTATAGTCCTTAAATTGGATTACATTTGCGTATGCGCTTGCTTGTACTAGTATAGTTTGAACAACTGGTTACCGTAGTTACCATAAGCGGTTACCATGAAAACGGTGAGCGGTTACCGGGTGGACTCCTGTGTGAACTGGTTTTAGACTACTTACAGTCTAAGTCTACGAAGGGAGGTCTGCGTAGACTGTGTTATAGCTAGGGCGTATTACTTCAACCTTGCGACTTTAGGAAGTATCGATCCTTTAGGATGGAGAAAGGTGTGAGTTGGGAAAGGGTTTAGATAGTAGTTCCGAGACGCTCATGGCTCCTAGTACTTCAGGTATGGGATACCAGATACTGCTTGCTGGGTCTAATTCATAGAGCATCCACTCTTTTACTAAACCTCTAGATTCGAGCAATTCAAGAAAATCTACTATCTTAGGGATGAGCCCGAGAGGTATTGATGCTACAGTGTATGCTACACCTTCCTTCGCGTTCAGATAAGCTTCCACGAATCCCGGTATGGCTGTAACAGCTCTAACTCCTTTGCTCAATGAGTGAGGTGTACCATACATAACTAGGAGTTTTTTGGTTACTGCTGTATGCTTCTCTATGAACTTTTCGAGAGTAGGTCTTATTCCGACTATTACACCTCTTTCAAGTATGTGCACCCTGTAGTGCTTTAAAATAGTTTGATAGCTTGGGACTCCACTAACTTTCTTCATAGATTTGTAGACATCCTTTATTTTAATTAAAGCATCTTCTTCGAGTTCATTAACTAAGGCTATATCTATCGGGTCAACGCGACCGGTAGAGTGAGATCTCCCTAAAGGATGTGGAGCTGATGCTACAGCAATAAGTTCCCGCAAGTATATCTTATCTAGTGAGCCCCGAGCTATATGAGTTGATACATACTTTGGTGGAATTACGGTGTCTAATACGTATACCTCTGACGGTTCAACTCCAATACCTGCTATCACATAGTTAACAGATGACTCTACTTCATGAACTTTAGTCACGTACCTAAGTAATGTTACTCCTTCTAAAGTCCTTATAAGCGACCTTAGAAGCTTTTTTGGTATTCTGTCTATAGGTAACCTAGTTCTATACATTAAGAGAATCTCAGTGAGCCCTAAATTAGCCAGGTTAGTAACGGCCTTAAACTTTATGTCCTGGCTTCTTAGACTCTTGAGAATCCTCCAAGTTGTTGACGCACTCAACCCAACAGCGCTCCCTATTTCTGCTATAGTGGGAACGTGGTTCACGCTATTTAGGTAGTCTATCACTCTAACAGCTTGTGGACTCAATAACACGCTCTTCACTATTTCTGCATAACTGCAGCAACTAAAATAGTAGCAACATAACTTAAATTCATAAACTTTAAAATTGAATCTTTATAAACGGTATGACTGCTAGCTACATAAACCTAGACCTGACTCTATATGCTAGCTTCTCTCTACCTATGTTTAAAAAAGATGGAGACTGCTGGATAAAGGTTTACGGTTATGGAGCTGGCACAAGCATTTGCGTAGATGGGAACTTAAAGTGTCACGGAATCGCGTGTTCAAGTCAGTTTCTTGATTATGTAACAGGCTCATGGATTAACAAAGAGAGATACCTCGAAGAACTCGAGGGTCTGGCTAGAGAAGTAGTGGAGGGGTTAATAAAAGAATTCTACTGTTTAAGCATATCTGCTTCACCGTGGGATACCTTCGAGATACTTACCGCCGCGTTCTTATCGAGAAACACCGACTTTCATAAAAATACCGTAAGGTGGGTAAAGACTTTTTTACGTAAACTAGCGGGTCCTAAGAGAGTTAGCTCTGACCAAACCGTTGACCAAATAGCGCAGGCCGCTGTTTCCGTATATCGAGAGTTTAAGTCGTACCAGCTTCTACAGTTTATGGAAGTACTCGATAAACTTATTACTGTAGCTCGCATGGTGCCCACGGTATCTCCATCTGCAACCAGGAGGAACTTACTCAAAGTGAAGTACTTAGGACCTAAAGTAGCTGATTCCTTCATTCTTCACAGTGGTCTCGACACGAGTAGAGCCCCAGTCGACATTCACTACATGAGATTTTTGAAAAGAAGTGGGTTTTTAGGTAATGAGTACATACAGCCCCGCAAGAGCTATTGTACTACTTACGATTGTTCTACCTGTCCAGCATCGCAAAAGTGTGTTTATGCTTACACTATCCGCCTATTTAAGAACTTGAACGGATTTACTCAAACTGCTGCGTACATTATGGACAAGCTTCAAATAAGAAGGTGTGAGGATGTAGATGAATCAAAGCTCAAGGCATTGCTTGATGCGGTAACTACAAACTTCTAGTTCCTTTCTACCACTTAGGAAGAGTAACCCCCCTCTGCCCTTGATACTTGCCTTTGTAGGTATTGATGGCTGGCGTAGTCACTTTAGCAAATACTACGTGAAGAAATCTCGTTCCAACTTTCACTCTTATGGGGTAAGGTGGGGTAAGAACTTCTATGGTTAACTGCCCCTCAAAGCCGGCGTCCACTATCGTCGGAGGCATCATAAACCCTAGTCTAGCAAAAGTAGACCTCAGCTCTACGAATCCCATAAGCTCTGGAGGCATCTTCAAGTACTCTATTGTATGAAGTAGATAATGAGCAGAAGGTTCTAGCACTAGATAGTCACTAGAACTTCGGCAACTAAAATACTCACCGAGAGAGTCTTCGCCAATAGATAGCTCCCTCACACTTGGGTTAATTCGGCAAAAAACTTCCCCTAACCTAAGGTCAAGACCGTTTTCTCTCACTACCTCCTCTGAGAAAGGCTCTACCTGAAGTCTCTTACTCGACAGGTAAGCCCTCAAATCGAAATCAGAGAGTATCATAGCTTACACAATATTATTCTAAGTCAGTATCTATGTTAAAAGCTCGTAACCTGGTGTTTAGTAACAGAACTAATTAACGAAGTCGAGGTTTAAGCCTCAGTGACTGTGGTCGCATCTAGTGGTCTTATGCGGGATCTGCGAGGTGGTGGAGTCGGAAACACTTATTACACGATTCCCGTAAGTTCATACGTGAGAACATGCTGAGTAAGCCTATACACATGACTATATCTCCCGAGACTGTCGCTAAGAGAGCGATTATAGCTGGAGACCCTGCTAGGGTTGAGCAAGTTAAGGAGCTTCTAGAAGACCCTAAGCTTGTTAATACTAAGAGAGCTTTCGTTACATACACGGGCACATACAGGGGTGTACCGGTAACTATCGCCGCACACGGTGTTGGTTTTCCGTCTTCAGCTATAGTGTTTGAAGAGCTATCCATGGTCGGCGCAAAGTTGATAGTGAGATTCGGCACATGTGGCGCAATGATACCGGGAATGCGTATAGGAGATGTAGTTATACCAACTGGTGCCGCGTACTATCCAGGTGGCGCATACTACCAGTACCTCCATGAGTGGACGTGTTGTCCAGCAGTACCTGACTTTGATGTGGTTAAAGCTATAGTTGAGGAGTACGAAAGATTTGGAATAAAGTATTTCACGGGTCCGGTGATAAGCAGTGATGCTTTCTACGCCGAAGACCCAGAGTTCGCTAAGAAGTGGTCCTCAAGAGGTATAATAGCTGTTGAAATGGAGTGTGCGGGATTGTTTACTCTGGGACTTATGAGGAAAGTTAAGACAGGTGCCGTACTGCTAGTAAGTGATTCATTAGTTGAACACTTGGGTTATGCAAGTGCTGAAGAACTACGGGAGTACGTAATGAAGGCGGCAAAAGCCCTACTAGAATCAATTACTAAAGTCAAACTAACTACTTAGACTTCAGCGAGGTAAGCTTAAAGGCATATAACACCCTTATTTTACTTATTTTCTCTTTTAACTTCACCTCTTGGTGTATTCCAATAACTTTCGACACCGTTCTCGTGGTCTTAAAACGAGCTCTACAACAAGCGCTTGTTGTAGAGTGATTTAAGCAGTTCTTACACAACACGTGCTAACAGATCTAAGAGCTGTCCACAGTTTCTTATTAGATTCTCGTTGCTACTCTTGTATATAGCAAGGATTTTTTAAAGTTACTACCTTAAGCTCTTCAACATAGTATCCCAGGTTTTCTATAAAGTCCCTGAAGTAGTATATCGGTACTACCGCAACACCCTGAATTGAACCTCTAACTGACTCACTTATTGTAACGATTAATCCGTAGAACTTCTTGATCTTTCTTAGTAAGGGGTGATCGAGTAGCTCGTAATTACACCAATCAAGAAATTTTTTGAGTTTTTCTAGGTGGACTAGCGCTACGTCCCTCATTTTACCACTGCTCGAGTATTTAGGTGACCAATGTTTACAATCTATAGCTATACCTAGAGAAGAGGTTGTATTCACAGCTAAAACATCAAACTCCCACTTTTTCACACCGAACCTAAAGTTCTTAAAAACCTCATAACCACTCTCTAATAAAGCCTCTGCTACGAATGCTTCAAAATCTCGCCAATTTAAATAAGTTGATACCTTAGTGGGATCGCAACCCTGCTTTATCGAGACCATAGCTAGTTGAACTACTGATCTAATACAAAGCTCTCCAGATATTCCCCTATAAACTAGCTGAAGGTTAATTAACTCTTCAGCAACATCGCTACCAAGCTCACCCAGTTTAACGCACGGCTTCTCCGAAAACAAGCGTAAGATATTGTAGCAATCAGTTAATCGCATCCGTCTTCACCGAGTCTGAGATCACCTCCTTCATCACGAACTAGCTTATTTACCCAGATAAGTAAGCTAAAACAGCAATAAATAACGAGCTTTTAGAGCTACTACATCATACAGTGAAGAGACTATAGAAGTCGCAGGAAGTGCGGGATTTAACAGAGAGACGATTTAACTAAGGAGCATGTGGATAGTACATGTGCTAATTCACCTCGGATGTTTCATCTAGAGACTTCCAGCTTACTGACAGGAGTCCTTGTTAGGGGTTCAGCTCTGATGCAGGTTTATATCGGTTGATTTCATCGCCTCATCTCCTTTCTCCGCATTCCGCTCGGGTTTTCATCGGGCTTGGGGGCGTTCAGGGTTACCCCTAGCACCCCACATCTTAAGTACCTGTAGAACAGGTTTACGCATGCGATCACATCTCTATCTCCTGCGAGTCCACACCTACCGCATCTCAGTACTCTACTACCGCTATCTTCTAACCTGCTTCCACACCTGGGGCACGTTGATGATGTCTTCATCGGGTTAACGTATCTAACCAACAATCCTCTCTCTAATGCTTCATAGCTGATTGTGAACTGCACTCTCCTGTAGAACCATAAAGATAGCTTCTTGTTGAATGAGTTACTTCTATTCACG
>Ga0105162_1000919_pt1 | contig 17820 bp, 23 predicted proteins | sample JNZ201metaG_FD_81532 | JGI IMG/M metagenome (GOLD analysis project Ga0105162, IMG submission 81532) | Hot spring microbial communities from Jinze hot spring, China to study Microbial Dark Matter (Phase II) - JNZ 20120812A | ecosystem: Environmental > Aquatic > Thermal springs > Hot (42-90C) >...
ACTATCATCTCCTATCCTATTTAACAGCTTCTCTATACATTCATCAACATGTATAAGTGCTGTTGTTAGGTGCTTTAGTGTACACCATATGCTTTCCCAAGAAGTTCTAATACTACTACCTTTCATAGTCTCTAACTTTTCTATAAGAAACAGTGTTTCACCGATAATCTTCCTCTGTTCTCTAATCTTATTGACGATGTCTCCGAATAGTGGTAGACCAACGCTGGAATCTATTTCAATTAGATGTTGCTCGCAGTGATTCAAGTGACCTATGGCATATAGAAACTCCTGGATTAAAGCTTCCTCCCAGACGGCAAGCTTCCGATTTTCACCATCTTTATTACCATTAGTTGCTGGATGTTTTGCATTCATTATATTTTTATTGCTTGCGGCCTCCTCCATCATAGGAATTCCTTATGCACAGATATGCATAAATAGCTTATAAAGTTTTTGTTATAGAGATATCGACTAGAATTTCTGTGGGGGCCACCGTATCCATTGATATCCATACGGCAGTGAGGCAATAAACATATAAATCTATTTCCGGCTACTGCTACCTAGGTGCATTACCATTGCCAAAGGCAAAGAGAAGACCAAAGCATAAGAATATGTTGGCTGTATCCATTCCAATAGTGTTGGTTTTATCAATTCTAATTATATACTACGTGTACACCCATTCGTCATCTAGTGCTCCATCTAGTTCGCCTTTAAATCAGCAGTACATCTCCGTATACGTTGATGGATCCACCTATAGAGTTTCCAAGAATGATATAGCATCTATTGTGTCTAAAGTTATAAAAGATAACCAAAGAGAATCTATTAATCTAATAGCATTTGGCGCAACTACTTGTCCCTTTTGTAGAAACCTTCATGAATTTTTTGAAAAGTATTTTAAAGATAAATGTTTATTTCTATGGATTGACGATCCTAATAATGCTGATCTATTTAGAAATCTGGCCAAAATAGAGCAAAACAATGGTCTACCACCTAGCTATGCCTATAGCGTTCCACAAACAATAGTAGTTAAACATGGTGAACCGATAGCCATAGTAATTGGTGGCATAACTGATGCTAGTTTCTGGCAAAATCTTCTTTCAGCATAATAGATGGTTAATAGTTTGAATCGTAAAACCTAAGGTAGCCAAAATTAGGAAAGTTGTATCCTATGTATTGTATAGAAGGTTCTTCCAAGTCATATACTGCTTGTACCGAACTTAAAATAGGAACTATGTGATGATAGCATATACATAGGCACATTTCTATCAATCTAAGTTATTTAAAAATAGTGTCTGGGACGCCTTACGCAACTGTTTCGGGTTTCATATAGGTTTATAAGGGTTGATTGTGGTTGCTTTACTGTTTGAGCCCATCCACGATGTGGGTGCATGGTAAAGACCCAAGTGGATGAGTATTCAAAGCCAGGATGTGGGGGTTTCCCCACAGCAATGAGCTAGATGAGGGTGAGCTGTGGGTAGGGGTTTCCCCAAAGGGGTGGAGACCGATGATGTGGGCACCGATGAAAAGGTGCCCCGAGGACAATGAAACCAAGGGTCGAGATCAAACAACATCAACCAACATGAAACCCAAACCCCATCCTACTGGCCAGAAAAATCGATTACATGGTCTCTTTATAGCATTGCTTTACCATAGAATTTCTGTATTCAATTACATATCTCATTAATGTTTTGGACGATAATCACCGTAGAGTATAGTTGAATAGACAATAGAAGTTAAACCCAGATGGGCCCGCGGGGATTTGAACCCCGGACCTCCGCCTCGTAAGGGCGGCGTCCTACCAGACTAGACGACGGGCCCATTTTCTAGTATTTATTTCTCCTACTGTCACTTGCTATTAAGCTTTTATTCTACTTTCCATTTGTGTTTGGATGGAAGGTATTCTTTCTATGAGTATCGCAATTCTTATTGTGCAATGCCATTTTTCCTTGGTATGCCAGACTCTTTTCATTATATTTTTAAGCTATAAACTGTCTTTTCTAGATAATAGTGTATCTATAATGAATGCTATGCCCAAACCGTTTTACGAATATGTATCTAGATGTATGGGGCTGGAATTCATAAACTTTATTTCAAGTAATTTTTTTATTAATACATTTAATTTAAAGAAGGATTGGATTACCGTAACTTTAGTACCTAGAGAGCTGGTAGATTCTATTGTAAAACTTTCAAATACTAACGTTCTGAGCTCTGGTTCTCTATGTGGTTGGATACATAATGGAAAATTCGTTCCCGCACCTCATTTATTCAATCTTAGTAAAAGATATGGTTATAAACATGGTTGTAGTGTTGTTGTTAAACCACAGGGTGTCAAGGCTTTCCTATACGGAAACGATGTATTACTGGCGTCCTTCGACCACTTTATATTCCCGGTAAGGAAGGGCGATTATGTTGCAGTGTTGGATTCTAGTGATATGCATGCTATTGGCACAGGATTACTTCTTATTGATAGGGACGAGGTTGAGAAACTTATTAGGGAGGGTAAAATGCTAGTAGCTATTGTTAAAAATGTTTTTGATTTGGGTATCCATATAAGAAATGAAAGGTTCTTTCTATACTAATACTCTCTCCATGTATGTCCACACTTTACGCATTTATAAAATGTCGTTGGAGGTTCGTCGGCGGCTCTTGTCTGTAGTTGCCATGCGTAAACATCCTCACCACTACATTTTGGACATCTTGTGTGACCCTTAAGTAAAACTGCTCCTGGGGGCATATCAGTAGCCGGTGATTCGATTACTGCCAATCTCTCTTTTTCATCGTGCATAATTGTCCTAGATACAACTATTTTGCCGCTATCTCTATTTTTCATCTCGTATCCGCATTTTGGACATCTATAGCTTCTTCTACTCTTTTCAAATGCCATCAGCGATCCGCATATAGGACAGAAGATCATAATCATCACCTACCATAGTATTGTTGTTCACTTATACCTTGCTAAGCCTATAAATCTTTAGATATGTCAGATTTTAATCGTCTTACTCTCTTACGACCTTCTTTTCCACTTTGTTTATCAGTTCAAAAAACATTCTTATTTTATCTATGCCGATGCTCCTCCCCTCTACTCTAGCATCCCATATTTCATCCCATAAAACTATCACTGTAGAATTTCCGTTAAGGTAGTCACATATGCTATCTATAGCCTCATCAAGTAGCTCTATATTCCATTTATTAACCTTTCTAAACCTATTATCAGCAATGGGTGCTATTGTCTTTACGAATTCTACAAACATTTCATAGATTTCATCAGCTCTCCTTTCAACATTTTCGCTAATCCATTTATCTACCTTTCCTTTAATGTCCAGCAGATTCATTCTAAAGACCTAAAATACTTTTTAGCAATATAAGTAGTAGAGCTTTTATTTGGTTTTTAAGATTTACATCTTATGGTGTAGAAAATGACTGTAGAATATGGAGAGTTGGGGGATCTTAAAGAGGGTAGCTATGTAGTAATAGATGGTGAGCCTTGTAGAGTTGTAGATGTTTCAAAGGCTAAAACAGGTAAGCACGGTAGTGCTAAGGTTCACCTAGTAGCTATAGGGCTCTTTACAGGTTCGAGGAAAACGGTTACAGGACCTTCTGATCAGAGAATTGAGATACCAATAATAGACAAGAGGGTGGCTCAAGTAATAGCCGTCCTTGGAGATCGGGTACAGTTAATGGATTTGGAGAGTTATGAAACATTTGAAGTAGATATGCCTAAAGATGAAAGTATAGCATCTAAGCTTTCACCAGGTACTGAGGTGGAGTACTGGAGCGCTTTAGGAAAAAGATTCATATACCGAATAAGGTAAAGCGGAGAGATATGCAGATTCTTGAATCTCTAAGAAAAATTGTAGCTGATTTTTTAAAGGGAAAGGAAAGCTACGAGGTAGCAGTTGATAACTTCATAAAGGAGCTTCAAAAAACACTGCTAAGAGCAGATGTTAATGTAAAGCTCGTTCAGCAACTAACCAGCAATATTAGGGAGCACGTCCTAAACTCAAAACCTCCACCATACATATCAAGGCAGGAGTGGTTTATTAAAATAGTATATGACGAGCTCTCAAACCTATTTGGAGGCGATATAAAACCTTCGATATTTCCACAGAAAACACCGTATATTATAATGCTTGTTGGAGTTCAAGGCTCAGGTAAAACAACAACTGCTGCTAAGATAGCCTATATATACAAAAGATATGGTTACAAACCATGTTTAGTATGTGCTGATACATACAGGCCAGCAGCATATGAGCAGCTCATGCAATTAAGTAAAAGCATAGATGTTGCATTCTGTGGCGATACTAGTTCTAAAAATGCTGTAGAAATAGCAAAAAAATGTGTTGATGTGTGCATCAAAAATGGATCTAATATGGTTATAGTAGATACAGCTGGTAGACATGGCTATAATGAGGAGGAGGCGCTTTTAAATGAAATGCGTGAAATAGCAAATTCTATAGCACCGGATGAGATTATGCTTATCCTAGATGCATCAATAGGTCAAAAAGCATACGAGCTTGCCTTAAGATTTCACCGAGCTACACCAATAGGCTCTATAGTTATAACAAAACTCGATGGGACTGCCAAGGGTGGAGGAGCGCTATCAGCTGTAGCAGCAACTAAAGCTGTTATAAAATTCATTGGCACGGGGGAGAAGATACCTGAAATAGAGATTTTTGAACCACGAAGATTTGTGGGAAGACTTCTCGGACTTGGTGACCTACCAACACTAATAGAGAAGCTAAAGACATTAGAACACAGTAGTATGCTTGAAAAAAGACTTGCTAAAGGTATTGCCAGCGGAAGAATAACACTGGTAGATCTCTATCTCCAGATTCAAACAATAAGAAAGCTAGGGCCCCTTTCAAAAATCCTTCAACTTATACCAGGACTCTCACTACTGCCATTGGATGATAAGCAGATGAAGATAAGTGAGGAGAAAATGGATAAATGGCTTGCTATAATCAATTCGATGACATACGAAGAACTCAGAAATCCGAATATACTGGATAAATCAAGAATTCTAAGAATTGCACTGGGTTCGGGTACAACTGTTGACGATGTTAAAGATCTTATCAAATACTATGAACTTGTAAACAGTTTTATAAAAACTGCCAAGAGAAGACATGGAATTCTTAAAAAACTTGGGATAGATCTATCAAAAATTGAAGTATAATTAAATCGGTATTGTACGACAGGGTGTGGATATTATGGACACACTAGCAGAGAATGTAATCGGTATTCTCACAAGATATCCGCTATGTAATAGATGCCTAGGAAGGCTGTATGCCTATCTCGGACGTGGCCTAGATAATGCTGAACGGGGAAAGGCTCTGAAAATATATACGATAATGGAGCTACATAGAAGAATTGTAGAGGGAGACAACTCTGCACTTGATAAATTGAAATCCATTATTCCAAACATTAAAATACCCGTACAACCTCTTCTCGATCTACTGAATGTAGATATAGATAGGAGAATTTTAAACGAAGTAAGGAAATGCTTTATATGCAACGATGCAATTGATGAAGCAATAAATTTTTATTCAAAGTACATCGCACAACACATCGTAGAAACCTCGAAAAGGAGTTTCCTAGTAGGAGTTATCGTACCTAACGATATACTTGAGCGTGAAAATAGTATAGTTAAGGAGTTTCAAATAAAGTATTGGGAGAGCATCAAACGTGAATTAAAGAGAGAAATCGGTAAGAGAGTTCAAGAAGCTACAAAGATTAATGTGAACTTTGATAGACCAGATATAATATATATTATAGATATGATCCACAATTCAATTAAAATGGAATTGCCATCCCTATTGATTTTTGGATACTATCTAAAGTTTGGTAGAAACATTTCACAAAATATATGGTTTAGAGAAAATGGCTCCAGGAAATATCCAATATCAATAGAAGACGCAGCTAGATATGCCTCCTCTATTGTTAGCGCAAAGGATGTAGCTCTTCATATAGCAGGTCGGGAAGACGTTGATGTAAGAGTTCTTGGGAATGGAAGACCACTTGTAATAGAGTTCAAAAATCCATTGAAGAGAGATGTAGGTTTATTGGAGTTAGAGAGTATCCTAAATAATTTTAGTAAGTGGATAAAGTTTAGGATTGTAATGAATGTTGGTAGGGAATTTGTTTCAAGGTTAAAACAGTCTGCCTCAATATCGTTTAAAATATATAGGGCTATAGTATTAACCGAAAATACTGTCACCCCTGATAAAATAATTGAGCTTGAACACAGTTTTAGGGGTTTAGTAATATTTCAGCGTACACCATTAAGAATCCTGAGAAGAAAAAAGGATACATTGAGGAAAAAGAAGGTATTTTCTATAAAAATACTTCAGCTTGCTCCTAATCTATTTGAAGTCTTTATAAAATGTGAAGGAGGACTGTATGTAAAGGAACTCATAACTGGTGATAATGGTAGAACATCTCCAAGCTTCTCACAGCTCCTAGGGACACAAGCCAGGTGTCTAGAACTCGATGTTCTCTATGTTCATGAGTACATATAAGCTTTAATTATAGAAGTAAGAATACAGTCCTAGTAAATCATGGTCTGGAAAGCCATTGGGGATTGATGGTAATGGTAAAACCTTCGAGAGGATTAAGACACAGATCCAGAAAAATTATGAAGAAAGGTATTAGAGATCGCGGATCAATACCGTCATTGAGTAGTGTAATTATAGATTATAAACCTGGTGATAAGGTGTACATAGGTGTTAATCCTGCAATACATGGTGGTATGCCTCATAGGAGGTACATAGGTAGGGTCGGTACTGTTGTTGGGATTAAGGGTAGAGCTCTGGTAGTTGAAGTTACAATAGGATCTAAAATTAAGAGGCTCTTCCTCTTACCAGAGCACTTGAAACCAGCCTTTGATTTGACCGAAAGAATAGAAGGTACATTATCCAAATTAAAGGAGCTATCAAATATAAGAAGAGAGCAGAGAAAAATCCTACTAACCATCTTAGACAAAACAAGATGAATATCCAGCACCTCTATAATGAGTGAGAATTGATGCCCTATGAAATCATTGAATTCCATGATATTCCAAATACCATAGCTAAGAGAATTCTCAAAGAGTACATTGAGAGAGTCTCATCTTACGATATTGTTCCTGAGCTAATTCGTTCAACAATGGATTACCTCGATAGTGTATCTAAATGCGATGATAAAGCCATAGAGTATATCTATGACGTATTAAAGAGTTTTAAGCTAAAGGATACAACAATATCGATGATTCTCAATATCCTGCCAAGGAGTTTAGATGAACTTAAAACTCTCCTTAATTTTGAGGAATCACTGCCCGAAGATTCTATTTTAAATAAAATTCTAGACCTTATTAATCAACACTGTCAACAATTATAATAATCTATAAATATTCTATAGCATAGTTATAAACTATAGTCAAATCTAACATATGGCGGTTCCCTACGAGGTAGAGGTAGGATGAGGCCTAAGCATAGAAGAAGGCAGGAGATACCTGACGAATTTGCTATAGTGATAGACTATATGCCCATGGGTAATCCATATGATAAACATACCTTTCATAGATCCTCACCTGTAGCACAGGGAATAGGTACCAAATTCTTTACACTTGTTGAAATAATACCCCTAAGGGGTTCTGTAATTTCTATTGGAGAGCGCGTACCTCTATCACTAGCCCCTGACATGCCTGGGCACAGGGTATTCGACATACTTTCTTATGAAGATCTGACTTCGATAGCTAGAGAGAATATTGTGAGATATGTAAAGCAGATAGTAGAGGAAAAGGAGAGTGTTTTCGTAGAGTTTTTAAATATAGCTGAGGCTATAAACATCAGACTCCATAGCTTAGAACTTCTACCTGGTATAGGTAAAAAAACGCTAGTTCTTATTCTGGAGGAAAGAAGAAAGAAGAAGTTTGAAAGCTTTGATGATATCAGGAAGCGCCTAAAGATAAATGATCCCGTAAAGATGTTTGTTGATAGAATTGTAGTTGAGTTGCAAAGAAATGAAAAGTACTACATATTTGTGAATCCACATCCATCAACTCCTGATATGAAGTATTTAGGGTATCTGGAGCTCCTTTATGAAAGAATTAAATACTCTGAACCATGGTAGGACTCTACCAAATTCTCGGAAGGAATTGATAAGCTGGATGAAAGCTAAACTTAGAAAACATGGTATAAGGCTTAGAAGAAGGCTTAGCCAAATAGTGTTAATAGATCCAAAAATCCTTTCCTTTATAGCTAAAAAATCAAGTGAATTAACACCATGTAGGGATACAGCTACGATTCTTGAAATTGGTGCTGGTATAGGGAATTTGACTCAGTTTCTAGGAAGTGAAAATGGGAATGCTCTAATAATTGCAGTAGAAATAGATCATAGATTTGCGCCTATTCTTCAAGAGATAAAAAGGGTTTATAATAATGTAGAGATTGTAATAGGCGATGCACTAACTCTACTGGAGTCTATAAGGGGTATAGATCTTGTTACTGGTAACATTCCCTATCATATAACGTCGCATCTATTGTTAGCTATAGCGCGAAGTGATATACCGTTTGCTTTACTGACTATGCAAAAAGATGTTGCTGAAAGAATTGTTTCTAAACCAGGTACTAAAAACTATGGGAAACTCTCAATACTAATACAGCTACTATTTGATGTAGAGATATTAAAGGCTGTTCCTCCTGTACTATTTGTACCCCATCCACAGGTATCTTCATCTATTATAGTTCTTAGACGTAAGAGGTTATACGACCGGTACGTAGAGACAATTGAAGAATTAACAAAATGTTTATTTAGTTATAAACGTAAACTTGTGATAAAAGCATTCGAATACTGTTTAGGTAAGAAACTGGATGAGAAAATAAGAGTGGAAGGTAGTATATGGAGGAAACGGGTTGCACACCTTACAATAGAAGATATAATGGAACTGGTCAATATATATGTAAAGCTAAGGACAGAGAACTGATGTACGATAATATGAAGATATTAGTGAATGAGTATGTATACGAACCTGCTGAGGATAGCTATATACTAGCTAAAACAGTAAAAGAGCTCTTTACTGAACATAGGAATAGAGATATAGTGTTTGTAGAAATTGGTAGTGGAAGTGGTTATGTTAGCAACTATCTACTTATTACTAGTAGAAGAGCAAACCTATATGGTATACTAACGGACATATCACCCTGTGCAGCTTATACTTCTTGGAGTTCAGCAAAGAGGAACGGTCTCGATATGTATATCGATGTTATCCAATGTTATTCGGCTCAGTGTTTTAGAGGATCATTTGCGTCTATAGTGTTTTTTAATCCTCCCTACATACCTGTTGAAGAATTCGACGATATCGGAATTTCATGGAGCGGTGGTTACGGAGGTATTGAAGTTTGGAAAGAATTCTTCAGCGATACTGTACACATATGCTTGAGAAATCGATGTACAGTTATATTTATTTTTTCCTCGCTTCAGAGTCTAGCAAGAATTTTAGATACTATACTAAGTGTTTGTAGCGATATTGAAATTTATGAATGTAGTGAATTTTTCTACGAAGCTATATGCTCTATCATAGTGAGGTGCTAACTGTGTTAAAGGTTGTTGTTATAGGTATTGAAGGCGAGATAAATATGGGTTTTATTGTAAGGCTTTGCAAAAACTTTGATGTTGACGAACTTGCTATTGTAAATCCACAAATAGATCCATGGTCTGAAGAAGTAAGGAGGTTTGCTGCAAAAGGTGTCGATTACCTTTATAGTAGCAGGGTTAAGGTATACAATACATTAGATGATGCTCTAAAAAATGTCAGCATTTCGGCGTGTACATCTGGTGTCGTAAGTATTGAAGGTATAGATATTCTTAGGAGGGCAATAGAATTGGACGAATTTGTTAATATAGCTGTTAGGTACGATGACGTAGCTATAGTATTTGGGCGTGAGAGTGTTGGACTGACACGTGATGAGATTGCAAAGTGCGATCTGTTAGTGCATATCGCTGCAAATCCAGAGTATCCTATACTAAATCTTAGCCATGCTATAGGAATAGTCCTGTACGCACTCTATAAAGCATTTAAAAAATCCAGTGTCCTGGATAAAATTGATAAAGCTAGTGAAGAACAGCTTCATATATTGGATAGATATATTGATGAGCTTGCAACAATAGTTTCGAGCAATGAGTTTCAAAAAGAGCTGTTTACCATATCACTTAAACGGTTGTTTAGAAGAACACTACTATCGAGAAGTGAAGTAGGTCTTTTAATAACATTTATAAGGAGAATCTACAGTAAAATTAAAAAGGAGGAAAGTACAGCTTAATCTAAAGCTAAAGGGTGATTAGGATGCCTCTAAAACCAGCTAGATGCTATACGCATCAGCAAAAACCACCATATACGAGACGGGAGTATATACATGGTATACCACCACCTAAGATTTCAAAGTTTGTTATGGGCAATACGAAGCTCAATCCAGAGGTAAGGCTTGTGCTTAAGGCTCTTGAAGGAGGAATTATACGACATAATGCATTAGAGGCTGCCAGAATCATGGCTCACAAGTTCCTAAGTACCGAAATTAATGAACAAAACTTTGTACTAGTTGTAAGAAAGTATCCTCATCAAGTTTTGAGAGAACATAAGATGATGGCTTTTGCAGGTGCTGACCGACTGCAAGAGGGTATGAGGAGAGCCTTTGGAAAACCTGTTGGTGTAGGTTGCGTTGTCGCTCCTTGGGATGAAATTGTAGAAGTTCTAGGCTATAAACAACATATTGATATACTGAAAGAAGCTCTAAGAAGAGCCTCTACAAAACTACCAGTTAAGTGCAGTATAGATATCGAGATCCTTAAGTGATGTAGTATATCATGGAATTCTGTAGCAATTTTAATTTTAAAATTGAGAAGCTAGTTGATGTTATAAAACAAAGAAATGTACAAAGACTATATATACAATTACCAGAAGGTTTCCAACAATGTATCAAATTTATTATAGATAATATTAGGAGGCTATTAGATAGAGATATTGAAATTTTCATCTCAGCGAATCCGTCATATGGTTCGTGTCTTGTTGATGAATATGGAGCTAGAACTGTGAGCGCCGATCTAATAATTCATTTTGGTCATACACCATATCCGTACTATACCTATAATTCTGAAGTACTATTCATACCAGTAGAATACACAGGCATTGATAAATTAAGAATTTTAAAAATTATTGAAAATCTAAATCTTAAGGAGTGTGATAAGATATGCTTAGCAACTTCAGCTCAGCATGCTACTGTAGTCGAATCTATTTGTACTAGTATTGAAAGATGTAAATGCATCTATAGGGGTATTATTATGGGCTGTCGTCCAGTACCGAGTAATGACTGTAGTTTACTTATCGTTGTTAGTGGCGGTAGATTTCATTGTATAGCCCAAGCTCTGTTTGAATATGGAAAAAATGGTTTCCAAAGTCTTTCAAAGATTCTGTGTTTAGATCCATATAACTATAATTTATGGAGCCCTGTTAAAGATGTTGAAAAAATTTTGAAAGTTAGAATGTGGAAAATGTTTCAAGCTATTAGTGCCAAAAGATGGCTTATAATTGATGGATTTTATGGCCAGCATAGGGAGGACATTGTAGCTCGATTAGCTGAGCTACTTAAGACCAATGGTAAGGAATACTATATTGTGAAAGCTCTAAAACTGGATAGAGAGTTTCTAATAAATATTGAAGCCGGTAGAAATTTCGATGCAGTAGTTGTAGCATCCTGTCCCTATCTAGCATTCGATTTTACAGATCTTGATAAACCGGTTTTAACAGTTGGTGAAGCGTATTCCGTACTCCATGGTGATATAAATAGGTATGCATATCCATGGTAAGGAATAAGAAGGAGCTTGAAATCGCTCTCACAGATGTTCCATCATTTAGAACACCTATAAAGAAACTTGAGCAGTACATGTGTGATAGTTCTATAGCAAGTGAACTATTATGGAATGCATACATACATGGTGATATTAAAGGTAAGACCGTTGCTGATTTAGGATGCGGAACAGGTATTCTAAGCTATGGTACTCTCCTTCTTGGTGCTAAAAATGTTCTTTGTATAGATATAGACCCCACTGCATTGTACATAGCAAAAAAGTTTCTAGATGGTGTACCCAGTGTTTCATCGAATATACACTACATATGTTGTGATGTAAGAAAACTTTTCCTTAGATCCATAGATACCATAGTTATGAATCCTCCATTTGGTGTGTATAGCTGGGGAATGGATCTCGAATTTCTTGAAAAAGCCTTTGAGATTTCACCTTCTAATATATACTCTATTCATAAATACAATCCCAATTCACATAAACTTATAACCAAGCTAGCCTATAGAAAGGGTTACACAGTACGAATAATACATACTGGCAGCATGCTCATTCATGCAACATACGAAGACCATGTAAAACGTATTCATAGGTTTAAAGTCTCCATATACAAGTTTACAAAATAGGGTGCTCTAGATATGAAGGAAAAGGAAGTAGTAGTTCCAGGAGAGATGTTGTGTGTTGAAGAGGAGTTCATACCAGTTGAAGGTGTTTATACACTCAATGGAGTAATACGAGCAAGCATAATAGGTGTTCCCATATATGATATAGCTAGTCGAAGAGTGTATGTAAGACCTGTAAAAAATCTAAGAAGACTTAAACCTGGTGATATTGTAATAGGTGTCGTTGATAGAGTACGAGATGAGATGGCTACTATTAAGATCATTGGCTATGATGTCGCTACTCCACTGAAACACATTTATACAGGTGTTCTTCATATATCGCAGGTAATGGAATCAAGGGTACAGAATATCTACGATTATATTAGACTAGGAGACTTCGTAAAGGTAAAGATCCTCAACAATTACATACCCTATATGGTATCTATGAAGGATCCTAAGTTAGGTGTAATATTAGCATATTGTTCAAAATGCGGTGGTACACTGACTAAGGTGGGAGATGTATTGAGATGCACAAGGTGTAACAATATTGAAAGCAGAAAGGCATCTGTAGATTACATGTCTATACGGGGGAAATAAGTTTGGTTAGCGATAAAAATATCTACATAGAGAGGGTATTTTCGTATAATTGCTCAAATCCTACGATATGCTTAGATCTTCTAGAAAAAATAGATGAGGAGCTACCACTTGAAGCTGAGCTTATTGCTGAGTTTAGGCATAACAAGCTCGTTTTTAGAGTTATAGGTCTTGAACCAAAGGTACAAGCGTCTATTGTTAGAATAAGAGAATACATAGAATCGTATATGAATACAAAACGGTTGAATCCACAGAAAGGTATAAAAGCAGATGAGTTAGCCAAGATAGTCAGGAAGACTATTCCTATGGATGTTCTTGCAGAGGTTTTGAGGTATTCTCTAAAAGTCAATCCTAGAGTTTATCATTCAACTCTATATGTTGATCTAGATCTTGATACGGTTATAGAGTATGCTAGACACATTGCCCAAGTAATGGAGAGAATTTCTCATGAAGATTACCCATACGGTCTTAAGAAGTTATTGCTTGCCTCCTCTTCACTATTCAATACCAACATCAGCGAGCTATTAAATGTATTAAAGGATAGAAACATTATATCTGAGGATCTCGAACTTAAAATGCCATGGCAAGATGCCTTAAAAGTCCTTGTCGAGTACCTTTCTGAATATGGGGGGTTCTCATAAAAATCCTAATATAATACTTATAAGCTAGGTTTATAGAACTATATAAACTTAACATGGTGGTATTCATTTGGGAATAGCTGTAGAGTTAAAAAAGATATCGGATAAGGAGCTTAGATTTATTATACGTGATGAGGATAAACATTCTATCCCTAATCTAATTACAAAGCTTGCACTAAAAAAACCTGGTGTTGTATATTCAGCTTATATTCTTGAACATCCTATTGTATCTTATCCTGAAGTAGTTATTCTAACAGATGGTTCTGTCCATCCTCTCGAGGTCCTAGCATCGGTTATGGAAGAGGCTGAAATGCTTGTAAAGGAATTTTTAAAAAAATTCGATGAGGCAGTAACTAGTGTATCTAAAAAAGGAAACCCGGATTCTAGTAATAGATCGGCTCGATGATTTTATAATAGGTTTAGTTGTAAGAGGTATAGCTGGAATAGAAAATTCTGTAATATTTAAAAACTGTAATGAGTTATATAGCTTTCTCATGCAAAAGACTGGTATAGCCGGTGAAGTAAACTATATAATGTTAAATAGAGACATATGTACGGAACTCAAACTAACTCTTCCAAATGTAAAGAGCATCACCGTAAGTGATGTAAAGGATGGAGAATTGCTAGCTGAAATTAAGGAGGTTCTTAGAATACTGCATTCTCTTACATTAAAATATTTTGCATATGTAAAGCAGAATGAGATTTAATTTCCATCCTCCAATGGACAATGGGATCCATCCTCAGTAAAGTTCGCATCATTTTAATATCGCATTTCTACACATCTTTGTATTATAAATTCAAGGATTTGCATCCCATTAAGAACATTTGGATATACCCCGTGGAATTCTAGAACATACGGAATTGTAAATTTCGGCAATTGATTTAAGATACATTAGCTGACATCCTAGGAACACTATTAAATCAATTCATATTTAATGAGATCAAAGATGTTACATCATAGCTTTGAACTATACGGTTGGATGCAGTTCTAACTTTATTATTCAATTTCACAATCTTGTATTAATTAGTAATAACGAGCTGCTTTGCGAAACTATTGTGAGTTTCACACTGTACTTTGGGCTACTCTTCTGATGAGCAATATATGTACTTCGTTTTATATAGCTACCTAGCTCTTTCTCTATTACCCTCAATATATAGTGTTTGTAGCCTCTATTCCTATACATAACATTAATCTAAACAATTCAACTCTATTTCACTAACCTTTACCTAGAAGCTGTTCAATGGTAATCGGAGAACAGCTTCTGCAAGAGTAGCAATGGCTATGAGAATCTGGTTGACTTTGTAAGGCTCTATTACAATGTCATTCAGCTAACTTCCTTTAGTTCTATAGGAGAATGCAGCGTCAACATACACTACGTAAGATGTAGATGTTCCTAAACACTCCTAATCTAGGCAAAAACTTGAAAAGGATGCAGGAGAAACAAGATGGAGCAGTGAAGCTGACATTGACTTAATATAAATCTATATCAAAGCGAATTCCAATCTCACGCATCTATATAATAAATTCAATTGATATATGGAGCTTTATGGAGCATGTTCGCTTATATCTTACCATTTATGTGAGCATATTTAATATCAACATCCAAGTTTGGTCTATCTAATAGATCGTGGTGATAAAATGGGCAAAACACTAACCGAGAAAATCTTAAGCAGAGGCTCTGGAAAGAGCGTATCCCCGGGGGATGTCATAGAAACTAATGTCGATATTGTTGCCTTTCATGATCTAACTGGGTACCACGTTATCGAAGTTATGGAAAGGGCAAACATGTTGAAAATTCACGATACGAACTCACTTGTCATAGCATTTGACCATCTAGCTCCTCCTCCAGATGTAAGGAGTGCTGAGATACAGCAATATATAAGAGGTTTCGCCAAGGCTCTTAAGATCAGAAACTTCCACGATGTTGGTTATGGTATTTTGCATCAAATCCTACTAGAAAAATATGTACTACCCGGACATATCGTTATAGCTGCAGATAGCCATACAACTACATCTGGTGCACTAGGTGCTTTTTCGCAAGGTATGGGTGCAAGCGATGTTGCTGCTACAATAATTACTGGAAAGACGTGGATGACGGTACCATATCCATTCAAAATAGTGTTGAGCGGAAGGCTGGGAAATTGGGTAACAGGAAAGGATGTGGCTCTAGAAATTTTAAGGGTTTTTAAAGCAGATTACTTTAACGGTATGGCAATAGAGGTCTTTATAGAAGAGCCAAAGAGTTTTCCAATGGATTATAGGGCGACCGTTGCTAATATGGGTATTGAAATGAATGCTGATGCACTGATGTTCGTGCCGGATGAAATTACTATCAACTACATAACTGATATGAGAGGACTGATGCCAAAGGCAATCTCACCTGATAATGATGCTGAATACGTTGATGTGTATACAATAGAGCTCGATAAAGTAGATCTCCTGGTGTCAGCACCACATAGTGTTGATAATGTTAAAAGTGTGAGGGAGGTTTCCAGTATAGATGTAGATTACGTTTTCATAGGTTCTTGTACGAATGGCAGGTTGAGCGATCTTGAGATTGCCGCAAAAATAGTAAAGGGTAGAAAAGTTAAGACTAGATGCATAGTTATTCCAGCTTCTTGGAGTATATTTAGAAAAGCTATGGAACTTGGTTATATACAGACCCTTGTAGAAGCTGGATGCATAGTCACCTATGGAACATGTGGTCCATGCATAGGTGGACATTTTGGTATTGCAGCACCAAATGAGGTTGTCGTATCAACATCGAATAGAAACTTCATTGGTAGGATGGGTAGTTCTCAAGCAAAAATATATCTCTCGGGGCCATCTATAGCTGCAGCAACTGCTGTCTTAGGTAAAATAGCTGAACCTGGGGATGTAATATGATTATAGAAGGACGTGTAATTAAGCTTGGTGACAAAATAGACACAGATATTATCATCCCAGCTAAACATCTCAAGTATACGGATCCAGAATATCTAGCCCAGCATGTATTCGAACCTATAGATCCTGAATTTCATAGAAAGGCAAAGGGAGCTATTATAGTAGCTGGTAAGGTATTTGGCATGGGTTCTTCAAGAGAGCAAGCTGCTATAGCAATTAAAGCTGCAGGTATTAAGGCTATCTTAGCAGAATCCTTTGCGAGGATATTCTATAGAAACGCTATAAATAATGGACTTCCTGTTATAGTATGTCCCAATATAACTAAGGAAGTCAATGAAAATGATACAATTAAAATCAATATCGAAAGTGGTGAGGTCATAGTAGATGATAAAGTAATTAAATGTAAAGGTATAGCGGGAATGGCTCTTGATATCTTAAAAGCTGGGGGTTTAATAGAGTATTTAAAGACTTTAAGAATCTCTGAATAATGAAAGTTTAACCAGAGAAATTAACTGACCTCCTCCCCGCCCTAAAGGACGAGGCTTTCGGGATTGTAACAGATGTTGCGAGTGGTTTGAACGAGAAGCGTAGTGGTGGTTGCCCGTGTCCATCAGTTAAGCTGTCTTAGTTGTTTTTGTTGTTTTTGGTTTTTCTGGACACGGGTTCATCCCACCTGTTTATCTCCTTTCTCCCCGCCTACGGTTCCAGGGGGTTATTATGCTCCCCGGAGCCATCGGCGAAGAGCGGTTCACAGAGCCTCGTCCCTCGCCAACGGCTCATCAGCTCACAGGCTCCGAAATATTTAAATATCCAGACACCCTTATATACTTTTCGGTGGTCTGCTTGGGTAAGCTCTACGTTAGAGTTGACGATGAGCTTGAAACCAGGTTCAGAGTAGCTGTTCTAAGGGTTAAGGGTAAGAAGAGAGGGGCTCTCTCCGAGGCTGTTGAAGAGGCTATCAAGCTATGGCTGGAGAAGTACGAGAGCCAGAGGTAACCCACGTAACGGTAACCGGTAGGATTACACCTCTGAACAGCGAAGACCACGTGAAGCTCTGCTACCTAGCGTACAAGTTTAGGAGGAACCTGGTAAGAGCTGTCAAGATGTACGCTAGAGGTGTGGATAAGCAGGTGATAGTGAAGGAGATCACTAGAGAGCTGAACCTAGGATACGCAGACACGATCTACAAGATGGCTAAGCTGATTGTAGAGGGAGCCAGGGGAAATGGCTCGAGCCCGCTCAAGATCAAGGTGAGAAAGCTCTTCATTGCAAGCAGGGG
>Ga0105162_1000920_pt1 | contig 17814 bp, 26 predicted proteins | sample JNZ201metaG_FD_81532 | JGI IMG/M metagenome (GOLD analysis project Ga0105162, IMG submission 81532) | Hot spring microbial communities from Jinze hot spring, China to study Microbial Dark Matter (Phase II) - JNZ 20120812A | ecosystem: Environmental > Aquatic > Thermal springs > Hot (42-90C) >...
ATAAATGAGTGTCCATATTGTTCATTTGAAGTAAAAAGAGCTGGACCTTTATGGCTTGGAAAACTTATTAATAAAGAATTTTTAATTTCAATGAATAATCAAAATATTTTAGAATTTAATACACATAAGAGAATTAAAAAATTAATAAACTTACTTCTTGAAGAAAGTGAAATGCCTATTACTTATTTTCTTGTTGATAAAATTTGTAGTAGAATAAAAATATCTCCCCCTCCTATTTCTTTTATTATTGAAAAATTAAAAGAAGCTGGATTTAAAGCAAGTAGAACTCATTTTAATCCAAAAGGTTTTAAAACAGACGCTCCTTTGGATATTATAATGAAAATTTTAAAAAGACAGTAAATTTTTTAAATTATTTTTTATTCTATTCTTTTGGTGAAAGAATGCCATCACATGGTTCACTTACGAAAGCAGGAAAAGTAAGATCACAAACTCTAAAAATTCCTGCTAAAGAGAGAAAAGGTCTTAGACCAATTCATAGAAATAGAAGAAATTATAAACGTAGAATCTTAAGTACAGCACAAACTAAATAATTTGTATATTTCAATAGTTAGCTTTAAATACTAGTAGTTTTTTGCACAAAATTTAGAAATATAAAATTAGGAGGATCTCGAAGCAAAAGTGGCTAAGGCGTATATTAATTGTGTAATAGGGAAACATATATACGCAAATCTCTATGGCTGCGAACCATCTCTTCTCGATGATGAATTCTTCTTAAGAAATCTCATAATAGAAGCTGCAAAAATTGCAAAAATGAATATTTGGGATATAAAGAGTTGGAGATTTGGTGGAGAGAAAGGCGGAGTATCTGCAATAGCTCTAATTTTAGAAAGTCATATTGCTATACATACTTGGAAGGAATTTAACTATGCTACTGTAGACATATTCACATGTGGAGAGAAAAGCGATCCTGAACTTGCTTTTAACTATATAGTTTCAAAGATTAATCCAAAGCGTATCACAAAAGGCTTTGTTGATCGATCAGGTCTTACTTTATGATTTTTTTATTTTTTAATATGATTTTGCTATCCTAACCCAATTTATTGCATTAAGTCCACAATTTGCACAAGTACATTGTGGTATTTCTTTTGAATCATAAGGTGTACCAAGAATTCTAGCATCCATTTTCATTTCTATTTCTTGTCCACATGAATCACTTCCACACCATGGAATTTCTATTATACCACCTTTATTATCTAATAAATTAATTGCTTTTTTAATATCATTTTCTTTAAAAATATGTTCATTTAACCATTTTCTTCCTCTCTCTTTTAAATTACTATCAATAACTTTTAATAAACTCTTCACTTCTTCAATTATTTTCTCTCTTTCAACTATTATTTTTTCTAAAGTATCTCTTCTTACTAGTACTACTGTGGATTTTTCAACATCTCTTGGTCCAATTTCTATTCTAATTGGTACACCTCTTAATTCCCATTTAAAATATTTACTACCAGGCGTCTCTTCTCTATTTTCATCTATTATTACTCTTAATCCTTCATTATCAAGAATGCTTTTAATTTCTCTACAAGTTTTAATAATCTCTTCTTCTTTTCCCTTATATATTATAGGTATTATAACAATTTGAATTGGGGCAACATTACTAGGTAATACTAGGCCATGATCATCCCCATGTATTGCTAATAATGCAGCAATCACTCTTTCAGATATTCCATAACATGTTTGCCATACATATTCATAATTTCCTTCTATATTCATATATTTTATATCAAAGGCTTTAGCAAAACCCTGTCCTAAGAAATGAACAGTACCTATTTGTAAAACCTTTCCATCTGGCATTATTGTATCAAAAGCTATAGAGTATTCTGCTCCTGGAAACTTGTCCCATTTAGGTCTAATTGATATGATGAATGGTATTCCTAATCTTTCAAATATTCTCTTATAAATTTCTACACCTTCTTTTACTTGATTTTCAGCTTCTTCTTTTGTTGCATGTACAGTATGCGCTTCTTTAAATGTAGTTATCTCCCTCACTCTTATCATTGGTTTTGTAGCTTTTGTTTCATATCTAAATACATTTACTATTTGAAATATTTTTATTGGTAAATCTGAGTAACCTTTTATCCATAATTGAAACATTGGATACATTGAAGTTTCACTAGTAGGTCTTAATGCAAGTTTAACATCTAATGGTGTGGCACCACCATGTGTTATCCAAAAAACTTGTCCTTCAAAATTCCTAATATGTTCTCCTTCTTTTTTTAGCATATATTCTGGTATTAATGTTGGAAATAATACTTCTTCATGTCCTGTTTTTAATAATTCTTCTCTTATAATTTCAAGTACTTCTTTTCTTATTTTAAATCCATATGGCATCCATATACCAGTACCTTTAACAGGGTATCTTGTATCATATATAGGTACTTCAAAAATTACTTTATGAAACCATTCACTGAAGTTACTGGACCATTGATCTCTACTGGGCATTTTCATCCCCTTTCATATAATCTTCCAGAGTTTTAGGTTTTTTTATTTCTACTTCTTGTAGTTTAATTTTTCCATATAATCCATCATAACCAGGTATAATAGTTATCTTATTTTCTCGATTCATTAAAATTAATTTAGTCAATTCTTTACCACATATTTTTTCAAGATCTTCTTTAGGAACTTCTAAGAGTACTTTTAATTCATTGCTGAATTTTTCTATAATGCCAAAATACATTCTTTGTACTTCATTAGATAAGGAATCTTTATTAATTAAAGTTGCTATTAAATCATTTAATGGTAAAAGTCTTATGAATTTTTGTCTATTTTCAGGCAATTCATTTTCTGTTCTATCAGCTAATTCTTCTACTCTTTCTGCAACACCTTTTGTCATTTTTTTACCACATATTGGACAAATTCCCTTAATTTTTATAGAGTCTTTTGGTGACATTGAAATTCCACATTTTCTATGACCAGTCCAATGATATTTCCCATAAGCAGGATCGACTTCTATAGTTATCACTTTTTCTTTATGAAACATTATAGCATTTACAATTTCTTTATAACTCAATTCTCTTACTTCAATAATATTCGCTTCTCTTCCAATTCTTAAAGGACTATGGCTATCACTATTTGAGACTAAAGTAAAAGAATCAAGAGCACTTACTCTCCAATTCATAGGAGGATCTGATGATAGCCCAGTTTCTAAAGCATATATGTGAGGAGTTTGATCTTCATAACATTCTTCAATTTTGTCTACTCCTCCTTTATCTCCAAAAAGAGAAAACCAAGGAGTCCAAATATGAGCAGGAATTACTAAACAATCTTCCCCAAATTCTACAACTTCTTCTACTAATTCTGCTCCACTCATTGATAAATTTGGCCTTCCATCAATGCTTAGATCTCCATATTTAGAAAGTCTTTTAGAAAGTTCATCAGCAATATCAATTGAAGGTAATAGTATTAAATGATGTATTCTACGTATTTTTCCATTATATTCAAAATTTGTACAAACTTCACCACTTATTATGAATTTCGTTACTCCTCCTTTTATGCTATATAGTCCATTTTCTTCAATTAAATTTCTCAATCTCTCTCTCCATTTAGGATGAGTAAAATCTCCTGTTCCTAATACATTTATTCCTTTAATCATGGCAAATTTATCTAAATTTTCCAAATTCATATTTTCACTAGAGGCTCTACTATATGGACTATGTATGTGAAAGTCTGTAATAATTTTCATAAATAATCTCAAAAACTATTAATATTTCCTTGTTATAAACTAATTGCTATAAGGACGTGAAGAAAATGACATTGCCTCTCTTTGCTAGATTTTACATGAATGGTCAAGCTCTTTATGATAAAATTAAAGAAATTGCAAAACTTCAAAATTATCAAATAGCTTATGAAGATTCATTAAATAAAATTATTCATCTTCATAAAAAAGCTCTTGGTAAAACAATACACTTGATCATATATGTTGGAGATGGTAAGGATAGAAGTGTAGCTATAGATGTAAAACCTGGTTATGAAGGAATTTACATGGATTTTGGAAGAAAATTCTTATTAGAATTAAAAAAAGTTGCAAGGTGATAAAATTGGCATTTTTGTGGGGCGTTCGTTTTTGGTTAAGATTAATAAGAGAAATTATGGCATCAATTATAGATGTATGTAAAAGATGTTGGAATGGTGATATAGATCCTGTAATACAAGAAATAGATTCAGTATTAGCTAAGCCTTTATCTCAGACAATGCTTGCTAATAGTATTACTTATACTCCTGGTACAGTAACAATAGATGTAGATGTTCCAAAGAAATTACTTTATGTAGGTGTAATAAATCCAAGGAAAAGAGAAGAAGTCATTCCACTAGAACCATATATTGAGAGGTGGATTGAAAAATGATAGATGTTTTAACAATTGCTGATCTTACATTCTTCTGGGGGGCTTTTATATTTATGATTGCAACAGCTTTTGCTGGCTTATGTGCTATTAGACTTGCATTAAAAGGAGAGACAGTAACTTCATTAATGGGAGTAAGTGCTTTAACAACAACAGCTGGTGTAAGCTTATATTTAATTCAAATCTTATTTGAAATAGAATTTGCTAGAGATACGGCTATTGCTTTACTTGTACTAGGTGCTGTAGGTACAATAATATTTGCAAGATTGTTTAGAATGGAGGAAGGAGAATGATTGAGGAAATTTTTGTTTTAATATATGCATTAATAATTATTACTTTTGTAGGTTTAAACATAAGAAAAGGTTCATTTATTATAGAACCAGCAAAATTGTTATTAGTGGTTATAATACTTTCAGTAATAGCAACATTTATGCTTTATCTTAAAGGTATTGATATTTATTTAGCCATAAAAAGTATTGCTAAAATATTAGCAGGTGGAATAATGTTTGCTGGGGCATTACCAATGATTCTAGCAGGTATTGGTTTATTTAGATTTGGTGATGAATTTGGTCCAAATATATTCTATGTCAGAAATCATATTACTGGAGTAATTGATACTGTAGCTTCTTTTGTTATGATTTTTGCTGGTTTATTAATATTTAGATTAGATCTTGTGGCCGTAGGATTCTTTTTCTTTGTACTTATTCCCTTCTGTGGGAATGCATTAGCTAATGCTTATTATTATTCTTATCAAAGGAGGCTTAGAGAATGATTGAACTATCCTCAAGTTTTATTATAATGGGATATGTTATGGTAATTGCTATAACAGTAGGTGCAATTGCAGCTTTATTACAAAAAGATTTAATTAGAGCTGCATTTTTATCTGGAGCAGAAAGTATAGCATTAGCATTTTTCTTTCAAGCTTTACTTGCACCTGACTTAGGTTTGACTCAAGCAATAGTTGGAACAGTGTTATTACCTGGAATAATTATACTTGGAATATTTAAAACAAGGAGGACTGAAGAAGAATGATTGAAGTAACTATTCAATTATTAGGTTTTATTGCTGCTGCATTATTAATTGTAATTGGAATAGCTGGTATGGTTTTTTTAGATAACATGATAAAGAAAATAATCGCATTTACACTTCTATCTGATGGTGTTAATTTACTCTTAGTAGCAATAGGCTATATAGAAGGTGGAGTGGTTCCAATTTTACTACCGGGTATGTCTATTACAGAATTTACAATGCGTGCTGCTTTAGTATTTCCAATAGGTATAGTGCTAACTAATATAGTAATAGGTGTAAGTACTACAGCAATTCTTGTGGCATTGGTTATAATGCTTTATCGTAGATATGGGACTTTAAAAGCCTCAGTTATATTAAAGGGTGAGAGAAGATGATGGAATTAGTATCAAACTTATGGTCAATTCCATTAATTGTTATAATTCCTTTAATTACAGCAGTAATAGTAAATGCAATTTATGATAAAGAAGTTATTAAGTATATATCTATTGCATCAGCTTTAATAACATTAGGAATTTCTATAATTTCGCCCTATGGATATCATTGGTTCACTGGTCATCCTGCTTTTGATCCTAATACTTTTACTTTTACATTTGATCCTGGAATACCTGCTTTTAGACTTTCATTAGAATTTGTTTATGGTCCAATACAACAAATTATGATTGTAATTTCTTCATTAATACTAGTATTCTGTGTTATATTAGCAACTGTAGGTTTAACAAAACGCCAAGGTCCATATATGGCAACGATATTTCTACTATTTGCTTCTGCTGCTATAATAATAATGGTTAATGATTTATATCATTTATGGATTGCAGTTGAGATTGGCAGTCTTATTGTAGTAGGTGTTGTTGTAGCATCAGGAACAAGTATAAGTCATAAAGCTGCATTGAAATATGCATTTTTTTCAGCTATAAGTGGAGCTGGACTTGCTGTTGCTTTAGCATTACTACTTGGTATTACAGGTTTTGCAAATGTATCTGATATTATAAGAATAATGAATACTGTTGGTATAAGCGGGATGGAGAAAATTTTGTATATAAGCTTTGGATTTTTTATATTAGCTTGGATGTATGCTGGAGGATTGGCTCCCATACATCCTTTAAAATCAGAAGTTTATGGTGCCTCTTATCCTCACGCTACTGCTGTTTTACAAGCTCAATCAAAATTAATGTTAGTTGCTATAGGAATTATAATGTTAAGAATCTTTGGCACACTTCCTTTTATTAAAGAAGTTATGATATTTCTCAGTGTTATAACTATGATATTAGGGGTGGTTTTAGCATTAATACAAATTGATTTTAGATGGATTATTGCATATTTAATAATAAGTCATAGTGGACTTGTTACATTAGGAATTGCACTTGGTACTAAAGATGGTATAATTGGAGGAGTTTTTCAAGCTGTAAATGATATAATTTACATGAGTGTATTACTATTCTGTTGTGAAGCATTATATTACTTTGGTGGAGCAACTTCAACAAAGAATTCCTTTGGTATTGCAAGAAAGTCTCCTTGGTTATGTGCTGCTGTTTTACTAGGTGCATTTGCAGCAGCAGGAATGCCTCCATTTAATGGTTTTCAAAGTGAAATAATATTAATTCAAGCATCACTTAATTCTGGACTTCCTGAAATTGCAGTTATTATATTAATGGTATCAATAACTACATTAATTGCTCTATTAAGAGCAATATATAGAATATTCTTAAAACCTCCTGAAGTTGAAGTATTAGAAGCTAAAATTCCAAAAGCTATAAATTTTGGAATTTGGCTCTTCATAATTTTAACAATCATTATTGGTGTATATCCTGATATTGCTTTAAGATTTATTATACCAGCTGTTGAAGGAGGTTTTCTACCATGACTTCCATAGCTACTATGTATGATAAATTAAAAAAATATCTTGATAATTTTATTATTGGAAGAGGATATACTAACATAATGACTGGTTATATAACAGGAGAACTTCAATTTCTTATTTTTATAATAATACTTGCATCGCTTTTTAGAATATTTTCCTTTCCTTTAGCTATTATAATTTTAGTATTGACTGGAGCAGCTGCCATATATTTTGCTCCTACTATAATTAATATAGAAAAAGAAAATTCTAATGAGCTCAATAGAGTACTTTATTGGTTTTTAATATATTTTGCAATTATAATTGCAATTACAATATGGGGTGGATAAAATGGAAGAGCTTAAAGGAAAAAGAGGAATAATTGCTGTAATAGCTTTATTAATAATAAGTATAGGGATACTTTCATCTTTATTTGAGCTAGCTGGAAATGTAAGACCTGGTATAAGTCAAATATATAATGCTTTAGCATATTTAGTTGCACCTAATAATATAGCTACATGGGTTTATGATTGGCGTGGTTTTGATACTTTACTTGAAACAGCAGTAATCTATGTAGGGGCAGTGGTGTCTGCCATGGCTATTGGAAGAGGAGTAGTTCAAATGAAATCATATAAACAAGAATCTCTACTTCAATCAAAACCTTTAGAATTTAGATTAGAATCCCTAACAGTTATATTAAAGTATCTTGGTCTTCCAGCCGCAATACTATTATTATCTTATGGAATAATGGTAGTGACGGCTTCTTCAACATCAGGAGGTGGAGGCTTCCAGTGTGGTGTAATAATGACTGCAGCTTATTTACTTGCAGCAATTTTCTATGGAAAAGATAATCCAATAAGATTTGGAAAGCGTTTTCTAATAGGTATAGGTGCTGTTGGGCTTGGTGGATATATTCTATTAGGACTTCCTGGATTTTTAGCTACAAGATTTTGGCAATACAATATTGGTGCTGATATATGGGGCATTGCCCCACCTATACTTCACTTCATATTTGGAGATCCTTTTAGATTAAGTTTAGTCTTAAAAGAAGGTGTATTTTTCTCATCACCTGGAATAATACCATTGATAAATATTGCAGAAGCTTTTAATGTAATAGGGGCTATTGGTTTAATTTATTTTGCTTTCATCTATGGATGGCAGGAGGAGTAATTGTGTTAGGTGAAATAACACCCTCTATAATAGCTTTTATATTAGGAATACTATTTGGTACTCAATTAGCTCATAAAATAACAAAAAGAATAGTAACTTTAGTAATAGTATTTAGTATTGTAGGTGCTTTATTATTTGGCACATTTACATTTACTTATTCAATATATGGTGGATATATCATGCCTGGACTTGGCTTTGATATACCTCTTATAACTGCAACAATTGGAATTATTATTGGAAAGTTATTAAGAGGGGATAAGTGATGTACCTTACAACAACTGATTGTGATAAATGTGGAAAATGTTGGGAAATTTGTCCAACAGATTGTATAATCCATCCAGATGGTATACCCTTTAGTTGTACTACATGTGGAGAATGTGCAAAAGTCTGTCCAAGACATGCTATAAGAAGGAATAGATTTGGTGGATTTTATGTTGATAGGAAGCGATGTAATCTTTGTGGTATGTGTGTAAAACATTGTCCATTTGGTTTTGCTAAAATAGTTATGGATGAAAATCTTGGAAAAGAGAGAGTAAAAGGAATTTGTGTTAGATGTGGGCTTTGTGTAAGAGTCTGTCCAAGAAATGCAAGAATAGATATAAAAAGATTCATCTCTCAACCTATTGATTATTCAATTGTTTTAGAAATAGCTACACCAGAAAGATTAAAAGAAATTATTACAAAGGGGGCAATTGTAAAATGATGACTCAAAAAGTTTTACAAATATCAAAAAGAAAAATATTTCGTGATTTTTCTAAGTGTATATTATGTGGTAGATGTAGGAATATATGTCCTACAAAAGCAATTAAATTCTCAGTAAAGATACTTGGTATATGTACTCATTGTAATTTATGTGCTGAAATATGCCCAGTAAGAGCTATTGAATCATTTGAAGGTAAAATAACTCAAGAAGAATTTGGAAAGCCTTATTTTAATTCTAAAAGTTATAAAGAAAGGATAATTAAAGCGAATTGTGTAATGTGTATGAAGTGTTATGAACAATGTCCAGTAAAAGCTATAAAAATTATTGATGGTAAACTTGAAATTAATAAAGGTGATGCTTCACCATCAATAATTAACTGTACACTTTGTTCACTATGTACTAAAGTTTGTCCAAATGGTGCTTTAAAATTTGAAATGAATAGAATTAAACTTAATCCAGAACTATGTACATTATGTGGTGAATGTGTTAAAATTTGTCCATCTCAAACAATGTATTTAAAAGATAGGTATCCTGGGGGCTTTTGTGTAATGTGTGGTAGATGTATAAAGTATTGTCCTGTAGGAGCTTTATCTATAAAGACTATAACTTGGGGAGGAGAAATATTATGAAGTGTATAAGATGTGGAACATGTGTTAAGATTTGTCCAGTAAATGCTATTAGTTTTAATCCTATTATTGACGAAAAACCATTAGTGGATATTAAAAAATGTATATTATGTGAATTGTGTGCTTCTCATTGTCCTACTGATGCAATACCTATATTATATACTTTGCCTAAGCGAGAATTGAAATATTGGTCAATAAATATCAATAGAGACCTATGTATTGGATGTGGATTATGCGTAGATGCATGTAAAATTTCTCTTAGGGGAAATAATGCTATTTATTTAAATAAAGGCTTAGCATATGTAAATGAAGAAAAATGTATTGGTTGTGGTGCATGTGCTACTACCTGTCCAACAGATTGTATAAGATTAGTAAAATATTATGGTAGTGAAAAAGTTAAAGCAGAGGAGGTAGTTATAATACCATGATATCTTTATTAAGAGTAATGTTACAAGGAATTTATAGAAACTTTATTCGTATTATAGCAAAAGCAGATAGAGTAACAAGTATTGAAATTAGAAATAAAGTTATTTCACTTTCAGTTCCAGCTTGGGAAACAGTTCTTGATGAAATGTGTATTGGTTGTGGTGGATGTGAAAAAGTCTGTCCTACTCATGCAATAACTATGGTTCCTTTAGAAAAGCCTGTAGAGATAATTGAAGGTTATAAAAGAGAAAAAGTGCCAAGAATTGATCTTATGAAATGTATTTTTTGTTTAAATTGTCATGACTTCTGTCCTATATTTGCATTATTTGGTGAAGCTGCACCAATTCATGCAAGAGATGTTGGTAGTCCAAGAATGACTTTAAGTGAAATATTGAAAAAACCTATAAAAGCTCCACCTGAAAAAATTGAGGAGCTTAAAAAATTAATTCCATCAGAATTCTTTAAGGCTATAGGGAGGTAGTTATTATGGGTTTAAAAGCAATATCTAGAAAAAATGCAATTCATGCTATGTTAGTTTATACTGGTGGCTGTAATGGTTGTGATATAGAAGTTGTAAATGCAGTATTTTCACCTAGATATGATATTGAACAATATCGTATTCTTTTAACATGGAATCCTAGAGAAGCAGATGTTCTTATTGTTTCAGGTTGTGTGACTTGGCAAATGGTTGAACCTTTAAAGAAGTTATATTCTTTAATTCCTGAACCTAAGGGTGTTGTAGCAGTTGGAGCTTGTGCAATCAATGGTAATGTATATAAGAATATGGTTGGTGATATAGGAGTGAATGAAGAAGTTTTCGCTCCTGTAGATAGTATAATTCCTGTTGATGTAAAAGTACCTGGTTGTGCTCCAAGACCTGAAGATATTATAATGGGGGCAATCAAAGCAGTACCAAAGTTAATGGAGGCGCCATGATATGAGTGATAAAAAAATAATAGAAAAAGAATTATCCATAGGTCCAGTACATCCTGCATTAATCGAGCCTTATAGAATTAGATTATTTGTAAATGATGAAATAGTTGAAGATTGTGAAATTAATATTAATATGGCTTATAGAGGAGTAGAACGTCTTCTTGAAGGCCTTCCTGTTGAAAAAGCACTCTTAATTACTGAAAGAGTTTGTGGTATATGTTCTAATGTGCATGCTTGGAATTCTGTTAGGGTTATAGAAGCTGGATTAAAAATAGACGTTCCAGAAAGAGCTAATTATATTAGAGTATTAATTAATGAAATACAACGTATAGCAAGTCATTTAATATTCTTTGGTCATGCTTTTGAAGTTGTTGGTCACGAAACTTTTGCTATGCGTTCATTTTTATTAAGAGAAGTATTCATGGATCTCATGGCGTATATAGGTGGAAATAGAGTAATGCCTGCAGTTCCTGTTATTGGAGGAATAAGACCAAGGGCAGATCTCACAGAATCTCTTAAAAGAGTTATAAGTGAAAGAATAAATGATTTTGAGAAAAAATATAAAGAGTATGTTGAAAGAATTTTAGCAGATTCAATGGTAATGTCAAGGCTTACTGGTGTAGGATTTTTATCAAAAGAAGATGCTATAAAATATCATGCAACAGGTCCTACTGGTAGAGCTTCTGGATGGAATTATGATGTTAGAACATTAATGCATGAATATAAGCCTTTTGATTTTGAAGTTATAGTTCTTACAGAGGGAGATAACAAAGCAAGAGTAGTTCAAAGAGCACTTGAAATTTTTGAATGTTTAAAAATTATACGTCAAATATTAAAAAATATTCCAGATGGACCTATTGTAAATAGAGATTGGGTTCCTACAAAGATGAACTATACTACAGCTTATTTTGAAGCTTTTAGAGGTGAGTTAATGCATTCTTATGGACTAGACTCTCAAGGTTTAATACGTGGATATAAAATTAGAACTCCAACACCTACTAATTTAGCTGCAATGGAAAAAGCATGTGTTGGAGATCATGTAACTGATGCTATTTTAACAATTGCAAGTTGTGATCCATGTTTAACATGTTGTACACGTGTAGAAATAATAGAATCTGATAAAAGAAAAGTTATGAGTGTTATGGAAATAATGAAAAAATATAGAAGGTGATTAATATGGAATTATTAATTGCTTCTATTATTGCAATAATTATTGCCATACCATATTCATTAGTACTTCCAGGAATTGAGAGAAAAATACAAGCAAGAATACAACAAAGAATAGGCCCTCCAATTTTAACACCAGGATTTTGGGCAGTATTAAAATTCTATTATAAAAAAGATGTTGAACCAATTGCATATCTTTCAAAATTCTATAAATCTTTAATATGGATTGGTATTTTTACAATTATATTTTTATTATTATTTTCAATACCAGCTTGGTGGGGTATACTTGGTTGGGCAAGTATTCTTGGTCTAGTAGGACTTTTAAAATTAGAAGAATCTCTTTATGTCTTCATGGGATCTCAATCTCAATCCTTCCTTTCTACAACAATGCCAGTTCATGATTTAGCAAAAGGAGCAAAAGGGATTGATATTCATAGAGAATTTTTAGAACAACATTCTGCTGAAAGAGCAATTAAAATGATGGCTGTGGGCTCTCTTCCATTATATATTGCACTCTTAGTGCCCTTTGCTATGGCAAAAAGTGTAATGATATCTGAAGTTGTAAGATTTCAAAATCCTGAATACTTTATATCAATGTTTTCACTTCCAATGCGTCCTATTCTTTTCTCAGTACCAGGTTTAATTGCCACTATTGTTTACTTCATTGGTTATGTGATTTTGCTTAATGAAAAACCATTTAGTATATTAAAAGCAAAAATAGATGTTATAGAAGGTGGTGTTCTTGAATATGCTGCAAAGCTTAGAGCAGGCTATTACATTATGAGAAATTCACTTCTATTTGTACTTTCAAGTATTTTTGTTACTCTTTTCTTAGGTATTCCATTTGATCCATTAAAACCATTTTACTTATTATTGAATATAATTTTAAGCTTATTAATGCCTATAGCACTTTCAATACTTGTTGCATTTTCTCCAATATTGACTTTTAGACAAATATATCCAACAACTATTGGCCTATCTATTCTAGCTGCTTTAGCTTTAATAATCTCTATCTTGGGGGGATGAAATGCCTAAGATAGTAATAAGAGGAAAGCATGTGATAAATCTTGGAGGATGGGTAGTAGAAAATAGAGCTAATTTACCCTATAGAGATTATGTAGTTGGTAATCCATTTGATGAACCAGTAAAAATAGAAGCACCAATTTATTCAATAGAAGGTATTGAAGAAATAAAGAAACTTGGACTAATAGTAGAACCAATTCTACCATATGAAACAGTAGTAGAAAAGATTAATAAGGTAAAAAAACTTATAGTTTTATAAACTCAGTAATATAACGCAGTGATAAAAATGAAAATTTATTTCATTGGCAATCCTAGACTATCGTATGGATATAGAATGATGGGTATTCAATGTTTTTCTGTTTCTTCAAAAGAAGAGTTTTTAAACAAACTTGAAGAAGTTTTAAAATTTGATGATGTTGGTCTATTACTGTTAGATAGCGATTTTTCATCTTTAGTTACTGATTATATTTATAAGCTAAAAGTCAAAAGAGCATTGCCATTCATAATTGAAGTTCCTGGATTAAAAACTATTCCAAAAACAGAAATAAAATCTATGCTGGGTAAAGCAATGGGGGTAGAAATTTGAGTTTAGAAGAGCATCAAATTGAGGCTTTTAAAAAAATGGTGGATAAATTATTTGATGAAACTAAAGAAAATGTTTTGAGAATATTAAATGAAGCTGCTGAAAGAGCTCTCCATATATTAGATGATTCAGAAAAATATTCAATTAAAAAATTAAATGAATCATTGACCAAATATATGGAAAGAGCTGAAGTAGAATCAAAAAAAGAATTAGCAAAAATAGAATCAGAGGCAAAAATGTGTTTATTAAGATTAAAAGAGTCTCTTTTTGAAAAAGTAATCATGGAAGCAAAATCAATGATTACAAAATATTGTGAAACAGACGAGTATATTAATGATTTAATTAAAAATTTAAAGAAAACTTCAAATACAATAGACTTGGGAGTAGTTTTAATGAATAATAAAGATATTGAGCGTATTGGTATGAAAAATCTTAAATCTATATTAGGAGATTGTGAAATTAAACCTCATAAAATTGAAATAGGTGGATTTATAGCAATCTCAAAAGATGAAAAAATTTTTGTAGATAAGACTATTGAAGGTATTTTTGATAAAGAGAAAATGTTTTTACGATCAAGAATAGCCTCTTTATTATTTAGGTGATTAATATTGAGAGCCATTGGTAGAATAATAAAAATAAGTGGTCCTGTAGTTCAAGCAGAAGGCGCTCTTGGATTTGAAATGCATGAACTTGCAATGGTTGGAAATGAAGAATTAATAGGTGAAGTGGTTAGAATTGAAGGTGATATTGTTACTGTACAAGTATATGAAGATACAACAGGTATTAAATTGGGAGAGCCTGTTAAAGGTTCTGGAATGCCATTAGCAGTAGAATTAGGTCCAGGATTAGTAAACAACATCTTTGATGGTATTCAACGTCCATTAACTATTATTAAGGATATTACTGGTGATTTTGTAAAAAGAGGTGTAAAAGCTTCTGCATTACCTAGGGATAAAAAATGGCACTTTGTCCCTCTTAAGAAAGTTGGTGAATATGTAAAACCAGGAGAAATAATTGGCAAAGTTCAAGAAACTCCTTTAATAGAACATAGAATTTTAGTCCCTCCAAATATAGAAGGAAAAATAGAATTCATTATAGAAGAAGGTGATTATACTGTAGAAGAAGTTATTGCAAAACTTTCATTAAATAATAAAAAGCATGAATTAAAAATGTATCATAAATGGCCAGTGAGAAAGCCTAGACCATATATTGAGCGTTATGAACCATCTGAGCCCCTTATAACAGGTCAGAGAATTATTGATATGCTATTTCCAGTGGCAAAAGGAGGTGCTGTTGCCATACCTGGTGGATTTGGTACAGGAAAGACAATAACTTCTCACCAACTTGCAGCATGGTCAGATGCTCATATAATTATATACATAGGTTGTGGTGAAAGAGGAAATGAAATGACTGAAGTACTAATATCATTTCCTGAACTTAAAGATCCAAGAACTGGTCGTCCATTAATGGAAAGAACAATTCTTATAGCAAATACTAGCAATATGCCTGTAGCAGCAAGAGAAGCCAGTATTTATACTGGAGTAACCATAGCAGAGTATTTTAGAGATATGGGCTATAATGTAGCAGTAATGGCAGATTCTACAAGTAGATGGGCTGAAGCTTTGAGAGAAATTGCTGGTAGATTAGAAGAAATGCCTGCTGAAGAAGGTTATCCATCCTATCTTGCTTCAAGATTAGGTGAATTTTATGAACGTGCTGGAAGAGTTAAAACATTAAGTGGCTTATATGGTTCTGTAACTTTAATAGGTGCTGTTTCTCCTCCAGGTGGAGATTTTTCAGAACCAGTTACTGTTCATACAAAAAGATTCATAAGAGCTTTTTGGGCACTTGATTCAACATTAGCTAGTATGCGTCATTATCCTGCAATAAATTGGTTAGTATCATATTCTGAATATGTAGATTATGTTGAAAAATGGTGGAATGAAAAAACTAATGGACGTTGGAAAGAAATGAGATTAAAGACATTGGAAATATTAAAGAAAGAAGATGAATTAAAGGAAATAATAAGATTAGTTGGAATTGAATCACTACCAGAAGAAGAGAAGCTTATCCTCGAAACTGCTAGACTCATTAGAGAAGGATTTTTACAACAAAATGCTTATGATCCTATAGATACTTATTCTTCTCCAGAAAAACAATTCAAACTTTTAGATGCTATTTTAAAATTCCATGAATTAGCACTAAAATCTATTTCAAAAGGGTTAACTGTATCAAAAATAATTTCTATTCCATCTATTTCAGATCTTGCAAAAGCAAGAATGAACATTCCAAATGAAAAAATTGATGAAATAGATACTATTATAGAGAGAATAGATTCTGAATTGAGAAATCTTGAAGGAGGTATTTGAATTGTCAATTGAATATAGGAGTATTCAAAAAATAAGTGGACCATTAATATTTGTAGAAGGTGTTTCTGGTGTAGGTTATTATGAACTTGTAGAAATAAGAGATAGTGAAGGAAATTTAAGAAAAGGTAGAGTTTTAGAAATTAATAGAAACATTGCTGTTGTTGAGGTCTTTGAGGGGACAACAGGGCTTTCTATAACTTCAGCTACTGTTAAATTTCTTGGAAGACCATTAACTATTCCTTTATCAACAGAAATGCTTGGGAGGGTATTCAATGGAATAGGAGAACCTATAGATGGTGGTCCTCTCCCAATAGCAGAAGAATATAGAGATGTTAATGGCCTACCTATTAATCCCTATTCAAGAGATTATCCTACTAAGTTTATTCAAACTGGAGTATCTGCAATAGATGGCATGAATACGCTTGTAAGAGGTCAAAAATTACCTATATTTTCAGGATCAGGACTTCCTCATAACTTACTTGCAACACAAATTGCAAGACAAGCTACTATTGTTGGTGAAGAAGAAGGATTTGCAGTAATATTTGTGGCAATGGGCATAAAACATGATGAAGCTGCATTCTTTAAGAGAAGTTTTGAAGAATCTGGTGTATTAAAGAATTCTGCTTTATTCTTGAATTTAGCCGATGATCCTCCAGTTGAACGATTAGTTACACCTAGATGTGCTTTAACACTTGCAGAATATCTTGCATTTGAGCAAGATATGCACATATTAGTAATATTAACTGATATGACAAATTATGCTGAAGCATTACGTGAAATTAGTGCTGCAAGAGAAGAAGTACCAAGTAGAAAAGGATATCCTGGTTATATGTATAGTGATTTAGCATCTATTTATGAACGTGCTGGAAGAATTAAAGGAAGAAAAGGAAGCATAACACAAATGCCTGTTTTAACAATGCCAAATGATGATATTACTCATCCCATACCTGATCTTACAGGTTATATTACTGAAGGTCAGATAGTACTAGATAGAGATTTACATAGACGTGGTATTTATCCACCAATTAATGTTTTACCAAGTCTTTCTAGATTAATGAAAGATGGAATAGGAAAAGGTAAAACTAGAGAAGATCATGGACCAGTAGCAAGTCAACTTTATTCAGCATATGCTAGAGCTCAAGAATTGAGAATGCTTAGTACTATAATAGGAGAAGAAGGTCTTAGTGAAAGAGATAAATTATATTTAAAATTTGGTGAAATGTTTGAAAAACGATTTGTAAATCAAGGCGTAAATGAGAATAGAAGTTTAGAAACTACATTAAATATTGCATGGGAGCTCCTTTCAATATTTCCCGATTCTGAACTTACAAGAATACCTGATAGAATTATAAAGCTTTACAAGAGGGCATAATTTTGTCATTGAAAGTAGTTCCTTCTAAGACGAATTTAATTCGTCTTAGAAGGACTTTAGTATTTTTAAAAAGAGCACATGAATTACTTGAAGAAAAAAGAGAAATTTTATTATTAGAAGTCAATAGAAGAATACGTGAATGTATAAAATTAAAATCTGAAGTTAATGAATTACTTAAAAATACTAATGAAATTCTTACCAAAGCAATTATTATA
>Ga0105162_1000921_pt1 | contig 17799 bp, 16 predicted proteins | sample JNZ201metaG_FD_81532 | JGI IMG/M metagenome (GOLD analysis project Ga0105162, IMG submission 81532) | Hot spring microbial communities from Jinze hot spring, China to study Microbial Dark Matter (Phase II) - JNZ 20120812A | ecosystem: Environmental > Aquatic > Thermal springs > Hot (42-90C) >...
AACTTAAGCATGTTTTATCACCTCTATTTTGGTATTGTATCTTCTATGAATTCTTAGCTTTTATTTTCCTGTTAATCCATGTTTGTTTAGTATGTATGCTATTGACTTCATAAGCATTAATGCTCATTATCGCATCTATCCTCATGCATGGTATGTAGTTATCGAATAGCTTAGTTCTATCCTTAACATACTGTATTATTCCCTCCATCCATTAATTCTAACCTCTAAACTATACAATTCATGTTTTAATTTTAATATTCTACTGCTTTATAATAATGAGCTCCATCACTTAATACAACTATATTTGAACCGTAAATAGCTCTAATTTTCTTAAGGAATGCTAGTGATGTAAGTATGTTGCAGCATCACAAATCCATATGTAGAGAATTCTCCTCAATAATGGCTTAAACGCAACATAAACAACCTCCTCTTAAAACCTACACTAATAATAGTATCATCAATCATAATCCTAACATCCCTCCTATCAAATGGGAAGCTTAAAGATCTAAACCACGATAATATAGATACATAACCTAAAATAATGAAGCTTAGAATATCTGAAGCCATTCTAGATGAACGAAAATATATAAGCAATAAACAACTAAAGTAAATGGAGTTCTCTCCCTAACAAACTTGATAACTTTAACCATAAACACACCATAAATAGGGGGAGGGAACTCCCAAATAAATCTAAAGTTAACAAAGCCGGGCTAACTACCTAAAACTCATATTTCTCTTAAAGGTTGCTTTTAGCTTTCTTAAGTAGCTGAAATGCTTATTACCTATGTTCTTGCCTGATATCCTCATAACTAGAGTTGAGATTCTTGCTTTTAGATGTTTAATAACTTAGTATTCTTTTAGACTCTAACTAATTCCATCTTGGAAGCAAGAATTATTATATTAGCTTTTAGGTAGCTTAAATATTTGAAATCTTCCTTTAGCTATGTTTCTGAAGTGAATACTTAGATACATCTTAATGTTTCGTATTCGTTTACTTCAGCAATTTCATTTAAAACTTGTATATAGCGGTAATTTATCTGCTTATTCAATTGGTCCTAGAAGCTCAACTTCAACTAGACTATTCTTCTCATATCCTTCAACTTCAGGAGGCATAATTATTACTCCATTACCTCTAGTAAGTGTTGACAAAATCCCTGAACCAGTTATTCTTAATGGTTCTACATACAATTCATCTCCACATCTAAATACTTTAACTCTAACGTATGATGTATATCCTGTAGTATTTACTAGTCTTCTAGTAAGTTTTGCTTTTACTTTTAATCTTCCAAGTTCATTAATTCCTAGTATTCTTCTAATTGATGGTACTATTACTAAGTCTAAGCTAGTTAATGCTGCAACTGGATATCCTGAAACCATAAATATCAATTTATTATTAATTACTCCAGCTCCTATTGTTCTTCCCGGTCTTATAGCTACTCCTCTAAACAGTATTCTTCCCCCCTCCCTTTCTAACACTTTAGGAGCTAAATCCATCTCTCCTACACTACTCCCACCGATAATTATCACTATATCTGAGCTTCTTAATGTGTTTCTAAGTGTTTCACTAATTATTTCCACATCGTCTGGTTTAGGGTTTATCCTTATTAAATCAAGATATTTATAGTTTGATAGGTAAGAGTATACTAGGTAGGAGGTGCTCTCATAAACCTCCGTACTTAGAGGTGTGGGTTCTCTAGGTTCACGTATCTCACTTCCTGTAGGCATTATTGAAATCATAACTTTCCTAAGTACTCTTACCTTAGAGAATCCGAATGAGGCTAACGTAGCTATATGCCATGGTTGAAGAACAGTTCTTTCTCTAACTATTAGAGAGTTGATTTCAAAATCCTCCCCTATCCTAGATATGTTTGCCCATTCTGCTACCGGCTTATATATTAAGACTTTATCTCCAATTCTTGAAGTATCTTCATACATGATAACTGCATTAGCATTTAATGGAAGCTTTGCTCCTGTAGCTATTTCAATAGCTGTATGAGGTTTCAGTTCTATAGGCTCCTCTCCAGCATGTACTTTACCTATGACTTCAAGCTCTATTGGGTTTGTTTGAGAGGCTCCATAAGTATCCTCAGCTCTAACAGCATAACCATCTACAACTGATCTATTTGATGTAGGTAAATTGTAGGGGGCATATATGTTCCCAGCTGAAATTCTTCCAGAAGCATCTAGAAGACTTATATCTTCAACCCCAATATTTAAATCAATACTACTCACTATAATATCTATAGCCTTTCCTACACTTAATAGGGAGTAAAGCAGTTTCATTCTAGCCTCAAGTATTCACCTACTGCTTATAAATGTTCTTAAGCTACAATAATCCTATCTATGGAGGGTTAAGTAAAGTTATGAGGATTCTTCAAATATTGATAGTAATTACTTATAGTCCCATATCTTTTACATATCCCATAGATTCAGTTCCCTATCAATATGCTTCACCTATTTTCTAATGTCTGTCATGTCTAACCAATACTCTACAAGTGTTGATTACCACAATACTCTTAAGCTTAGTAACATCCTAGGATGCTTTACAATTACTTTATAGGTCGTCTGTAGATACCTTCAAAGTATTGTGAGCCATTACGCTGAAGACTATGAGCTTATACAAGCTTATTTCCTCACAGCTTATAAACTTAGAATAGTACTTGAAAACCATATGAGCCATAATAAAAATTAATATATTCATAGCTATGAGATGTAAGTCTCAATGTAAAACTTTAGTTCAAGCTTATAGGAGCTAGGGTTTTGGCTTTATGAACCTAAGCTATTAACCATATATACTTATCATGTCTAAAGTTCACAAAACTTAGTGTTTGCAAATTAATTCTGTGTATGGAATCTTAATAAGCAGCTATAATAGTATTTACATGAATGAAGTCTATGAATCTGTGGTGATTAACTGTAGGTATAATATTCCTCAAAAACTTCTATCTCTTTATATTCAACTTCAGCTATACCATTACTTATTGATTTTACTATGTGTGGTGAGCCGCAGTCTAAGCATACAATTATATCGCCAATTATAATGTCTTCGTTTACCTCTATTTTACCTTTACATCGTGAACAATGAGCAAGCATTTCCATTTTTAAAGAAAAGGATTTAAAAACCTTACTACTAAAAATGTATACAAATGTTCATTTTAATGATTTAATTTACATGAGAATTAGAATTGTTTGTTTAGTATTCTAATTATTATGGATTAAAATTATTATTAAATTTATTATGGGTAAATGTATTTATAGGGGTTATCATAGTAAAGTTTAAGATATTTAGTGGCTAATATTAGGGATTACTATGTATGACGTTGTAGTTGTTGGAGGTGGAGTATCTGGACTTACTGCTGCTTATTTCCTATCTAGAGCTGGCTTTAAAGTTTTAGTTGTTGAAAGAGGAAGTGAGAGTAAAATTGGTGATAAGGTTTGCGGTGATGCTATTGGTAAGCATCACTTCGTAAATTCAGATTTTGAGGAGCCTAAATTAGGAGTTGATGCTGAAGGATTTTTTAAGGGTGTTAACGTTGTTTCACCTAATGAGCAGTACATCATACCTGTATATGGGGAGGGATATGCTTTAAATAGGAGGGGGTTTGGAGCTAGATTGTTTAGAGAAGCTATTAATAGTGGTGCTGAAGTTTTCTTAGAGCATAGTTTTGTTAAGCCTATTATAAGTTATGATAGGGTTAAAGGAATATTTGTAAGATCTGGAGGCCATGTTAAGGATATTTATGCTAGAACTGTTATTGATGCTAGTGGTGCTCTAGCTTGTGTAAGAGGTTCTCTACCTAAGGAATGGTGGGTTTCAGAACAGATACCTAACAGCGACTTCAATATATGCTATAGGGAAATATGGGTTGGTAATTTAAACATAGACCATGATTTTGCATGGATATTTCTGAATGTCAATGTAGCTCCCGGAGGCTACTGGTGGCTTTTCCCTAAGAGAAGTGGGCTTTACAATGTTGGTTTAGGTATTCAGAAAGGGTTAAAAGGATTAAATCCGAGAATTCAGTTTGATAAATATGTAAGAGGAAGATTTAAGATTGATAAGATTGTTCATGGCGGTGGTGGAATTGTCCCAACAAGAAGACCTATTCCATGTATGGTTTGGAATGGATTCATGACCATAGGTGATGCTGCATCTACAGCTAATCCACTACATGGAGGTGGAATAGGGCCAGCAATGCTAAGTGCTAAAATAGCAGTGGAAGTATTGACTGAGGCCTTAAGTAGTGGTGAAGCAAATCTAGAGAAGCTTTGGAGCTATCATAGTAAATATCATAGGGCATATGGAGCAAAACAAGCCTCATTAGACGTTTTGAGAATGTATCTACAAACATTAGAGAATAATGATTTAAACTATATATTTAAATCAATACTGATAAATGGCGGTGAGCTTAACGAGCTTGGATATAAAGGTGAGATAGGGCAGAGTATTTTAAGTAGGGTAAAATCAATATTGAAGTTAACTGTTAAGCCGCTTATGTTAATGAGAATTATTAAGGTAAAACAGTACATGGATCATGCGAAAGAGCTATATTTAAACTATCCGGAAACACCGTTAAAATACTTAGAGTGGAAGAGTAGCGAGGAGAAACTGTTCAGAGAATATAAGGAATGGATAAAACATGTAGAGTAAAGTAAGCTATCTACTTTAAAGCTTAGAGAAGATTTAAAGTTTTAACTAGTAGATACTTTGAATCTATGGTGTTCTATATGTATAGGTTTGGTATGCATGGAGGAGCTATATAGGTCTAAATTTAGGGGTAATTTAAGTCTGTAAATAGAGGCTAGCTTGAAGAGTTATATTCGATTAGTAGTTCGTTTCCGCCGAGATGTTTTATTTTACATCCATATTTTTGAGCTATGTGAATTGCAGGTGTGTTTGAGGTAAATGTATACGCTATGCAGCTTTTAATCCCGTGTTTACCAGCAACCTCAAGTAAATATTTCAGTATAATTTCTCCCAATCCTCTTCCTTGGAAATCATCTCTAACAACAACGCCTAGCTCATTACTATTCTTAATATGTAAATCTGCTTCAGCAACAATATCATTATTATATTCAGCAATAACACAGATAAACTCATCACTAAGAACTTGATTAACAATATAGTTGAAGTCGCGTGTACGAAATAATTTAGTAAACCCTAGAAACCTCCTATAAATCGATTCAGCACTAAGTGATTTATACATTTTCAAGAGTTTATCACCATCATCTTTATTAGCTACTCTAAGCCTTACTCGTTTTCCATCCTTCAATATAGCTTCAGTAGCCACATATTAAATTAGCAATCAAATATTTAAATATTGATAGCTTATGGAACTTTAGAGGACGATTTAAGCCTAACTCATACTCATGTTAAATCCATATTTCTCAATGCATTAAAGATGGATTGTAAGCCTACTTAGATGTATATTTAATAATTTTAAACATGTAGATACTAGTTAGCTGAAGATTTAATTTGTTAAGTGTTTACTGTGGTTTAAATCTACATTGAGTCGTATGGATAAGCAGCCTAACAACTAGTTATTGGAGCTATATCCAGATTCATTAATATCCAATCTACCTATTTTGTAGTGGTTATATTGCTTTCAGTTTATGGAGTAGTTCATATTCTTCATTTTTAGTAATGAATAATCCTAAATTCCCTAGCCTAACATTCTTTAACCCAACATTTCTAGCTTCATTAAGAGCTTTAAACATTTGATTGAAACTTGGAGGCTTAATATTCCTCATTTTATTTTCAGGTAAGAATGCTATTATTGAGTATGGTATTTCAGGATCTACTTGAGCAAGTAATTCAGCAATTCTCCTTATTTGATCTTCTTCAACCCATCCCGGAATATATACTGTTGAAACTTCTAATGTAAATCCCCTATCAATGATTTCAGCTGGAAGTTTTAGAATCCATTCATTTGATACTCCAGTAAGCTTTTTATGTATTTCTTCATCATATGCCTTAATATCAAGCCAGAAGGAATCTATTAAGCCCTCAAATAAATCTAGAGTTGTAGGAATTAATCCATAACCATTTGTTTCAAGGAGAACCCATAAATCCTCATTTAGATTCTTAATTTCTCTAGTAGATTCAATATAGAATTTAGGTTGGCAGGATAGATCTCCGCCAGTAAATGATATGATGTTTCTAGCTGGACCATATGTTCCATCATCTAGAATTGTTATATGATTTATGGATAGTTTTCCAGGACAGTATATTGATCTTTTTCCTTTCTGTATGCATGACCCGCATCCACGACATAGCTCATGGGCATGCCAGCTAGTAATTCTTTTCCTATTTTCTCTATACATGTTTACTCTATTCCTCTCAACATACTCCATAGCTATTTCAGCTATGCCCTTAGGTGAAACCCAATATCCTGAAGCATATTTAGTAAATCTCCATGAATGACATTTAAGACAACTCCAATTACATCCAGATTGATAAATAGATAAATATTGTTCAGGAGCCTTATGAGCATATGAATGGATTAGCCTATATGGAATATTCCCTCTCCATCTAAAAGTTACCTCACATGCAGGCCTCCATAAACCCTCACTAAATGTTAAACAACTTCCAGGCTTAAATCCCTCTTTAACCAGTCTACAAATCATAGCAACCCATCGACTTTCATACTGACTTTACCCATATCATGAATTCTACAGCCAATTATATAAATCTTTATTGTTTAGAGTATTAGTAATTCATTAAGTAAATTTATGGATATAAATGTATTTGTAGCTCAATAAAGCAACACATATAATTTTACCCTGGAGCATATACTCATAACAGTACCTCTGCTTGACTACTCTAACATTTTCTTATTAAATTCGCTTAAGATAAACCATAACTCGGCTTTGTTAACTTAAGCTACTAACTATATATACTTGCAGTGTCTAAAGTTTACAGAGCCAATAACTCTATAGTAATAAGCTTAAATTTCTTAAGCTATTCTAAATGAGTAAATATGTAAGTATCATAACAACCAATACAAATGAGTTTCCTTCTGGTAAATTTAACTTTAACCATGGTTTCACTATAATTAAGGGAATAAACCCTAAATAAATCTAGAGTATGTAAAGTATTTAATGTTTGAGTAAAACTTAACTATTTCCACGTATTAGGCTTCATGATGAAATGTATTCCAGATCTTGTTAAGAATATTTATGTTTTGAGGTTTAAGGATCTTAGAAGGGAAATTTTAAACATTTATGTTAAGCCAGTTCTAATTCAAGGAAAGGTTAAGAATAAAGCAATTAAGAGATACGTAGTTAAGGCTCAAAGAGTATATGGTCTACTTAGGAGTAGGCTTGGTGTTGTTAAGATGATGCCAAGTTGGAGTTTCTTCCATCCATTTTATAGAGAGCTTCTAAATATAGGAGGTGTACTAAGCTATGAGGAGAGTAGGAAAAAGGTTTTGCGAATGATTCATGTTTTAAGTAATCTTTGGAGTGAATATAAGGCTAATTTAGGGAAGTGTAGTAATGTTGATGAGGCTAAGAAGTATGTAAGGATATTTATTGGTAGGTCTCTATCTATTGCTAGAAGAATAGATAGAGATCTTGATGTTTTAGATAAAGCTGTAAGTATACTTAAGTCTACTCCATGTATAAACCCTGAGGAACCAATTATAGTTATTGCCGGTATGCCTCAAACAGGTAAGTCAACACTTACTGGGAAAATATCAACAGTTAAGCCTAAAGTATCTCCATATCCATTCACAACAAAGAATGTTATTCTAGGCCATTTAAAACTAATGAATTCTGTAAGACTTCAGATAATGGATACTCCTGGAATTCTTGATAGACCATTAGAGGATCTTAACGAGATTGAGAGAAAAGCAATAGCAGCAATTAATCATTTAGCTACAGTAATGGTTTTCCTTATAGATCCTAGAGAAGATAGCTATTATCCTCTTGAAAGCCAACTATACGTCTATAAAACTGTTAGTACAATCCTTAGAAATAATAGTAGAATCATTGTAGCGATAAACAAGATGGATATGATAGGTTTAAATCGTTTAAATCATGTTATCAACATGTTAAAAAGCTTTGGAGTCGAAAATCCATTAATGATTAGTGCTCTTAAAGGAGATGGTGTAGAGAATTTAATACTTAACATACTTAACCTACTCAGTATAGAGATAGATAGGGAAAGAGTAAAAGAAGCATTATCAAGAATACAATTATATTTCTAAATCTAAGTTAGCTCACTACAACTATGGTTTAGGCTTAATGGATTTAGAAGCTTAATCCCTATTGTTCTTTAGTATGAATCCGTTAATATATTTACTTGAATTGGTGAAAATTTTCAATTAGATAAAATCATCTTCTTCCCACATGCCCTTAATGCTTAGTTCCTATTGTCCTTTAGTCTTTTCTAGCTTAATTTTTAAACTATTTCTACTTAGCCTCTTGATATGTTTTATCAATTCCTATTTCTAAGCTTATGAATAGCCTCTAGAAGGTTAAACACTTCCTAATAGATTTAGAGCTCTAACTATATCTCAAGTTTCTCTATCTTAGCTATAGTAAAGCATTACGATATTAAGACTCCATATAGTCTATTAGTATCCTCCAGATGTATTTCATTTCTCTAAACCGTAAAGATCATTAGAAGTATTTACACTTTACTGCGTAATGCTACTTGTAAGCTCCTTACTTAACTCCTAGACAATATAGTGGATATCGTGAAATTCTATTTTCATAAACGCTTCACTATCCCTCATCATCCAGCCTAGATTAATGTTTAAGGTATTCCCTAATATTTACAATGTTAGTATGTTATAATGGCTACCTAGAAATGTATTCCTCTACTACTTTAACTAGACGTGTAGCTTCTCTTACAGTGTTTATGATATGGTCGCAGTAATGATATACTCTCTCCGTTGCCTTTGCAATTACGCTTGCCTGCTTCATACTTACAATTTCCTCTCTACTGAATCCCCGTTTCTCCATATATTTTATCCATGCATCATCTACATCTTTAGGATAGGAATGCTCTATTTCCTCTCTTAGTTTTTTAGCTTCATTTAAGTATTTAAGGCATAAATATGCTCTCTCCGGGTTTCTGCATAGAAATGGGTATTTCTTAGCTATATTACTTATGAATATCTCTCTATTATTTACCCATACTTCCTCATTTTGGTAGGGGCAGTTCCCACATAATACGTTCAATACCTTCTTTAACTTCTCTATTAAAGCCCTAAGATCTTTACTACTCATAAATTGCTATCTATAAATAGTTTAATAAATATTACGACACTAAATTATAGCTAGTCAGTTTATAGATTTATGTTTTTACTATGTTGTTAATGTTTCTTAATGGATAGGAATTCTATTTACTTTTAGCTCAGTATTACTTTATATTTAGAGTTAATAATGCACTAAGTGTATTTATGAATATCCATGTTAGTGTCTATAAGTGCCCCAATTAGAATAATGATGTACTTTCATGATTTTGAATTAGTATTACTAAGAAATTATTTTGATTTCCATTCATATTTAATTCGTAACTTTAATCACGAATTTCGGATATATTTGACATAAATTAGAGCATAAAATAGAATGATTTTACGCAAAACGCAATTAAACTATAATGATGGCTTTTTGAAATTAATATGAGGACTATGTATTTTCATGATAAAATTTATAAGTTTTTTCATCTTTTTAAATTTAGGTGAAAAGTTTGCCTTGCTCAAAGAAGAAAAAAGAGGAAAAGAAGGCGGAAGAAAAAAAGAAAAAGAAGTAATCCAAACTTATTAATCTATTTTTATTTTCCGATTTACTCTATTACTGCATATTTTTGATTTTGCTTAGTTTGTATTGCTGATTTTACTAAAGTTTAAACTTATTATAGTCATTAATGAAATAGAAGCCTATAAATACATATCTACATATGGTAAGTCTAAATTCTATTAATCATAATTAATATGATTTGCCGTTACGTAGTGTTAAGTTTTAGTCTTAATGCTAACTTCTGATATTAAGAGTACTAATATACTAGCTGTAAATACTAGGATTGATGGTGTTAGAAAGGCGTTCATGTAGTTTCCTGAATATTCTACTAGTAAGCCGAGAAGTAGTGGCCCTGTAAGATTACCTAAATCCATTCCCATCGTGTATATACTTGTAAGAAAGCCTATACTACTTCTTTGTCTTCCAAGAGCTAAAGTCTGAGCGCTAGGTATGAATATTCCTACTCCTACTCCAAATACTATTGAGGCCAAGTATAGATGTGGGGGAGTAATGAATATATAGATCATGAAAAATGAAAGTGAAATTATGAGTAGACTTAAATAAGTTGTTCTTTCAGGATACTTATCTGATAGCTTACCCCCGATAATTCTAAGTATTAGGCTTGATAGAGCTTGCAGACTGACAAAGAATCCTATTTCAATATCCCCATAACCTAAAAGCTTCAGATATGCTGATAGAAACGTTAATAGCCCCATCCAGGCTACTGCATATACTATAAGACTAAAAAACGCTGTTAAAAAGTATTTATCACTTAATCCTCTAATAGATATTTCTTCCGGTAACTGTTTCCTAGTAGGATTTGAAGTTTGTATTAAGGGTATGAGTAGTAGTAGGAGTAGAGAAGCTATAATAAACGTCACTTTATAACTGAAAAACTGTGATATTACTCCTCCGAGACCAGGTCCTACAGTAAAGCCTATACCTACCATAAGACTCCTCCATCCCAGTGTTTCTCCTACCTTTCCATTCGGTGCAGAATCTACAGCGCTAGCAATCGATGATGGAATAAAGGACGCTACTGCAACTCCCTCTATAAGTCTAGCTATTATTATTGTAAATATATTGGTTGAGAAGAATAGTAAAGCATAAGATACTGATGCTAGAATAACTCCGAGAAGCATAAGTGATGAACGTATCCACTTATCACTTAATACACCGAATAAAGGTCTTAGAGATATAGCAGTTATAGACATACTAGAAACAGCAATCCCTATCATTGAGGGAGATGCCTCTATCATCAATACATATCTTGGAATAAGCGGTATAACCATCTGGATGAAGGTAAAGAATAGTATTGTAGCAATATTTAACCTCCAAGTCGCAGAGTTTAAATAGATACTAAATCTCATAACTCTAAAATATTATCTAAAGAGCTAGCTTTAAGCCTTATTTAAGCTTTTCTAAAGTAGCTTTATTGCTTAAGCTATCAACTCATATAATATCAATATTTAAGTTCATAAAGCCTATATTTCATGAAATGTATGCTTAAACTTTAAAGATATAATATGAGAATTTACAGTTAAGTTTATATATTGCCTAGGTGAAACCCAACTACTACAGATAGGATGAATAAAATGGAGAAGAGGAAAACTCTAAAAATTAGATGGCAACGGTTAGTACTTAAAGGGGAAACATGTTTAAGATGTAGGTTAACAGAAGAGGAGCTTGAAAAGGCTGTTTCTAGCCTTAAGCAATTTCTCACTCTACTGGGAATAGAAGTCATACTGGAAAAGAGTGAACTTTCCGTTGTAGAGTTTAAAAAGGACCCCTTACGATCTAACCAGGTTTGGCTTAATGATCGCCTACTGGAAGATTGGATTAATGGGAAAACTGGTCAGAGCCCATGTTGTGATGTTTGTGGCCCTTCCGAGTGTAAAACCGTTATTGTAGGAGAAGAATCTTACGAAGTAATCCCTGCAGAATTAATTATTAAAGCCGGTCTTCTTGCAGCTTTACAGCTACTTGATGTAGAAATAAATAAATCATGCTGCGAAAATGAAATTTCAACAGCACCAGCTACAAGTTGCTGTAAAAGTAGACAAGCTCTTTAAGAAAGAATATTTTCTGAATTTATTCTTTAAAATATTTAGCTCTACTTAAAAGTACAGTTACTCCTAACTTCAATAAATCAAATTGACACATTAAGGAGTTTAGCTATTTTGAAGTATTAAATAAAGAATTAGTAATGCTGCCAACTTTAGTTACTTACTATGTTATGGAAAAAGTAAGCCAATTTAGAAGATAGTGTTGCAATAAATTCTTTATATTTTACTTATTGGTATGGTCTTTATTGAGATTGTAGTATTAAATAATAGTATGATATGTAGAAGCTTGAAAGCTTATTTTGACTAGGCTTAATATCTAGAATTCATTTAGTTATGTCAAGTTTAGATTGGCTTTAAGCTATATCTTGCCAAGTATTCTTAAATGATGGAGGAATTTAAAACTATTTTAAAACTATGTAAATAAGTATCCAGCTGTTAAAATAATACATTATACTTAACTCTAAAATCCAGTTAGACATATTCAGGTTTCTTAACTCTGTTATGATGTAGTAGTCTAAGTAAGTATTGAGTGTTGTAGTAGATTCTAAATTATGATGGCTGTATTGTTGAAGGCACTAGGAATATAGAGTGGATCTACATGTATTGGTATATTATTTGTGATGAAGCCTGCTTTCAGCTTTTACATTGATCTTTTAATTAGGTCCAGAGCTTTCTCATCTGCTTTCTTCATTATTTCTTCCTCATCTAGATGTATGCATTTCCCATTTTTGACAAGTACTTTACCGTCAACAATAACTGTATCAACATTTAAGCCGCATGCTGAGTATACTATTGTAGAGTATATGTTATGGACTGGATGTAGATATGGTGATTTCAAGTCTAGCAGGATAATATCTGCCTTTTTCCCCTTTTCTATATCCCCTATATCATTATTAATACCTAAGGCTTTAGCTCCATTTATTGTTGCCATTTTTAGAATTTCTAAGCTACTTAAAGCTGTTGGGTCCAGATATTTTGCTTTCTGAATTATTGATGCAAATCTTAAGTCTCTAAGTAGATCTAGTGTATTGTTTGAGGCTGGGCCATCAGTTCCAATACCTACATTTATACCATGCCTTATCATTTCCCTAACTCTAGCAATCCCCTGAGCTAGTTTTGCATTCGATACTGGATTGTAAGCTATAGATACTTTCCTCTTAGCTAGTAGATCTATATCCTCCAACTCTAAATATATACAGTGAACTAGAGTTAATCTATCATTTAATAGATTGATTTCGTCATATTTTTTAAGAGGATTTTCACCAGTTCTCCTCCATGTATCTTCAAGTAGTTCTTTCGACTCTGCATAGTGGAAATGCACTGGTAAACCATATTTTCCAGAGTATTCCGCTATTCTTGCTAATAGTTCTGGTTGGACAGTATACTCTGCATGTGGACCTAGAGCTGTAAGTACTCTTCCATTTCCCCTACCTCTATTTTCAAGTGCAAATTTTAATCCCTCCTCTAAATCCTTTAATCCTCCATCAGGTTTACCAACCCCTATTATACCATGAGATAATACTGCTCTAATACCTGTCTCCTCAACTGCTTTTGCAACCATATCCATATAGAAATACATATCGTTAAAACATGTAACTCCGGATTTCAGCATTTCAATACATGCTAGCTTTGCACCCCAGTAAACATCTTCAGGTTTAAGATTAGCCTCTATAGGCCAGATAACTTCTCTAAGCCATCTATCTAAAGGAAGATCCTCAGCTACTCCTCGAAGTAAAGTCATCGGTGAATGCGTATGTAGATTTATTAATCCAGGCATTGCTACCATGCCTTTAGCTTCAATTATGGTTTCACCATGGTAACGACAATTCTCAATTCTACCGAAATCTAGTATTCGATCATCATTAATAGCGATAAATCCATGATCAATAACTCCACTATTAATAGTTGCAATTAAGCAATCTCTAATAAGAACATCAACAATTCCACTCATAAAAATCTTAAACTCAGATAAATAAATAGTTTTCCATAAGCTATAAGGCTCCATAAATCTAGTAATGTAGAATACATGTGGTTGAAGAGTTAATATTGTATGCTAACTATATACTAAGTTCATTAAGATTCTAGGTGTTGCCTAGCTTTCAAGCTTTCCCATATTTGGATTGATCTCCTATTAAAACTGTTAGTAAAGTTAGAAACCTGCAAGTTTTACGCCGGTTATGGCTGCAGTATTAATACTTGATGCTCGTAGATCTTCTTTTGATAGTTGATAAACGTTATCATGACCTAAAAGCATTGTAGGCATTTTAATTTCTTCAGTTGTGGGGAAATTGAAGAAATTTCAATTTCTCAAGCTTAGCACATAATACGTATGCTTCAATATTCTTTATTAAAGTCATAAAGTCGTATATTAGTAATATGATAAGAATATTGCTATACTACCCTATATGCTATAGTCATTAACTATGTATATCTCCACATAAACTTACAGAGTTCCGTCTTTAGAGTTTAGATTAAACTATTCTAAACGTTTATTTTTTCCAGTTTCTCTAACTGCTAGATTTAGTATTGTTGTTACTCCGGATATTATAGCAAGAAGTATTAGTGGTGGAGCTGGTGATCCCGTATTATCTATTAGGAAACCTACAATAACAGGGAATAGGAAGGATCCTATATTACCAATTGAAGATATTAATCCAACAGTTCCACCTACAAGTCCGGAAAACTCTGAATGCTCTGTTGGTATAATGAGGGTTAATGTTAAAATTCCCGATAAAGTAAACCCTACTACTAGTATAGATATCCATAGTAGTGTTCGGATGGTGTATGGGATAAGCGTTATGAATATTATGCTAGTAGCTCCAAGTATCCATATGAATGGCTTTCTTAACCCTATTTTATCAGATAATGTACCTATAACCGGTCCGGAAAGTAGGAATCCTAGCGGAAATATTGATGTAGTAATGCTTGCCTCCATAGCTGGTATTCCCTTAATTTCTAGTATGCTTGGAAGCCATGCTAGAATTGTATCGTAGCATCCCATTGAACATATACATAGCCCAGTTAGTATCCAGAGTTGTTTTAGTTTAATTAGGTTTTTAAATCTCCATTTAGGATGATTGCCTATATATGTTTTCCTTATTAGAATTCTCCTATCTACTAGCCACCATAATACTGCTAGGGTAAGGCTCCATAATCCAAATATTTGAAATACTATTCTCCAATTTCCATTTAATGCTAGGAGTAGATAGGATGTTAAACCTAATCCTGCAAGTTCACCAGCAGGAAATCCTGCAACATAGATTCCAGTAGCAAATCCTGTCCTATCCTGAAACATTACATTCACGATTTTAGCTAGACATGGTAGAATAGCTGCAAATCCAGCTCCGAGAAGTAGCTGTGAAAATAGTAGAGTATAGTAGCCCTGGGAGAAGCCTCTTAGAAGACTAAAAACTCCAATAAGTATCATAGCCATCTTTACTGTAGCCATAAAACCAATACAATCAATTATAAACCCCCAAGGTATTCGTAATAATATAACTGCTAAAATACAGATTGAAAATATAAATCCTGCTTCAGCATATGTTATTCCCATTTCTCTAATAACTAGTGGAATTATGGGTGAGTATGAAAATAGGAGGAGATGTAGAGTAAATGCTGTAAGGAAGGCCTGTACTAATATTATACTTCCAGACATAAGCTATAGAGTAGTATTGATATTTTAGTTGATTGATGGATGCTATTATGCTTTAATATATTTAATGGTTGTAAATATTCTTCCTCCTGCATGATGAAGTATATTTGCCTTCATACTCCATACTTTATCTTTAAATAGCTCCTCCTCAGCATAGGCCTTCACTACTTCAGCAATATATAATGCCTGCTCGTTAATTGTAATCTTATTTTTAACTTTACATTCCAAAACGCCTATACAGTTCTCAATTACCGGCGGCTTAACTGCTTTAGCCTGAGTAAATGTTAAATTTAACAATTTAACTTTATCAGTTTTACCTCCACTCTTAGTCCCAGCTATCCAAACCTGTTTCAGCAGGTTTACTGATGGTATATTAACTGTAAACTCACCTGTTTCATCTATTAATTTATGTGTATATCCCTTAAGCCATAGAGATATAGCTATTAATGGGGGGTCATCACTTATAGGGGTAATCCATGAACATGCCATAACATTTACTTTACCACTTCTATCAGCTGAACATATGAGTACAACGGGACGTGGGTGGAGAAGCCTATACGATTCAGCGAGATCAATTTCAGTCTTCATATTTGTAAATAGTCTACAGAGAAATAAAAACTTAATGCTTAATGATGTTAGTATGATTAATTACGAAATCATTAATGGGGCTTAGAGATGTGGTAGGTAAGAGTTGTGAGAGGTCTTAATGAGACTTTATAAGCGTGATTTGTAAGTATGATTTACTAGACGGCGGAATCAGTTAAACATGTAATGTGAGCATAGCTACAATACTTAAGGTTATGCATGTAGATAATGTCTAGAAGGATGATGCATAAATGCAGTATGATTGAGGATTAACTCAATATATAAACTAATAGCTTTAATATATAGAATAATGTATCTAAGCTGATATGCTTTAAATTCCATGATCCTTAAGATTATAAACTAAAGTCTAAAATGGTTAATATACGCTTTGGAGGCTTGAAGCTATAGTTGGATTAGGTAAACATTTATTAGTCTAACTATGGTTAGTATAGTAAAGGTTTAGCGATATTGATCGTTGGAGGAATACTGGTAGATGGTGTTAGTTTATGGTAGGAGGAAGACTGGTAAAGCTTCTTTATAAAGAACTATACGAAATGGGGTAAATACTATTTTATTGGTAGGAGTGGGAATATATTTATTGATGATGAGAAGATAAGTTATGAAGCCTTTACTAGAGAGTTTCTTTAGAGTTTAGAGAGGGATGAGGTAGTAGTTATTGATGAGATACAGCCTTTACTAGAGAGTTTCTTGATAGGCTTCACAGTATAGGTGTAAATGGAAGATTAATAGCAGTAACCTCAACTCTCTGGTTTGCAAGGGAGCTTTTATGGAGGGCTTCACCTCTACCTGGTCTATTCTCGGAGTTTAAGGTAACTCCAATAGATGAAGGTGATATTCTTGTATTGTAAATATGTATGAATACATTAAGAACCTAAAGCTGCTTCTAGAGTATTCACTGTTTCTTAGGGAGCCTTGACTTATTTAGATATGGGGTAATGCTAAGGATTTCTTTAAGGCTCTACTGCAAACCATAAGGAATACTGTTCCCTCACTTATAGGTGAAATCTTCATTGGAGAGGAGAGGACATATTCGCGAATATATGATACTGTGTTAAAGGCTATTGCTAACGGTAAGCAGATATCAACGGAAATGGCATCTTATCTATACTCACTTAAGCTTATACCTGCTGAGGATGGCTTTGTTAACTTAAGCATGTTTATCACCTCTATTTTGTTATTGTGTTTCTAGAATTCTTAGCTTTTATTTTCCTGTTAATCCATGTTTGTTCAGTATGTATGCTATTGACTTCATAAGAATTAATGCATGTTCATTACCGCATTTATCCTTCATACAAGGTATATAATTATCGAATAGCTTAGTTCTATCCTTAACATACTGTATTATTCCATCCATTAATTCTAACCTCTAAACTATACAATGTTTTAAGTTTAATATTCTACATGATGCTTTATAATAATGAGCACCATCACTTAATACAACTATATTAACCGCAGATAGCTCTAATCTTCTAAGGAATGTTAGAAATGTAAGCATGTTGCAACATAAAAACCCATATGTAGAGAATCCTCCTCAATAATGGCTCAAACACAACATAAATAACCTTCTCTTAAAACCTACTTATAATAGTATCATCAACCATAATCCTAGCATCCCTCCCATCAAAATCAAATAGCTTAAGATAAACCACGATAATATAGATACATAACCTAAACAATAAAGCTTAAAATATCCGAAGCCATTCTAGATGAACGGAAATATATAAG
>Ga0105162_1000922_pt1 | contig 17783 bp, 17 predicted proteins | sample JNZ201metaG_FD_81532 | JGI IMG/M metagenome (GOLD analysis project Ga0105162, IMG submission 81532) | Hot spring microbial communities from Jinze hot spring, China to study Microbial Dark Matter (Phase II) - JNZ 20120812A | ecosystem: Environmental > Aquatic > Thermal springs > Hot (42-90C) >...
ACATATATCGTCCCTCTAATTCAACACCATTGAGTTTTACGTCACTTAGTGTCGCAGATACTATGTTAACTTCTGCTATCGGTGAATTCGCAGCAAAGATAAAGAAAATCACCGAAATCATCACAATGGCTAAAAATGAATGCAAAATTAAGCTAATTAATGCGTAAAATTTTACGCCCTCCTTTTTGACAAACATTAGAGACAGTCTCAATATGAAAAGAACAATTATCATCCCAAATATTACATATATTATTCTGCCGAGAATTATATCCCAGGCTGAAGTATACGGCGGTGTAAATGCCTTTAAAATCGGCATAAAGAAGACAATTTTTAATTTGTATAATCCATAATATAGCGCTGAACCGATAGCTGCTAAGATTGCAATTACGTAAATTAAAATAGCTCGCTTAAGTTTGAATGAAACTTCAAATGAAGAAGCAAGTCTTTTTGGATTAATTAGTTCTACCAGGCTCTTGATATTCATGGAATCATCCTAAATATTGATATTAATTACCTATTTATATGATTTGTAATAGTTACATTTTTCACTTATTAAACATTCTTGGCAAAGAGGGTTTATTGCTTTACAAGTAGTTCTTCCATGCATAATAAGTAATAAGTGTGCATCATATCTATCATCCTCATCAAATATTTCATCAAGACGCCTTCTAATCATTTCATACCCCGCATTGTTTGGAACGAGACCAAGCCTTTTCGCTATTCTTGATATATGTGTATCAACAGGAACCGTCTTTAAGACTCCCATATTTACTAATAATACATCACAAGTCTTCGAACCCACATTTGGTAACTTCATTAGTTCCTTACGTATATCTAATTCACTGTTTTTTAGTAATTTAAATAAATCACCATCATACTTAGATAAAATTATTCTGGACAATTCTTTTAATGCTTTTGCCTTTGTCTTATGAAGTCCAGCTGGTCTAATTGCTGAAGCAATCACTTTATAATTAAGACGACAAATGTGTGCAGGAGATATTCTTGTGATTTTTTCCAAGTTGTGATATGCATTCATGGCAGCCTTGTCAGTTGAGTTTTGGGACAATATTGTAGCCACTAAAATTTTAAACGGGTCTTTACTTCCGTTAATGCTCAAAGATGAAACAAAATAAAATTTTGAAATATCATATTTTTGTTTGAGCTTATTAATAAGCCATTTTCCAAGCTCTCTTTCATTACTGAGCTTCTCTGACAGGTGCACCACACCTCTTTACTGAGTATATTTCGTTCAAACATTTTATCCATTTTCTCACTACTCAATTCACCGCTGAATATTTAAATTATAGATATGAAATTTTATGAACTCAGAAAATGGTATCTCGATTGATTTTACAATTGGTGAAGCCGTTTTTTACAGCCACGAGGCATTTAATTATGCGCCCCTATACTTTGAAGTATCCATATGAGAGAGTGCCTAATCTTCCATCTGAAAATTATAGATATGATCCAAAGGCAGGTATAGCGTATCCGGGCTATAAGGGCAGACACATCCTTTATTTAAATAAATGCACAGGTTGTAGTTTATGCGACCTAACTTGTCAAAATATTGCGGAGGCAATAACAATGGTATATGGATACGACGTCTCTCTTCAACTCGATGAAAAGACTCATGGTGAGATACTTAAAGGAAATAAAAAAGTTTCTGAACCTCTAGATGAAATTCTATTAAGTATAAACAACGCTCAATTAGTCTTTAGAGCGAGAAAAGGAGTAGCGCATCCATTGATGGCAATATACCCGGAGCTTAAGTCAGTTAGAAATGATGATGGCACAATCTTGATGAGATTTAATCAGGAACCCTTATGGGAACATAGGTCTGACCTATTAGTTTCAAAGTATTTATCCAGATCATTAACGAGACTCAAATTAAAGGGATGGAGAATATCAAAGATAGTTGATAAAGCACCTGACGCAGAAGTTTATTCTATTGAGAACGATTCTGTTAATCTAAAATTGATTGTTGAAAAAAGAGATTTTAAACTCGACCAAAATAAGAAATCATATTTTCCGCAGGTTGATTATGGACGATGTGTATTCTGTGGCTTTTGCGTTGATGCATGCCCCTTCTATGCGTTAGAGATGTCAACGGACATTGAGTTGTCAACACTGACGAGGCAGGGACTTATTTATAACCCAGTAGCCCTTGCAGCTAAAGGAGTCACTGCTCCGCCCCCCTCTAGTAATCCAATAGATGCAATATATGGATGGATCAGGGCGAGGCTCAAGTAAAATAATATTTAGGAAAAATAGGCAGAATATAGATTCGGCATTGTTAGACTTATATATGACGATGAATGTCAAAAATATGTATGAGTAATGTCAGGGTAGTCGACCTCGTAAAAAGGTTCGACAAGGTGTTAGCAGTAAATGGAGTCTCATTGGACATAAAGAGCGGAGAGTTCGTTGTTCTACTGGGTCCCTCAGGATGCGGAAAGACCACTACGCTTAGATGCATTGCCGGCCTAGAGTCTCCAGACTCAGGCGAAATATATATTGAAGATAGGGTTGTAAATGATTTACCTCCAAAGGATAGAGATGTTGCTATGGTTTTTCAGAATTATGCGTTATATCCCCACATGACGGCTTTTGACAATATAGCTTTTCCACTTAAGATGAGAAAAGTCCCGAAGGATGAAATTGAGAGACGCGTAAAGGAAGTTGCTAAGTTATTAAATATTGAGCACCTACTTAATAGAAAGCCTAGACAGCTCAGCGGTGGCGAACAGCAAAGAGTTGCGCTGGGCAGAGCACTCGTAAGGAAGCCAAAAGTGTTCTTGATGGATGAGCCTTTGAGCAACTTGGATGCTAAACTAAGGATATTCATGAGGGCCGAGTTGAAACGTCTTCAAAAGGAGTTAAACGTGACGACAGTATACGTCACTCATGACCAGGCCGAGGCAATGGCTATGGCCGACAAGATTGCAGTTATGAATGCAGGTAAGCTTCTACAGTATGATGAACCATCCGTAATATATCACCGACCCGCAGACATGTTTGTGGGCGCATTCCTTGGTAGTCCTCCGATGAACATGATAAAAACATCAATGTCTAGGAAAAATGGCGACGTAATACTTGATGCAGGAGCGTTCAAATACATTCTGCCTAGAGATATAGCCGAAACGATTTATAACAAAGCCTCTTCATCTGAGGTTTATTTAGGAGTACGTCCAGAAGATCTGCAAGTAAGTATTGAAAAAACGCTTAATTCTATCTTTATGGCCGAAGTGTACGTTGTAGAGCCGCAGGGAGCTAATCTTGTGCTAGACCTAAAGATTGGGGAACAAATAATTAAAGCAGTAACCCCATTAACGGTTCAGGTAGAACTCGGACAACAGGTATGGGTTGGATTTGATATCAAGAAGATTCACATATTCGACGGCAAGACAGAAAAAACCATATATTAATAACCACAACTCCATACCACAGTAATATCTAAAATAGAGGCTTTTCATATTTTTCATGTAATAACTATGGCTGCTGAAGATGACTTAGAAGAACTGAATAACGTATTGAATATTCTCAGGGAAATAATATTGTCTCTGCAAAAGTTTTTAGAGACTGATGACTATAAGTTTATCGAGAATGCTTACTCATCCTGCAGTAAGCTCTTAAACATTATTCATATCGATAGTCATGAACTGGCCGGAAAAATGGACTTAGTTAAGAATATTGAATCAATGTATGATAAAGTAAGATATCAAAAGAACAATTTTGACCTTGAGAATCACGGATTGCTAGTTCAGCAAGCTGTATATACGATTACTCGTGCAAATATAATGGCAGTAGGTCTCGAGTTTAAGATAAAGAGAACTAAAGGCTAACTAATGCCACAAATATGGATGTTACCAACAGATTTATGAATCCTAGTGGTATTAAATATTTCCATCCGATTTCTAATACTCTACTTATCGTTAAACGAGGATAAGCCCCTCTTATAACGGCTAGTACTGTGAATAGGATTAATGCTTTTATTATTACCCAAAATGGAGCAATTATTGATTCTGGAACGAATGGAACGGGTGGACCATACCATCCGCCTAAATAGATAAGTGATGCCAAGACGCATAGAGCGAGAGTCTTCTCATATGATGTAAACTGAATCATCAAGAAATTCACTCCTGAATACTCTGTATGCCATCCTGATACTATTTCACTCTCGGCTGTTGGAATATCAAATGGAATTCTCTCAGACTCAGCAACCATTGTTATGAAAAATACAATAAATCCGATAAATTGAGGGAAAATAAACGGTAAGGTACTTTGAGCTTCTACGATTTTTATTATATCAAATGATCTTGCAAGCAATATTATCCCTGTAAGTGAGACGAACATCGGTATCTCATATCCGAACAGTTGTAACGCAAATCTACTCATCCCAATGAACGGGTATTTGCTACCTGATGCATAGCCTGCGAGTAAGATTGGAATAGGACTTATAGCCATTACACCGAAGAAAAGCAAAAGCCCGATTTCAGAAGGATAAATAATCCATCCCGCACCGAATGGTAAAAATGCAAACAATAGTAATGAAAGGAACAAAGCAATAGAAGGCATGGTTATAAATAAATACCTATTCTTGACGTCCGGAATTATCCTCTCTTTAGACAAAATTTTTAGAGCATCAGCAACTAATTGAAGAATTCCACTTACTTTTCCTACATGCATTGGTCCAACTCTAAGCATGACGCGTGCCAAGATCTTTCTTTCATACCAAACCGCGAATAGACCGAGGACTACTCCGAACAAAGCCCCCGGGAAAATCATGGCTTTAATAAAAGCCTCGCTTAAAGTCAGCTTAACAATGGATCTTAAAGAATCTGGTAATGATTCAACTAAGTTCGTTATAATTTTAACAAGTTCAAACATCATTTCTCTCGTCCCCCAATTTCTAATTTTTGAACCAAACTCCTCATGTATATGCTCAAGTATATGGTCACGAGAGTTACAATTGACAATATTAGAATTCCAGTGAATAGGGTCTCAGCTGACTCCATTAATGAGATGGATGTCAAAAATGCAATTAATGCTAGAAGTGCATATGCTACATAGACAATAACATAGGGAAAATATTCAATTGGATATGGATTAACTCTGTAAGGGATAGGAGTTTGTCCTGACTCAAACGGCATCCTTTTTACTTTTTTAGGTCTGTTAGGAGCAAGTATAACAGATAATAAGTAAAAGATGATTGGAGCAAGTAAACAAAATATTGCATAAAGGACAAACGCATTTTGAAATACTTCAGATACCACTTCTTGAACCAATTCAATTATTTTTAAAAAATGCCGTAATATAAAGATATGATTGTGATGAGTTTATAACATTTTTACTAATGATGATTAAATTTATGGAGTTAATCTAAATTTATCACGTGGGAATAATATTGTCTCGCGGATATTTGTTTTTCTCGTGAGTACCATCAATAGCCTTTCAAATCCTAGACCCCATCCTGCATGTAGAGGCATTCCATAGTCATAGACCTTTAAATGGTATCTAAATGCATCGGGGTTTAAACCCTGTTCTCTAATTCTAGATTCAAGCAATTTTCTGTCAGAAATCCTAGTACCACCAGATGACAGCTCCAACCATTGGTACATTAGATCAAATGATTCTGATACTGATTCGTCTCTATCGCTTGGCTTAATATAAAAAGGCTTAGTAGCCGTCGGAAAATGAGTTATGAAGTAAAAACCTAGGTGTTTAGACCCTAATAATCTTAATTCTTGAGTCGTAAAGTCATCGCCCCATTTTTTCTTTAATCCTAGGTCTTCTAGTTCTCTTAGTGCTTCGTCATATGATATTCGTAAAAATGGTATTTTTGGAACCTTCAAACTTACTCCCAAAAGTTTAAGCTCCCTATTCCTTTCAGATATAACCTTCTCTATTACGTAGACGATTAGCTCTTCAAGAATCTTCATAACTCCCTCATAATTAAGAAAAGCAGCCTCTATATCGACGGATGTGAATTCACTAATGTGCCGCCTAGTATGAGACTCCTCGGCTCTGAAGAACGGGCCTATCTCAAATACCCGTTCGAAGACGGTTACTAGCTCCTCCTTATAGAGCTGCGGGCTTTGGGCAAGATACGCGGTTTTGTCGAAATATTTAACCTCAAATAAACTTGCTCCGCCCTCGGTGGCAGTTGCTATTATTCTGGGGGTTCTTACCTCTACAAATCCCAAGGACCGTAAATATTCACGACAAGCACTTAATACAGTATCGCCAATTAAGAAGATCGCTCTATGCTCCGGCCTTCTTAGATCGAGTATTCTATTTTCAAGACGCGTATTCATGGTTGCTTTTACTTTTCCTACAACATCATAAGGCAGAGACTCAGCAGCTCTACTCAAAACTACGAGGTTAGAAGCCTTAAGCTCTGCGCCTAACCTCGATTTAGGCTCCATCCTTACTATACCATCTACCCTAACAACTGATTCCTTAGTAATTTTATCTAACTCTGCAAGTTCATTTTGATTTAACGAGTCGCGTCTTAAACTTACTTGGCATGTACCTGTTCTGTCCCTCAGAACTATAAAAACTAATGAGCCAAGATCTCTAATTTCATGAACCCATCCTAATAAATATCCTACTAGCCCATCATTTTGTTTTTGGACGTCAATGGCAAATATTCTTTTTTCTTCCTCCTGCACGCTAGTCCACCGCTACATATCATAATATTTAAAAAGCAATACTAAAATGTAGCCTAGCTTGAAATAGATCTAATTCTAATTGTCTTGTCTTTAGCTTTTTTTACTAGTTCAAGAAGAGTCTCTGGCGGAATTGTTAACTTTGATTTGCTATCAATTAAAAGACCTAATTCTTCACTACCATCAGGTAACCATATTTTGCTGATTGAAACGATTCTCGCCGGTGAGATTAATGAACTTAAGAACTCGTTAAGATTGTCACTATCTCTAAACAATCTTACTTTTCTCCTGATTTTATTCTCGATTCTAGACTCAAGGACCCCTAACTGGGTATGAGACACATCACCTTCAAACTTAATAAAAATATAAACCACTCCACTAACTTCTAATGATTTACTATATTCGGATCTTTGCAGAAAAATAAAATTTTTTTCTTCATCTAGAAGAGCAGCCATGATCTTTATGTCCAGCTCTGTAATGATGTTTTCTCGTAGTTTCGCCTCGCATTTTGCACAAAGTACTCCACTCTTTAGGTCGAATTGGCATACTGGAGTCCTCAACTGCACTCACCAATCCTCGCATCTCCAGCCGCCTCCCTCGAATGTTTTGTGACTTATTGTCCGACCCGTATCTCTATTGTACTAACATTAACGTCTCTTCCATCTTGTCCCTTAATAATATCTGTACCTATCTTTATTTCATGAATCTTTAGGTCTTTGAAGAATCTGTTTTTCAATATCTGAACGACATCTACGGCTCTGCTAATCGATCTACCCCTCGCCTTCAGCGTAACATTCTGTCCCTGCTGCAGCGATATTAGACACGCCAAGACATAGCTCATGGCTGGCTTCTTTCCTATCAATACTGTAACTTCCGACGACATGTGCATCAACCTCTATGGCTGGCGACTTTACCTATGCAATGGCATAATAAAAATATTATCTTCAACAGGAACAGAGACAGAAAGATACTCCCGCAGAAATGCCTAAAAATATGTAAAAAAACACAACCTAGGCATCTATAGCTAAGAATAATTGTCAGAAAAAATTATTGGGCCGTCCCGGATTCGAACCGGGGGCCTCCGCCGTGTGAGGGCGGCGTCATAACCACTAGACCAACGGCCCTTTAATGAACCGTCCTTCTATTTTGAATTAATTTCCTGTGATAAAAATTTTTGGTTTTTCGATAAGAGATTATTGTAAATAATGTTTATTTAGAGGAATAATTATTTGTAATCCCACGATGAGTAGGAAAAAAGTATTATTAGATGAGAATGAACTTCCAAAAAAGTGGTATAATATTCTGCCGGATCTTCCCTCTCCTCTTCCACCTCCTATTGATCCTTTGACAAGGGGGCCAATAGATCCAAAGGTGTTAGAAAGAATATTCCCGCAAGCCCTCATTGCACAGGAAATGAGTCATGAAAGATGGATAGATATTCCAACAGAAGTGAGAGACATTTATGCCATTTGGAGACCTACTCCGCTGATACGAGCAGAGCGCTTAGAAAGATTCTTAAAAACACCTGCGAGAATCTATTACAAATATGAGGGAGTTAGTCCTCCGGGTTCTCATAAGCCCAATACAGCCGTCGCTCAGGCATACTATAATTATAAGGAGGGTGTTGAGAGGCTTGCAACAGAGACTGGCGCAGGTCAGTGGGGATCAGCGCTGGCATTTGCGTGCAATTTGTTTGGTCTGAAATGTACTGTTTATATGGTCAGGTCAAGTTATGATCAAAAGCCATACAGACGAGTACTCATGCATTGTTGGGGAGCTGATGTTTATCCTAGTCCAAGTACCAATACGGATTTTGGGAGGAAAATGCTGGCAGATAATCCGAACCATCCGGGCAGTCTCGGAATAGCTATAAGTGAGGCAATTGAAGATGCAGTTACTCATGAAAAAGTTAAGTATAGCCTTGGAAGTGTTCTGAATCACGTATTAATTCATCAGACTGTTCAGGGTTTAGAAGCTATAAAACAATTAGAAATGCTAGATGAATATCCTGATATAGTCGCTGGATGTGTAGGTGGCGGGAGTAGTTTTTCTGGACTTTTTTGGCCATTTTATCATGACTTATACGTAACGAAGAAATCACCAAAGAAGGTCAAGTTTATTGCCACCGAGCCAACTGCATGTCCCACTATGACGAGAGGGATCTATACCTATGACTTCGGAGACACTGCTAAGAAGACTCCATTATTAGCCATGTATACATTAGGGTCTGACTTTGTGCCAGCGCCTATTCATGCAGGAGGTTTAAGATATCACGGAGACGCACCAACGCTGTGTCTATTATTGAAGCATCGACTGATTGAGCCGATAGCTTATGATCAAGTCCAAGTCTTTGAAGCAGCTACGATATTTGCGAGGACCGAGGGGGTGATTCCAGCACCAGAGCCATCGCATACTATTAGATATGTGATAGAGGAGGCATTAAGATGTAAGCAGACAGGTGAAGAAAAAGTAATACTCTTCAACCTCTGCGGTCATGGTTTCTTCGACCTCCAAGCATACCAAGAATTTTTCGAGGGAAAGCTACCGCCTTGGCAGTATCCGGAAGAAGAGATAAGGAAATCAATCGAAAAACACTTAAAAGAATATCCATGGATTAAAGAACTCCCATATGTTAAATGATGAATGATAATTTTTATGTATAAATACTAGATTCAACTAACTCTTGAACAATGGTATGCCGATAACAGATACTACACTGCTGCAGTTAGCGCAACGAAGAAGACTAGTATACAAAATTTGTCGTAATTGTGGTGCAAGGAACGCTCCTACTGCAGAAAAATGCAGAAAATGTAGGAGTTATAATTTAAGATGGAAGAAACGAGAGATAAAGAGATAACCCCTCAGCAATTAGTAAATAAAATATCTAATGGTTTTTCAATTAGTTCTACTGAAAAAATATTAGCGAAATGTTGAATAAATTTTCTTTTTGCCTCATCCATAGGAATATTTCTACCTATTATTTCATTTAGTGACGTCATCAAGTTGGGCGGAAAACCGCATGGCTTAATTGCTTGAAAGTATCTTAGGTCTACGTTAATGTTTATAGCTATTCCGTGATACGTTACCCAGTTCTTTACTGCAAGTCCTATTGAGGCAATTTTCTTACCGCCTATCCAGACACCGGCTTTTCCCTCAATTCTATCAGCGTCTACATTGTAATCTTTTAATAACGAAATCCCTACTTCCTCTAGCATTTTTACAAATTGTGGTATATCCAAATGAGTTTCATCCAGCTTTATTATTGGATATGCTACGAGTTGTCCTGGACCGTGGTAAGTAACAGTTCCACCACGCTCTACCTTAAAGACAGGGAGAGATACCGAAGGCACATCTTCATTTTTTCCTCTCCTTCCAATGGTATAGACATGTGGATGTTCAACTGTGAGTAAGACATCTGGTAACGCGCCTATTTCTCTCTTATCAATGACACGTTTTTGCACATTTAGAGATTTTTCATAATCCATGTATCCAAGATCTATCCAGTACATTAGGCGTTTATGAAATCTTGACATAGTGAATACCTTTTCCCGAGATTGCCTTTAGTAACTCACCAAAAATCTCAGAATAAGTAGGATGTACAAATATGCTATTGGATAATTCTTTTGGTTTTTTTCCACATGAGTATAGAATTGACCCTAGATTAATTAACTCTGTTGCTAATGGTCCGACGATCTGCATGCCCAAGATGGTTCCTGATTCTTCATAAATAATCTTCACGAACGCATTTCTTTTAGCATCAATGGAACCCTTTCCAATGGCCATGTAAGGAATCTTAATCACATTCACGTTTAATCCGTTTTTCTCAGCTTCTGTCTCAGATATCCCGATCATAGCTATCTCGGGGTCTGTAAACAATCCGATAGGCACAAATTTTTCATCAAATCTTAAATCATGAGATGCTATGTTTTCTGCACATACGATTCCTTGGGCTGATGCTTTATGAGCTAGAAAAGGAGGACCAGTAATGTCGCCTACTGCAAAAACTCCATCTAGACTTGTCCTCATCCTATCATCAACTTTAATGAATCCTTTGGATGTAAGCTCTATTCCTAACTTTTCTAAATTATAAACCTCGTCAATAGGAGACTTGCCGACAGCAACCAAAACATAATCAACATTGTATTCTTTACCATTTGATAATTTTACCATTATAGTATTGTTATCAACATAGGCATGTTCTTCAACAAATGTGCCTAGATGTATCTTGACACCCCAAGTCTCTAAAGATCTTTTTAGTATCGTTGAGACATCCCTATCAAAGTTTGGAAGTAATTGGTCAAGTATTTCAACAAAGATTACCTCTGAACCAAGTTTAGCGTATGCTGTCCCTAGCTCTAGCCCTATAGCCCCAGCACCGACTACCATTAAACGTCTAGGAATACTTTGTAGAGAAAGGGCTTCTTTAAATGAAATTATTCTCCGCCCATCGAAGGGGAGATTTCTAAGTTCTAAGGGCTTTGCACCCATTGCCAAGACGATGTTTTTTGTGCTAACTATTTTTTCCGAGCCATGGTTGGTTATTAAAATTTTTCCTACATCCAATACATGTCCCTCACCTTTAATGTAATCAACTTTGTTTGATTGGAGTAAAAATGAAATTCCCTCCCTCAACCTTTTTATTATCTTTTCTTTTTTATTCCACAACTTTAAAATTGCTGGTTCTACATTTCCGTTAACGAATTCTTCTTTAGCTAGTTCTTTTATTGCAAAAATCTTACTAGAATAATCTATCAATAATTTTGATGGGATACAACCATAATTTGTGCATTCGCCGCCCAATTCGTCCTTCTCAACTAGAAGTGTTCTAAATCCTAGTTGTGCTAATCTTATTGCAGAAACATAGCCACCCGGGCCTGCACCCAAAACAACTGCATCATAATTTTCCATCGGTCCAGAGAATACTCAGGGATAATAAAAACTTATGTATTGTTTTTAACAAAAAATTCAGCAGCTCTATACGAGCTTCTCACTAGTGGGCCGGCCACGACTAATTTAAAACCCATTGACTCTGCAATCTTTCTATATTTCTCGAAGACTGATGGTTTTATATATTCTTTGACTGGAAGATGTAGCTTGTCTCGGCTCGGCCTTAAATATTGACCCATAAACACGATATCGACATTCGCATCTCGTATTAATTTGAGAGTTTCAATCACGTCATATTCAGTCTCTCCTAACCCAAGCATTATAGATGTCTTTGTAGTTATTGACGGATTTAGCCTCTTCACACTTCTGAGAACATCTATAGATAATTGAAATGATGCACGTCTATCTCTAGCAATTGATGAGAGTCTGCGGACTGTTTCGACATTGTGACATATAACATCAGGATTTGCTTCTACAACCTCTCTTATCGAATTGATATTGCCTCTAAAGTCCGGTATCAAAGCTTCTATAACAATGTTTGGACAATTTTCCTTAATTGACTTTATTGTTTTAGCAAAATGTGAGGCTCCTCCATCGGGTAAATCGTCTCTACATACAGAAGTCACGACGACGTACTTAAGTCCCAGTTCCTTAACAGCCATTGCAACTCTCAAAGGCTCTGACTCGTCTATTTTTCCCATAGGATTTCCCCTCTTCACAGCGCAGAACCTGCAACTTCTGGTACAGACCTCGCCGAGTATCATGAGAGTACCAGTTCCACTGCCCCAGCATTCAGCGATGTTTGGGCAAAGAGCCTCTTCGCACACTGTGTGAAGGTTATATTTCCTGAATATTTTTAACACTCTTCCATATATTGGACTATCTGGTAGTTTGACTTTAAGCCAATCGGGCTTTCTGATAGTGTTTACATTCACAGAGTAGAATGATCTTTGACCTACATATAGATATGACTCTGCAAAATAATTAGTTACTGGATTCTTCGTGCCTATCTAATAAGTAAGGTTCTATATGAATAACAAGGTCAGCAATCACGAACTTTTTTATTGATTGCTTTACTTTTCTCTCAACTTCATGAGCGATTTCGTGGGCTTTTCCTAATGTAGTAGTAGGTTCAAGGGATAGATGCATGTCTATAAAATATCCTTTAGGAGTTTTCCTGCTTCTAACTGTGTGAGAGTCTTTGACACCGCTTACTGTTAAGCTAATTCCCTTAATTTCCTCTATGTATTCGTTGGGTAACCCCTCATCTATCAAAGAGGGTAGAGATGTTTTAATATTTGTAATTATGCCATAAATAAAAACAATACCTACGATTAATGCTGACAATGAGTCAAAGATGGGATTAGATTTAATTGCGAGGACTACTCCAGCAAGTATAATTATAGAGTCAGTAGCATCGACGAGGAGGTGTCTTGTTTCCGCATATATTGAAATTGCCTTAGTTTTCTTAGCAGTCCATAATAATACTAGATATGATAGCAGTGGAAGGATGAGTGACAAGATAGCAAAATAAAGTGCCTCTCCTTTTATTTCAACAGGAGAGGAAATCCTCTCAATTGAAGAATACAGAATCATCACTCCCGCACTAGACATGAAGACGGAAGTTACAATTGCCGAAACGTTCTCATATTTATGGTGTCCATATGGATGATCAGCGTCAGGAGGTAAATTAGACTTTTTTATAAAATATAACAGAAAAGATAAACTTAGAATATTTATCCCAGACTCTAGTCCACCTACCGTGACAGCTAGGCTTTTTGTAAGTGCTCCTCCAACAACTAAAGTTATAGCCGCTATAATATTCATGGTTAAGACAATGTATATTGTTCTATGAATGACTGGCTGCAATTCAAGTATTCACAATACCTCCTCATTATTAAATCATCATAAAGAATGGCGCCTGGGCCGGGATTTGAACCCGGGTCCGGCGGGCGACAGCCGCCGATACTAGACCTGGCTATACTACCCAGGCATGGGGAAATCATCCAGTCATTTCTAGCTGTTAATGAGGCAAGAAATAAATCTTAACTTGATGTTACGGCTCTTGGCATTCATATATTTCTAATAGGGGTTAATATTTTAATTCATATTCACTTCTAACTATTCTGATTGATAATCCTCCAGAGCTCGTCTGTGACTGGTTCATCAATTTTTATTCCTCCTGACTTGTCGATTATCCATCTTCCAAGTCTTTCCTCAACTACTCTGCCGATGATTCTTGCATTGACTCTACTGAGGGCCCTCGTGTCTATCTTCTTGACCGTGGCCAGAAGGACGCCTGAACTTATGAGTCTTAAAGGGTCAATTTTTAGGTTTCTGCATATCTTCTCTGTTGTGTCAGAGATAGGTATCATTTCTCTCCATACCTTGAATCCACATTTTGATGCTTTTGATAATTCATAAAGTCCTCCAATTATGCCCCCCTCAGTCGGGTCATGCATAGATGTTACTGCCGCATGTTTTGTTAACCATACTGCTTCCCTGACTACACTAATGTATCTATAGTACCTTTTGGCATTATTTATTATTGATTTCGGAGTTCCGCGCTTTTTTAGTTCTTCTTCAAAATCGTTGGCAAGTATGGCGGTGCCTTCTATTCCTGCTGTTTTGCTCATCAATATGTAATCTCCCGGCCTAGCACCAGAACTAGTTATAATCTTTCTTGTGAGTAATGTGCCAGTCATGTGTCCAATGACTATTGGAGCCTTGATGTAAGGCGCTACTTCTGTATGTCCAGTTACAACTGCGACTGCTAGTGATTTAGCAGCACGATGTATTTGTTTGGTGATTGTTTTTATGTTTGAAATTGTTGCATTTCTAGGCAGCAATATGCACGAAGAAAACCATCTTGGCATTGCACCGCATACGGCTACATCGTTAGCGTTTATGTGAACCGATAACCATCCTAATAATTCATGGGAGCCTGTTATAGGGTCGATGGCTACCACAATTTTGGACGACCCAGCTCTTACGACTCCCGCATCTTCACCATACCTCGGCGGTAGTAAGACATCGCTCCGCCTTTTTCCCACGAATCTTAAAACATATCGATTTAAGACATCTTCTGAAATCTTTCCAAACCTAGGCATATAAGCTCTTTGACTCATTGCCCTCAATAAATATGAATCGAGTTTTACTTTAAACGTTTGGATCTGTGCATTTTTCTTGGTCTTCTTCTGATTATTACGACCAAGGCAGCTAATAATGAAATCAAGAGAACTAACTCAAGGGATAGCATCATTATTTGTCCTATATCTAACTCACTAGTATGAGTTGTTGTTTCGATGCTTGGAATTGTAGTTGTCGTAGTGGTAACTTCTCCAGTCACTATCTTGCCATTTTTGACTGAGTACGTTCCTATATTTGACTTGACGATGTTATCGCCCCAGTCCATAGCAACTAGTGTGATCGATATCTTACCATCCATATTGCTAACATTTACTGAGCCTACAAACTTGTTTTCATCAATCCTGATCATCTGGATCGTTGCTACTTCTTTATTTCCCAACATGACTTTGAGGTATGGATATCCTTCTCTAATGTCATCTTCACGATCCTTAATATTTGCTTCAATAAGCAGTTCATAATCATTCTTAATTGTTGATGAAACAGCAATTATTTCCGGAGGATTAGATATTACTATAAATCCAAATCCGTTCTTCTTAACGTCAATAAAGTATAATTTACTTTTCTTAAACATATCTGCTAATGTCGGTAAATTTTCTCCAAGAGGTTGTTCAATTAATGAATCACCATCAATCTCACCCACTACTCCTGAAGCAGCGTTAACAAACACGACTCTATCCTTATCGATTAGATATAGTTTATTGATACCAATAATTCCCGACTTAGGTCTGAACGTCTTTACCGGTGTTGGTGAATTAATTGACATTAGGGAGAGTAAACCATCACTTGTTACTACCCACACCTTATCTTGAGACACGGCTATCAATGCATACACGAATTTTTCCAGCTGAATAGACTCGCCCACCTCTGTTGCCGTGTCGAACTTAGATACACTTTTACCATCAGAATTAATATACCATATTACAGAGCCGTATTCACTAAGTGCGAGCTCGTAGTCAACCACTTCTATTTGATACTCCTTAATAATTGTGCCATCCAAGTCAATCAAGAACAATCCGTAGTAACCAACAAACTTTGCCCAAAATCCACGTGAAGACGGCCAGGCATTTTCAAGAGGATAAGGAAGCTCTACGGAAGTTTCAATTTTTACTGATGATGGGTCAATTATGAATATTTTTTCTGAGCCTCGTTGGTAAACCATTAATTTATCGCCTATTTTTACGATTTTAGTAACCATCATCGGTAAATTTAAGATTCGTAGAGATTGTGATGCAGCATCAAATCTACAGACACTTTTCTCACTTGGGAGAGAGATCCATAAATAGCCATTGTTATCGATAGCCATATCTGAAGGAGCGGAAGTTAATGGTGGATAACTTAGCTGTACGGGCTCAGTTATAGAGTAAACCGGAGGAGTGGCGAAAAGAAATAATAAAAGCGCTAAGATTATGGATCTTATCCAGTTCATTGAGTATTCTAAATACCAATAAAGATGCCTAAATACATATTTGAGTTTCATGAATGGAATAACCGTGTCAATAAATGAATAGCATCATCAAAAATGTTGATGAACTGGTAGAGAGATTTTCGGGATCAGAAGAATTGATACATCTAATGATTAAATGCATTACTAAAGCAATCGAAAATGTGCGACCGGCGTCTGCTCTCTCAAGATACTTAAGACTTAAAGATAAAACATTAGTTATCGACGATTATTTCTTTGAATTAAAGAAAAGTGGGAGAGTATTCCTTATAGCCGTTGGAAAAGCATCTCTTGAGATGTCTCAATACGTCATAAACATGTTAGGTCAACTTATAGACAAGGGTATAGTGATATACCCACAGGGAATGAAAAAGATTCTTTCAGACAATCCAAACATCGAATTCGTCGAATCTACTCATCCAATTCCAAGTGAAAAAGGACTGAAAGCTGCAAGCAAAATAGTGGAGCTATCAAAAAATCTAAAACAAGATGACTTAGTAATATTCCTACTCTCGGGCGGGGCCTCAGCATTACTTCCTCTACCTTACGAAGGTATTACTCTTGAGGATAAAATAGAAACGACTAAAGTACTGCTCAAAGCAGGTGCCACGATTCACGAAATCAACACTATCAGAAAACACATCTCTGCAATAAAGGGTGGAAGACTTGCTGAGATGCTTCAGCCTGCAACAGTTGTGAGTCTAATAATTTCGGACGTTCCTGGAGATAATCTTGAAGTTATAGGCTCTGGACCAACGGTGCCAGACCCAACAAGCTTTAAAGACGCTTATGACATCTTACTGCGAAGAAATATCATGGATAAGATTCCGCCAAACGTGATAAAATTAATCGAGATGGGAATTAATGGCAGCGTTAAAGATACTCCAAAGCCTGGCTCTCCAGTCTTTCAGAAAGTAAAAAACATCATAGTTGCAAGGGTGAGGGATGCATGCTACGCAGCCATCGAGCATGCTCGGAAGTATGGATATGATACTCTGATGCTTTCAGATGAAATCGAGGGTGAGGCTTCTTCCGTAGGGACCGTGTTAGGCTCGTTGGCGAGATATCATCATAGAAAGAAGAAGCTCCTAATCATCGGTGGAGGAGAAACAACTGTTAAAGTTAAGGGCTCAGGAATAGGGGGTAGAAATCAAGAAGTAGCCTTAGCAGCTTCTGTAAAGATTGCCGGATTAAAAGATGTATTGATGAGCTCTATCGGTACAGACGGTATTGATGGACCTACAGATGCAGCCGGAGCAATTGTAGATGGACAGACATACGAGTTAGGAGTACTAAACAAAATGTATCCAGAAGAATATCTAAGAAATAATGACTCGTACACCTACTTCAAAAAAATCGGCGGGCTGATCTTTACCGGATATACAGGAACCAACGTTGGCGATATCTTATTAATATTAACTAAAAACTCTTAAATCTTAGCATTGAAAAATTATTTTTCAATGTTCCCATTTAATTCAGTCTCAGATTTTTCAATCATTATTACTTATGAAGAAGAATTGCTTCGACAGAAGATAAAAAATTTTGTCAAAAATGAATTAGAAAATAGAATTAAGCAAATCGAAGACACCGGCTCAATTCCAGATGAATTATTTAGAATCGCTGCAAAACATGGGCTC
>Ga0105162_1000923_pt1 | contig 17780 bp, 15 predicted proteins | sample JNZ201metaG_FD_81532 | JGI IMG/M metagenome (GOLD analysis project Ga0105162, IMG submission 81532) | Hot spring microbial communities from Jinze hot spring, China to study Microbial Dark Matter (Phase II) - JNZ 20120812A | ecosystem: Environmental > Aquatic > Thermal springs > Hot (42-90C) >...
AAATTATACCAGCTCACCCCCTCCCTGTCAAATACCGCCCCAGCGAGAAAGGGCCTAACTCCCGTCCTCAGCCACCAAGTAGCTAAATCCCTGCGCCGAAACACTCTCCAACCTTGCCTCTCAATCGCTACCCCTCCACTTGCGAAATTGTATACTGCTAATTGCAAGCGATTTCACACCCACATAAACTAGGAGAAGCGAGATCCCTCCAAACAACAATACCCCTAATATCAACCCTATTCGATCTTTCGGAGGAGTGAATTGCACAGTGAGCAACGTTGCCCAGGCAAAGACCGCTGCTATGAAGAGAGCAAGACCTCCTCCGTATAAGTGAGCCCATGCTGAATCATAATAGGCTCTCCGCCGTTTTTCCAGGTCCGTGAGCGCATTGAACTCGTCCCATGATATGGGCCGATGTCCAATTCCTACCACTAAGGACCAAGCCAGGTTTGCTACAAGTACAAGGAGAAGAGGCCAGGCATTCCTGGGATATAGCAATAAGCAAGGTAAGGCCAACAGGAAAAGGAGAAATCCACCAGTTAGCAGAAGTTCATATTTCTCCCCGTGCAAGAACCGAAGATCTATAGAGAATTCATCGGTGAGCTCGTTAGTTCTCGCGAACTGCAGAGGTACGTGTTCGCTGTAAAAGGTTGGCGGGAGTTCATACCGGGTGCCGCACTCCGGGCAAGTCCAATGCTGTGGTTGGCTATTAATGTTCTCCACAAACTCACCGCCTATCTGGCACTTGGGACAGAACACAAGTGAGGTTTGCCAGCCGCAATTGCTGCACACCACACGATAGGATCCCAAGGCACTCTCCACACGGACATAGCCTTGCTTGTTACATCGCTCACACCAAACCGGAATAATGTCTGGCATCTCTCTTTACCTCTCTTGCCAAGCCCAGCCTGTCTAATAGCAGGCCACTCAGTTGCGCAGCCTAAGGTGGTCAACATTTGCCTTGTGCCCTTTCAAGGGCAATTATTCGCCGTATGTAGTATCGCGACAACCATAATGGTATAAAGCCAAACACCCCAAACGAGCAATCCACTAGCCTCCAGAAGAACGGAATCCCGCGAATTTGCCCAGCTATCATAGCCATTGGTATTACCATCACACATGCAATCATCCCAAACTCTATAACCCATACATTCCTCACCGGGTCTCGCAACGGCCCCAGAAATGCCACAGCGATAACGAGGTGTGCGAAGGCAAGCCAATCCGTACCATAAAACATGAATGGATACTTCTCCGATGTCTCTGTCAGTGCGCGGTAAACAAGCGAAATCCAATGTGCCACCGGTGCACACCTCTGCTCCATCCAAGTCCCTTCGCCCCATAAGTTCTGGAGAATCTCTATTTCCCATCTAAGCGGCACTGCTGTTAACCCGCTAATGATTAGCGAGATAGTAAAAAACACAAGAAGGTAGCAAACCCGTTTTCTAAGCCGTTGGCTCTCCATGGTTAGCCTCCTGCAGCATTTCAGGATGCAACCTTTGCACTCCTGCCACGTTGGATTTTAAGGCAAGCTCGCTTTTTTAGCAATAGCAAGGGAGATTTGAACCCTCCGGGGCGCAGGAGCACCAGGGATAAAAATCGGCCGTTGCCTTTCATTTTATTTCAGGCTTTGAAAGGAGAAGGCAAGTATAGGCCATCATTGTGTAAAAGGCCATAAGGCACGCCAGAATCAGGCCATGCAGGCCATCTTTGTATCCTTCAAGCCTAAGGTAGCGCCTCCAGAATTCCCTCAGGGGCATTGAGAGGGGGCTCCAGATCTTAGCTTTCATCCCCCGCTTGTAGAGGGTTCTTACCTCAAGGGGCAGGTAGGCTCTCTGGCGAGCAATGAATTCACCCCAGGTTCTGTAATTGTAATGGATAAGGTGATGACGGAGGTAGCCAGTTTCCCCTTCAACAACTACAATTTCATGGAGCTCCCAAACAGGGTTGTAATAGGCTTTCTGAGGACGCATAAGGCGAAGCTGATAATCAGGATACCAGCCCCCGTGCTGGATCCAGCGGCCGCAGATGTAATTTTTCCGCGGTATCCACCACCCACAAAATCCTTCCTCCTCCACTGCTTCCCGGATCTCCTCCGCCAATTCCGGAGGCACTCTCTCATCGGCGTCCACGAAGAGAACCCATTCAGTCCTGACCAGCCCAAGGGCATGATTGCGCTGGTCGGCATAATTGCGGAAAGGGTGAAAGAAAACCTTCGCCCCTAAATCCCTGGCGATTTCAACGGTGCGGTCCTGGCTTCCAGAATCCAGCACTACAATCTCATCGGCCCAAAGTAATGTCCGAAGACATTCAGCTATTTCCTTTTCTTCATTTAATGTAAGCACGATGGCTGTAACTCTTTCCATATGGCCCTGTAAACTTCTAATCGTTTGGCAAACTCTTCCCGGGAAATGACCCCCCTGCTGGCAAGACGGGAATCGGTCAGCTCCTTATATCGCAGGCCTACTTTAACCAGTGCGCGGAAGGCTTTGAGGAAAAAGGGGCTTTTGTGTTTGGAGTAAAGCCGGTAGCGGCTTTTCCAGAGTTCTATCGTTGTTCTTTCAGGTAAACGGGAAGTGCTTCTGGCAATGTAATGGACTACATGAGCCTCAGGTACACAATAGATGAGCCAGCCAGCCTTCTTAAACCGCAAGCACCAATCAATTTCCTCGCAATAGATGAAGAAACCTTCATCCATAAGGCCTACCTCTTCCACAGCCTTCCGGCGGACCAGCATGGCAGCCCCTAAGGGGTGGTCTATGGCGAAAGGCTTTCCTCTGCGGTAAAGGAAACCTGGATAACGACCATTCAATGGGGAAGAGTAGAGACGGGGGTGGAGGGGAAAGAAGTCAAAGAATGTCTGGATAAGCCCCGGAAATCGGAAAGCTGAGGGTTGCAGGGAGCCATCGGGATTAAGGAGTTTAGGGCTTGCTACAGCCGCTCTGGTTTTTCCTTCCATGAACCCTAAAAGCATTTCAATTGCCCCCGGAAGGACTTCGGTATCGGGATTGAGGAGGAAAAAGTAATCGGGAGGGGAAGGGGAAGTCAAAAGTTTACGCATCACAAAATTGTTGGCGGAAGCAAATCCAATGTTGGTTTCACTGGCATGGAGTTTAACCTGGGGGAACTTTTCCCTCACCAGGTCCTGACTTCCATCGGATGAAGCGTTATCAAATACCCAGACCTCACCCTTTACTCCGGAAAAAGAGAGGTCAGCCAGCACGGACTCAAGGCAGCGTTCAAGGTATTGGCGAACATTATAGCTTACGATTATCACAGCAAGCATGGCCTCTGGTAGGATTATACAATAATGGCGAATGCAGGCAAAATGCCCCCGGCAGCCGGTCAATTGACTTTTGAAATTCGGGCCATTAAAATTAGGTATACCTGAAGCGGTGTTTCAGGAGTTAAGGGCCCTGGATTTCTGGAGGTGAATTGTGAAAAGGAAGGTGAAAGGTGCTTGCCCCCATGATTGCCCTGATACATGCGCTTTTATAACGACGGTGGAAGAAGGCAAAGCTGTTTCCATTCAGGGTGACCCTTCCCATCCCATAACACAGGGCTTCCTCTGCATCAAGCTGAACCATTACCTTGAGTGGGTTTACAACCCTCGCCGTGTCCTTTACCCTCACCGCAGGGTAGGCCCAAAGGGCTCCGGCCAGTTTGAAAGAATAACCTGGCAAGAAGCTCTTGAACTCATCTCTTCCCGCTTTCGGGAAATAAAAGCTCGTTACGGCCCTGAAGCCATCATGCCCTATAACTATTCTGGAACCCTCGGAGTCCTTAATTTCGGGAGCATGGACAGGAGATTCTTCCACCGCTTGGGAGCAACCCGGCTTCTCTACACGATATGCTCCTCGGCAGGCAAAGAAGGATTTATCGCCACAGTGGGTGCCGCTTTAGGTCCCGACCCCGAAGACATCCCTAAAACCAGGCTCATAATACTTTGGGGAACTAATACTATAACCAGCAATCCCCATTACTGGCCACTGATTCAGAAAGCACGCCGTCAGGGGGCTAAGCTCATAGTTATAGATCCCTTACGAACGCGGACTGCTTCTCTGGCTGATGTCCACATACCGATAAAACCCGGAACTGATGGTGCTTTAGCTTTGGGCATAATGCATGTCATAATCCGCGACAATCTTTACAATGCTGATTACGTTAGCCGGTTTACCTGCGGCTTTGAAGCCCTTAAAGAAAGGGTTGCTTTCTATACTCCGGAGAAAGTAGCGGAAATAACCGGCGTTCCGGCGGCCGACATAGAAGCTCTGGCCAGACTCTATGCCGGGACACCTTATTCTCTCATCCGTCTGAACTATGGCCTTCAGCGGCATACCAACGGAGGAATGGCTGTCCGAACCATCGCTTGCCTTCCGGGCCTTACAGGTGCGTGGCTTTATCCTGGCTGCGGCGCACTGCTTACCACCAGCGGCGCCTTCCAAATAAACCAGGAAAAACTTCAGCGGCCTGACCTTTTACCCAATAATCCCCGCACAATAAACATGATTCACCTGGGCAAAGCGCTCACTGAGCTTGATGACCCACCGGTAAAAGCCCTCTTCGTCTACAATGCGGACCCCGCTAACACAGCCCCCAACCGCGAGTTGGTCATAAAGGGTCTCATGCGGGAAGACCTTTTTGTGGTAGTGCATGACATCTTCTTCACTGACACTGCCCGCTTTGCTGATGTTGTTCTTCCTGCTACAAGCCAGCTGGAAAGGCTTGACCTTCACACTTCCTATGGCCATTATTACATCAGCTTGAACCAGCCAGCTATAGAACCTCTTGGGGAAAGCATCAGCAACACTGAGCTTTTCCGGAGACTGGCCAGAGCTATGGGCTTTGAAGAAGAATGTTTCAGCGATTCGGATGAGGAACTGGTGGACCAGGCTCTGGAGGGAAGTGGCATCACCAGGGAACAATTGGAAAGAGAGGGGTGGGTCCGCCTGAACCTCCCCAGGCCTTTCACTCCCTTCGCTGAGGGATTCCCAACCCCATCCGGAAAACTGGAATTTTACTCTCATCGCTTGGAGAAGATGGGCCTGGACCCACTCCCCTATTACGAACCTCTTCCCGCAAGCCCCTACCCCCTGATTTTCATTACTCCGAGCGCCCATCATTTCCTGAACTCAAGCTTCGGCGCCGTTGACTCCCTCCGGGCTAAAGAAGGCCGTCCCGAGCTCATAATCCACCCAGAGGATGCCGAAAAAAGAGATATATCTGATGGCAACCTGGTCAGAGTCTGGAACGAAAGGGGCGAATGCTATCTCTGGGCGCGGGTCAGCTATGAGACAATTCCAGGGGTAGTGGTAAGCCCAAGTGTATGGTGGGGAAGCTTTTCCCCCAAGGGGACGGGGGTTAATTCCACCACTCCGGACCTTGAAGCTGACCTTGGCCGGGGAGCCACTTTTTACAGCAATTATGTGGAAGTGGAAAAATCCAGTCAGGAATAAGGAGGCATAACCCATGAACTGGACTTCCCTCGGTATTGACGAAGTTTTAAAGCACCTGGAAACCAATCCTGAAACTGGTCTCTCTTCGGAAGAGGCCAGGAAACGCCTTGCCCATTACGGCCCCAATAAACTTGAAGAGCGAGAAGGGCCCAACCCCATCGCTATCTTCCTCTCGCAATTTACCGAGATAATGGTCATTATACTCCTCATAGCAGCAGCCATATCTTTCTTCATGGGCGACGTTAAAGAAACTATCGCCATCATGATTATAGTCATCCTCAACGCCATCCTGGGTTTCGTTCAAGAATACCGCGCAGAAAGAGCTTTGCAGGCCCTCAAGCAATTAGCAGCTCCCATAGTAAAAGTCAAAAGGGATGGCAAAATCTGTGAGATTCCTGCTGAGGAACTGGTTCCCGGGGACATAGTCCTGCTGGAAGCTGGGACCAGGATCCAGGCGGACCTGCGCCTAATAGAAACCATAAACCTTCGTACCGATGAAGCTCCCCTTACCGGGGAATCAACCCCTGTAGATAAAGATGCCAAAGCCATCCTCCCACCAGAAACCCCTGTTTCCGACAGGATCAACATGGCTTTTATGGGTACTGGGGTAACTTATGGGCGCGGGGTAGGGGTTGTGGTGGAAACGGGGATGAAGACTGAACTGGGCCGCGTGGCCAGGATGCTCCAAACCGTGAAGCGGGAAACATCGCCCCTGCAGGAGAGAATGGCTCAGGTTGGCAAAGGGCTGGCTATAGCTGCCGGAATACTGGTGGTGATAGTCTTTGCCCTTGGCCTCTGGCGGGGTGAGCATCCCCACACTATGTTCCTTACGGCTGTAAGCCTGGCTGTAGCGGCCGTCCCCGAGGGATTGCCTGCTGTTGTCACCATAACCCTTGCTTTGGGAGCTCAAAAAATGGTCCGGCGTAACGCTCTGATCCGCAAGCTCCCGGCCGTGGAAACCCTGGGCTCTGTAACTGTTATCTGCTCCGATAAGACCGGAACTCTTACCGAGAACCGCATGACTGTAACCATTCTGGATGTGGCTGGTGAAACCCTAGATCTTACTGAAAAACTCACAAAAATTGGTCCTTATTTGGAAGAAAACGAGAACGCCCTGGGAGAAGGAAGCCAGGCGATAAACCTGCTCCTTATCGGTGGGGCTCTCTGCAATGATGCTTATCTGGAACCTGATCCTTCAAACCCATCGCGGCTTTACGCCAAAGGCGATCCCACCGAAGGGGCCATGGTAATAGCTGCTGCCAGGTTTGGCTTGTGGAAGGATGAGCTGGAGAGAAAAGCTCCGAGAGTGGGCGAGGAACCCTTCACTTCAGAACGCAAGCGTATGACCACAATCCACAAACTTAACGACCACTCCCTTATACCCTTCAACACACCATACGTTGCTTTTTGCAAAGGGGCGGTTTCAAGCCTCTTGGAAATCTCGTCCATGGTTTGGAACGTGGACCATCCAGAGCCTCTGGACGACCACTGGCGTGAGCGCATCCTTAAAGCTGACTCTGGTTTCGCTTCCCAGGGGATGAGGGTGCTGGGGGTTGCCTTCAGGCCTCTGGATGAAATCCCTGAAAAATCAGAGGAAGACATGATTTTCGTAGGGATGATGGCAATGGTAGATCCCCCCAGGCCTGAGGTCAAGGATGCAGTAGCCAAGTGCAAGACGGCCGGAATTCGTCCTGTAATGATAACAGGTGATCACCCCCAGACAGCCCTTTACATAGCCAGACAATTGGGAATAGATGAAGGGGAGGAAGTCATTACCGGGGCTGAACTGGAAAAAATGACCGTAGAAGAACTGGAAAGAAGGGTGGAAAACGTTACCGTTTATGCTCGCGTTTCCCCTGAACACAAACTGAAGATAGTGGAAGCTCTTCAGAGACGAGGTCACATTGTGGCCATGACTGGCGATGGTGTAAATGATGCCCCTGCCCTTAAGAAAGCAGACATTGGTGTGGCCATGGGCATAACCGGGACCGATGTCAGCAAGGAAGCCTCAGAAATGGTCCTTCTGGATGACAATTTTGCCACTATAGTGGCTGCGGTGGAGGAAGGAAGGGTCATCTACGAGAACATACGCAAGTTCATAAAATACATCCTCTCCAGCAACGTTGGCGAGATCTTTGTGATGATGGTAGCCCCTCTTCTGGGAAGGCCAATACCTCTAACTGCTCTCCAGATCCTCTGGATAAACCTGGTGACAGACGGCCTTCCAGGCCTGGCCATGGGTTTTGACCCCGCCGAACCGGATATAATGAGGCGCCCTCCCAGGCCACCCGGGGAAAACATTTTTGCCCGGATGTGGCAATACATCCTTTTGGTGGGGCTGCTTTTGGGAATTACTGCCCTCCTCCCCGAACTCCTCTCCATCGGAGGTGAAGAAACCTGGCGAACGATGATATTCACCACCCTGGCTTTGGCTCAAATGGGCAACGCTTTAGTGGTTCGCTCTGAAAGAGATTCCATATTCAGCATAGGTTTCACTTCCAATCCCCTCCTTCTGGCTTCAGTGATCATAACCGTAATCCTTCAGCTTATGGTCATCTACCTCCCGCCTTTGCAGGGGATCTTCAAAACGACCTCCCTCAACTGGTGGGAACTTCTCATGAGCTTTATCCTTGCCTCAGTTCTCTTTTGGGCTGTTGAACTGGCAAAATGGGTTAAAAGGAAGAGGGAGCGAGCATAGAATAGCCCTCAAGCTTGCAGAATGGGAGATGGGGCTGGTGGATGTCCCCGGGTTTCCCAAAAGGGGCAAATTAACCACGAGAGGGATCAAAAACCGCAGCGAACCTTAAGCCTAAACAACCAGCCATTTTAAAAGCGTTTGACAACGTCAAGGCAAACAGTTAAAATTAGCCTTGAAAGTTGGGGAGAGGAAATTATGGGCGTAACCATCGCCGTCGCAGGCAAGGGAGGAACAGGTAAAACAACTTTCGCCGCCATTATCATAAAATGCCTTAAAGAGAACACCACAGGCTCAATCCTGGCTGTAGATGGTGACCCCAGCTCTAATCTGCATTTAGCTCTTGGATTGCCTCTGGCAGAGACAATTGGTCGCATCCGGGAAGATACCCTCAATCAAATTCAAAGCGGCACTTTCCAGGCAGGAATATCTAAAGCCGATTACCTGGAACTGCGCATCAACGAAGCACTGGTGGAAGGTGATAGAGTTGACCTCATAGCTATGGGCCGACCCGAAGGGCCGGGATGTTACTGCGCAGCTAATGCTATCCTCAGGAACGTAATTGACCGCCTCAAAAGCAACTACGATTACATAGTGATAGATAATGAGGCCGGCATGGAACACATAAGCCGCCAGACCACTCAAAACGTTGACATCCTGTTTGTCATCTCTGACCCCACGGTTAAGGGCATTATGGCCGCTAAGGGGATCGTGGAGCTGGCCAGGGAACTGGGCACCAAAGTCCGCAGGGCTTATTTAATCGTGAACAGAGTAAACGGTGAACTCCCCGGGCTGCTGGAGGACAAGATCAAGGAGGTGGGGTTAGAATTAATAGGAACACTTCCCAATGAGCCCAGGATAACTGAATTTGACCTGGTTGGGAGGCCAATAATAGAACTGGAAAGCAGTTCTCCCCTCTACAGAGCTGTGGAAGGGATCCTACGCGAAGTTGGCCTGATCCAGTGATGGGGGTAAAACATGAGCAAAGATAAACTGGTTATAGGCCCGACTTTTGAGGAAATGCTCCATCCTTGGAAAATCAAGCCTGAAATCCGACAAAAAGCCCTTGAAGCCCGCATTAAAGATCCATTGGACCCAATAAACCTCTACAACATAACTTGGCGGGATGGGAACGATCGCATATATTACGAAGTCCTGCCTAAAGAATTAACCGGCGTTGAGGCCCCTATTGTAGTCCTTTACGCCAAAGACTTCCCCACTGGTAGCCATAAAGTAGGCGCTGCTTACTCTATCCTGGTGGAGAAGGAGCTCACCGGTGAAGTTGACCCCACTATCCACACCCTGGTCTGGCCCAGTACCGGTAACTATGGAATTGGTGGGGCGTGGGTCGGATGCCGGATGAAGTTTGATAGCGTGGTTATTCTGCCGGAGGGGATGAGCAAAGAGCGATTTGAGCTCATTCGCTCCTACGGAGCTCGTTACATTACCACCCCCGGTTCTGAAAGCAACGTTAAAGAAATATACGACAAATGTAAAGAACTCAAAGCTCAGGACCCACAGCGGATACGCATCCTCAACCAGTTTGATGAATTTGGGAATTACCGGTTTCATTATTACGTAACCGGTAACACCATCGTAGAGCTGGCAGAGGAACTTAAAACCCAGGGCATCGGCAAAGGTAAGGTGGCTGCCTTCGTCTCTGCCATGGGCTCGGCAGGGACTATTGCCGCTGGCGATCGCCTCAAGCAGGTTTGGCCTGATTGCAGAGTGGTTGGGCTGGAACCAATCCAGTGTCCTACCCTTTCCCTCAATGGCTACGGCTCCCACGATATCCAGGGCATAGGTGATAAACATGCCACTTGGATCCACAACGTCTGGAACATGGATGCCCTCATGTGCATTGATGACTTGGAATGCAAGATGGGCCTTCAGCTTCTCACAGAGGAAACTGGCTGGAAAGTTATGATAGAGAGGTATAAAGTGCCGGAAGAGAAAGTGATGAAAATGGCACAAATCTTCGGGATATCCGGCGTGTGCAATGTTTTGGGAGCGATAAAGACTGCCAAATTCTATGGCTTTGGTAAAGATGACGTTATAGTAACCATCCTCACCGATGCTATTGACCGGTATCGCTCAGTAATGAGGGAACTTACGGAGAAGTATGGGCCCATGGACGAAGTAGAAGCGGCTGTTCGCCTCGTAAGCATATTCCACAAACAGAAGCTGGACTGGATCTTTGAAGGCACCAGGGAGATGCGTAGCCGGTGGCACAACCTCAAGTATTTCACCTGGGTTGAGCAGCAGGGTAAAACCATAGAGGAACTTAATGCTCAACGGGATCCCGAATACTGGCTTGCTCAGCAAGCTCGTGTGGCTGAAATTGATAAATTGATCTTAGAAGCAAGACCATGAGGAGGTGATGGAGATGGCCGAGCTAACCGAAAAGGAACAAATAGTCCTTGATGCAATGCGCCAGGCTGGGAAACCTGTCCGCCCGGGTGATGTAGCCGCCATGACTGGCCTCAAAAGCGAGGAAGTTTCAAAGGTGATTAAAGAGCTTCAAAAGAAAGGTTTAGTAATATCGCCCAAGCGTTGCTATTACGCGCCTTCCCAATAAAACCCCCAAGGAGGTGGTAAAATGCTTTTTCGTATAGGAGAAAACATTCAAGTGCTCTCCCCAAAAGTGCGCCAGGCCATTGACAACCGCGAACCTGATTACCTTATTGAGCTGGCTAAAGCCCAGGTGAAGGGCGGAGCTCATATGCTGGACCTCAACATCGGTCGGCGCAAAAAGGATGGGCATGAAGTCATGCCTTGGCTCATTGAAATAATTGATGAGGCTGTCCCGGGGACGCCTCTTTCCCTTGATACTACGAACCCCCTCGCTATTGAAGCTGGCCTTAAGAAGTGCCAGGAATTGGGTATAAAAGCAATGATAAACTCTGTATCGGCTGAGGAAGAGCGCCTCACTTCCATTGGGCCTTTGGCCGCCAAGTATAACGTCCCCGTCATCGCTTTGACCATGACTCAGGCTGGTATACCGGTCAGCGCTGAGGAAAGGGCTAATATAGCCATGGAAATCCTTATCCCCCGCCTTACCGAGATGGGCGTTCCTGTAGAGAACATTTACCTTGACCCCCTCGTCCTTACCGTTAACGGTTGTCAGGAATATGTCCCCAATGCTGTGGAAGCCATCCGTTACTTCAAAGCTCTGACTGACCCCCCACCTAAGACGGTAGTTGGCCTCTCCAATGTGTCCAATCGTGTTCCCAAAGAGAACCGCAGCCTTGTAAATCGGGTTTACCTTGTAATGCTTATGGCTGCCGGCCTTGACGCCGCCATCTTGGATCCTCTGGATGAGAAACAGAACGAAGTCATACGAATAATTGAGCAGCGGGATGATAGCACTCCAGTAGGCAAGCTCCTCCTGGCCCTCTACGATGCCACCGCTGCTGGAGAGGATCTGGACCCATCAGCAGTGGACATGAAAGATCCAGAGCAGGTGGCGATATGGAAGACAGTCCAGATCCTCAAGAACAGGGTAATCTATGCTGATTCATACCTTCAGATGTAGGGGGTAGACATGGCTGTTTACCTTCATGCCGATAGTTCCAAGTGCTCGGGCTGCAAAGCCTGCCTTGTGGCCTGTAGCCTGGCTAAATTTGGGGTCAACAATCCCAAAAAAGCTCGCCTGGCCATAATACCTAAGTTTCCGTCCCCAGGCGTCTTTGAGGTTAAAACCTGTACCAACTGTGGCACTTGCGCCGAAGTTTGCCCTGTAGGTGCGGTAAAAGTAAACGAAAAAGGTGCTTATTATATTGACCCCAACGAGTGCATTGCTTGCATGGCCTGTGTTAAAGAATGCCCAGAGCAGGTCATTTTCACTCACCCCGATTACCCAACACCCTTTGAGTGCGACCTTTGCGGGGCTTGCATTGAGGTCTGCGGACCGGGAGTTCTCTGGATTGAATAAAGCCCAGGGAAAAGGAGGCCAATATGAACGGATATGGAGGCAAGATCCTCAGGGTAAATCTTACTACTGGGCAAATTTCAAAGGAACCGACCCCTCCTCATGTAGCCGAGAAATTCTTAGGCGGGAGGGGTTTTGGCATTTATTTCCTTTACACGGAAGTCCCTAAAGGGGCTAACCCTCTTGGGCCTGAGAACAAGCTTATAATCTCGTCCGGACCTTTATCTGGAACATTGACTCCAGGTGCTGGTAAAATGGATTTTACCACCAAATCCCCCTTAACCGGAGGATACGCCTCCGCTAGTGTGGGAGGACACCTGACCGCTGAGCTTAAGTATGCCGGATACGATTCCATCATTGTTGAGGGGGTATCGCCGAAACCCGTTTACCTTTACATAAACAATGATGAGGTGGAATTGCGGGATGCTTCGGACTTATGGGGCAAAGGGTCAATAACCGTTGAAACAGAGCTCAAGAAGCGCCTCGGGGAGGAATTCCAGATAGCCACCATTGGCCCGGCGGGGGAGAATTTGGTAAAGTATGCGTGCATAACGCACGATTTTGGGCGGCAAGCCGGGCGTGGTGGTGTTGGAACCGTAATGGGGGCCAAGAAACTCAAGGCTATAGCAGTCCATGGCACCAAAGATATCCCCATAGCTGACCCGCCGGCTCTTCTGCGCCTCGGGACCGAGGCCTATAAAGCCTGCAAAGCCTCTGAAGCCTTTGAAGCCTGGGTCCGGTATGGCACCGCTGGTGTGACAGTCTGGTCCAATGAGGTGGGGGCATTCCCCGTCCGCAACTTCCAGGCCGGTGCCCTGGAAGACTATAGTGGCCTGAGCGGCGAGACCATGCGCCAGCGTATCGTCATAACTGATAAGGGCTGCTTTGGCTGTCCGAGCCCATGCGGCAAATATTCCCATAGCAAAAAATACAATATCTATGTGGAAGGGCCGGAATATGAGACTACTGCCCTCATTGGCGGGGATTGCGCTCTTGTGGACATTGAAGATGTGGCCTATGCTAACTGGCTCTGCGACGAGCTCGGCATAGATTCTATTTCAGCCGGGAACGTGATTGCCTTCGCCATAGAATGCTTTGAAAAGGGTATATTAACCAAAGAAGACACGGGCGGTCTTGAATTGCGCTGGGGTGATCCTGAGGTGGTCTTTGCCCTGCTGGAGAAAATAGCCCGCCGCGAAGGTATCGGCGATCTCCTGGCTGAAGGGGTGAAGTATCTCTCCAAGAAATTGGGGGAAAATACCGAAGCATTCGCCATCCATGTCAAAGGCATGGAGATGAGCGGATACGAGTGCCATAATGCCCCTGCCATGCTCCTCAGTTACATGACCTGCGATGTTGGAGCCCACCATAATCGCTCCTGGGCCATAACTTACGATCTACAAGTCGGCCGTGACCTTGTCACTCCCGATAAAGTTGACCGAGTAATTTACCTTCAGCATGTCCGGCCCCTCTTTGATTGCCTTGGAGCTTGCAGGCTTCAGTGGGTTGAGCTTAGCATTGATCTGGGCCTCTACCCTCCAATCCTGAAGGCCATAACAGGTATTGACCGTTCATGGGAAGATCTGATGAAGATTTCGGAAAGGGTGTGGAACCTGACCCGAATGTACTGGGTACGGGAGATAGAGGGTTTTGGAAGGGAGTGGGATTACCCACCTGCACGTTTCTACAAAGAGCCTGTAACTTATGGGCCCACCAAGGGCAAACTTATGAACTGGGAAGACATCCAGAGGCTCCTGGACATGTATTACGAGAAGCGAGGGTGGGATAAGAACGGCATACCCACTCCCGGAAAGCTGGAAGAACTTGGGCTTACGGAAATCGTGGGCGCAGGAGCGTAAAATGTGGCAAAAGTAAAAGTGGTTGGGATTTTGAGTCACTATGTAGGAGGCCGTGGGGAAATTGAAGTTGAAGGGGGAAGAAGCATAGGGGAAATCCTTGAGGGGCTGGGTATACCCCCAGCCCTTGTGGGGATTGTGTTGCTTAACGGGAAACAAGTGGAAAAAAGCCACAGAATTGAAGAGGGGGATGAGGTTAAACTCATCCCCCTCTTAGGTGGAGGTAAGCTCTAGACCCTGAAGCCTGTTCGGAGCCATTGGGTTTTTCACCTAAGTCCCGCGTAGGCGTGGGTCAAAAGCATCCCTGAGGCCATCTCCCAGGAAGTTAAAGGCAAACATTGTAATGGCCAAGGCCAAGGCAGGGAATATTGCCTGGTTGGGGTAAGTCCTGATTACCCCCGCACCCTCAGAGATCATCAGACCCCAGGAGGGGGTTGGAGGGTTAACGCCAAGGCCGATGAAGGAAAGGAAAGCCTCCAAAGATATGTAAGAAGGAATAGCCAGAGTTTCTGCTACAATAAGGGGCCCAATGACATTGGGCAAAATGTGCCGGAACATTATCCTTAAATGGCCTGCCCCTATAGCCCTGGCTGCTTCTATGAACTCCTTCTCTTTAATAGAAAGCACCTGTCCTCTGGTTAAGCGAGCCATGTTCTCCCAGGCCGTAAGTCCTATGCCTATAAATATGAACAACATTCCCCCCATCTTAGCATCAAGTTGTCCTACATAATAAGCGAAAGTGCCCGGAGTAAGCCTGGTCAGGGTAGAGCGGAAGAAAGCCATGAGCAGGATAATGAAAAGAAGGCCCGGGAAGGCGTAAAGCACATCCACCAGCCTCATCATAATGTTATCAATTCTTCCCCCAAAGTAGCCGGAGATGCTCCCGTAAATAGTCCCTATAAGTAGGCTTATAAGCGGTCCTATAAACGCCACCGTTAACGATATCCTGGTCCCATAAATTATGCGGCTGAGAAGGTCGCGGCCTACATAATCGGCTCCCAGGAGGTATTTGTTGTTTATCCGGGCATAACCTCTAATTGTGGGAAAAACTTTAAGCATCCAGGCTGGCACTGCGTTATTGTCAACCAGAGACTGCTCCGAGTAAGAATAGGGAGCTATATAATCAGCAAATATGGCCACAAAGATTAAGGTTATGACTATTATTCCTCCCAGCACAGCAGCTTTATTGCGGATCAACCTGAGGAAAGCATCTTCCCAGAAACCCCTTACAGGCCGTGCTAAAGCTTCCGGTCTCACCCTCAAAGCTACCGTTTGCTCGCTCATACTTTACCTCCTCTTAATCCGTAAGCCTTATGCGCGGATCCAAGAAAGCATAAGTTATATCAACTAAAAGGTTTGCCAGCACCAGAATTAAGGCGTAAAGTAAGATTGTCCCCATAATGAGGGGGTAATCGCGGTTGGTTATGCTTAAAACAAAATACTTTCCCAAGCCAGGGATTCCGAAAATCGTCTCCGTTACGAAGGTCCCTGTAACCAGGGCTGCAAACATTGGACCCATTATTGTCACCACCGGAATCATGGAGTTTTTAAGGGCATGGACGAAGATTACAGTCCTTTCCGGGAGGCCTTTTGCCCTGGCAGTACGGATGTAATCTTCCCTGAGCACTTGAAGGAGGCTGGCTCTGGTAAGCCTTGCTATTAAAGCTGATTGCGCAAGCCCCAAAGCTACGGAGGGCATTATAGCATATTTGAAAAATTCCGGCTTCAAATTAGAAGGGATAAAACCCAGTATAAAAGGAGGTTTAGCCCCCCAGCCTGTGGGGGGTAGCCACTTGAGGGTTACTCCGAAAATCCAGATAAGGATCGGGCCAAGCACTATCACCGGCACTGAGACCCCAAAGATGGCTATGCTCATCCCTATATAGTCAATAATAGTGTTCTGTTTGAGGGCTGCTAAGATGCCCAGAGGTATGCCAATTGAAATTGCTACAAGGAAGGCCATAACCCCAAGTTGAGCTGATACCGGAAATTGCTGGCGGAAATAATCATTAACTGTGCGAGAGCGAGAGCTATAACTGGGCCCAAAATTCATCCACTTAAGCCAAAGCTTATTCCCAATCTTTATGTTAATGAGGTGGTCATCCGTAAGGCTTGAGCCTGGTGGGATCCTGGAAATGTGGGGGATGAAAATATCCCAGAGGTAACGGAGATATTGCTTGTATAAGGGTTCATCTAAATGGTATTTTGCCAACAAGTTAGCCAGGATTTCCGGAGGCACAGCTTTCTCCCGATCAAAAGGCCCGCCAGGCACAGAATGCATTAGTATAAAGGTAATGAGTGAAATCACCAGAAGAACCAACAGAGTCCAAAGCAATCGCCTGACAATGTATCTTGTCATCTCCTTCCCCTCTAGTTCATAAAAATAATTAAGGAGGGGGGCGTTTTACCCCCCTCCTCCGTGGCGCTTATTTAGCGAGGTCCCACTTCTCAATGTGTTCAAGGCCACCCAGGATGGAGAAGGTCCTCTTGACGTAAGGTTTGGTTACGGTTACGCGGGTGTACCAGTAGATGGGGGCGATCACAGCGTCCTCGTAGACCAGGATTTGCTCAGCCTGGGCGTAGAGGTCAACGCGCTTCTTGGGATCCATCTCCTTGGCAGCGGCAATTACAAGCTCCTCAAATTTGTCGTTCTTCCAGTTCACGCCGCCACCCTCCCTGGGGTTGGAAGAGCCGCCGAAGGCGAAGACTTCACGGGTGAAGTTGTTAGCATCGGGATAGTCCTGGCACCACCCAAGTCGCCAGATCTGAGGAGTAGCTTTTGGATCGCGAATGGTCTTAAGGTAAACCTTCCACTCCTGGCTGGCCAGCTTTACAGTGATGCCCAGATGGGTCTTCCACATTTCCTGGATAGCCTGGGCAATCTTTTCATGGCCCACGCCCACGTTGAACATCAGGGTCAGGTCCAGATCTTCAGGCTTCAGCCCTTTCTCTGCAAGATATTCATTCAGGAGTTTCTTGGCCTCTTCAGGATTGAACTTGACGCCCAAGTCGGGATAATCCTTGGGGGTTGGGCAGCCTGTGAGACCGGGGCGGCAGAACCACTGGGCTGGCTCCTGACCACCCTTAAGGACGTTCTCCACCAGGGCTTTGCGGTCAATAGCCATGGAGAGGGCCCGGCGCACCCTCACATCATCCACGATTGGAGCCTTGGTGTTAAAGCCATAGTAGTATGTACAAAGCACTGGAGCGATGAAGAGTTCCTTGGAGAGGACAGGGTCAGCCTTTACTCGGTCTATCTCACCAATAGGAACACCTGCACTATCCAGGTTACCAGCTTCATATTCAGCAAAGGCGGCAGTGTCCTCCAGCATCCTGAAGACAATTTCATCAATTTTAGCTTGAGGAACGCTGGGGATACCAGGCCAGAAGGGGTTCTTCACCAGGGTGATTTCATATTCGTGGATCCATTCCTTAAGGGTGTAAGGGCCATAACCTTGGAAGAAGCCGGTCTCAGTCCACTTGTCGCCGCGGGCCTCGGTGCACTCATCGCCTTCAATCAGCCAGGAAGGTTCAGCGTGAGCTACCCACATCCCGGCGATGTTAGCATTGTAAGCGGCTGGCTCCTTGAAGGTTATCTGGAGGGTGTAGTCATCTATAACCTTGACCCCAACAGCAGCCGGGTCAGTTATGACTCCCGTATTAAATTCCTCAGCCCCTTCAATGGCGAAAGCCAGCACATAAGCGTAGTCTGAAGCAGTCTCAGGCTTGAGGGTGCGGATTATGCCGTATGCGAAATCCTTAGCTGTGACTTCCCTGGGTTTACCTTCACAGTCAAGGACCTGGACAACTTCTCCCTTAGCAGGATCATACTTCACCCAGGGGAT
>Ga0105162_1000926_pt1 | contig 17765 bp, 19 predicted proteins | sample JNZ201metaG_FD_81532 | JGI IMG/M metagenome (GOLD analysis project Ga0105162, IMG submission 81532) | Hot spring microbial communities from Jinze hot spring, China to study Microbial Dark Matter (Phase II) - JNZ 20120812A | ecosystem: Environmental > Aquatic > Thermal springs > Hot (42-90C) >...
ATCTAGATGAGGATGTGCATTTTCTCTTGAAACTTTTCCATGAGTCGCCCATCTGGTATGACCTATTGCTAGATTGCCTTCCAACTCAAAAAAATTAAGTCTTTCGTTTACTTCATCTATTTTCCCTTCATCTTTTTTAACAAAAATTTTTGAATTCGAAACGGTTGCAATTCCAACCGAGTCGTAGCCTCGATATTGCAAGTGTTTCAAACCTTCGAAAACAATTCGTGAAGCTTTTTTCTCACCTATGTAGCCTATTATTCCACACATATACCATAAATATTTTCTAGCACACAAAAATCTCGCCTAAAAAAAGGATTGAAGCGGTAAAAAGAAGAAGAGAGAAATAAAGGCTTAAACTTTTAAACTATTAAAAAATATTTTTTTATGTTAAAAATTTGGTGAGAAAGTGTATTATGTTGTGGAAGAAGATGAAAAAGAACAAAAAGCTTACAAGACCACTTTGATCGATTTGAAAAATTTAGGTATTTTGAAGAGTGAATTGGCTATTAAGATCCTTTCTGAGTTGGCAAAAAGGCCAAGTTGTGCGATGGACATAGCAAGAAAACTGAAACAGCATGAACAAAAAATTTATTACCACTTGAGAAAAATGGAAAAAGCTGGAATAATAAAGCTTTTGAAAACTGAAGAGAGAGCTGGTGCTTTAGCAAAAATTTATTCAATTTCTTCGCCTTTTGTTTCTGCCAAAATTTATGAAGATGAAGGCTTAAAAGATGTGAAAACAAGAGTTAAAGAAATTGAATTTTTAAAACCTTTCGTTGAAAATGGGAAATTCAACGCTTTGATAGTTGTTGGTTCTCCCGATCCACACGGAAAATACGGTGCTCAAGCTTCTGATGGAAGTGCCGCTATCGATTTAGCTCTATTCCTCGGCACTTTTCTCAACTCTTCTGAAATGAATTACAAGCTTGACACTCAAGTGAGAGAAGAAGATTTGAAGAAAAATTTGATTCTGATAGGAGGACCAAAAGCAAACATGTTGATAGAAAAGATAAACGAGAAACTTCCCATATACTTTGATACTAAGCATGAATTCAACATAATTTCAACGATTTCAAAAACAGTTTACACTGAAGATGATGTGGGCATAATAGTTAAAATGAAAAGCCCTTTTGCAAAAGATAAAGAAATTTTGGTCATTTCTGGGAAAAGGTTTAAAGGAACTAGAGCAGGAATAATAGGTATTGTTAAGTATTTGAAGAAAATTGCAGAAGGCAATAAGTTCAATGGTTGTGTGGCAAGAGTTGTTAAGGGGATTGATAGAGATTCTGACGGAATAATTGACGATATAGAAATTTTGGAGTAATTTATTTTCGAAGACAAATTATAAATATGGTTGATTTAACGGTTTTGGGAGATGTGAATGTAGATTTGCTCTCTTGTCCAATTTCATTTTTCCCTGCTAAGGATTCGCAAGTCCTTTTATCTTCTTTCACTTTAACAATTGGAGGTGGTGCAGCAAATTTTGCTATACAAGCTTCAACATTGGGTTTGAAAGTTAGGCTTATAGGTTTGGTTGGAAGAGATTTGTTTGGAGATTTCATTTTAAAAAAATTGAAAGAAGAGAAAGTTGATTGTAAAGTTGGCAGAAGCGAAGAAGAAAAAACTGGTTTAAGCGTTGGTATCCAATTCGAAGATGGTTCAAAATCCCTTTTAACTTTCAGAGGTACTAATTCAATTTTTTCCCTCAAACATTTCAAACTTGAAGAAATAAAAGGGAAAGTTTTTCATTTGGCTGGCTACAATTTGATGAAAGAACTAAGACCTTATACCAAAAAGATTTTTAAGTATGTGAAAAAGAAAAAGATGTTGATAACTTTTGATCCGGACTTAAAAAGTGGGATAAACTTTGACGTTTTTGAATTCAAAAAACTTCTAAAGTATGTTGATATCTTGTTTTTGAATGAGAAAGAAGGAGAGTTTTTAACTAAAAGGAAAGATAAGAAAGAAATAGCCAAAGATTTGCTCGCGAATGGTTGCAAAATTGTTGTGGTTAAGTGTGGAGCTTATGGTTGTGTTGTTTCAAGCTTTAAGGAAATTTATGAAATCAAGGGGATAAAAGTAATTCCAAAAAATCCAACTGGAGTCGGCGACATCTTTAATGCTTCTTTTGTCTTTGAGTTCTTAAAAACAAAAGATTTGAAAAAAGCCGGAATTTTTGCAAACGCTGCAGGAGCTTTAGCGATAAGCAGGGAAGTTGAAGAAAGATTTGTTAAAGAAAAGGAGATAAGGAAATTTATTTTATGATCCTTTTTCCTTGCTCCCAAGATTCCCATTCAAGCTTGCATTCCCTACACTTCAAAACATTAAAACCTTTTTCGTAACTTGCAAATCCTGTGCAAGTATCACTTTTGGCATGAGTGAATTGGTCAAGCTTATCAGCATGCTCGTAACAAACAGCTCTCCCACAAACTATGCAAACGCCGCGAGCATCTTTTTCACAAAACCAACATTTCATACCATCACCTCACTAATTCTTTATAAACGTTCATCAATTGCTCTGCAGCTTTATCCCAAGTAAAAGTTTTTTCAGTAGCATATCTTCCATTCTTTCCCATCCATCTTGCATGCTCAGGATTCCTCAAAATCTCTTTTATGCCCCATGCTATCGAATTTGGAGCTTGGTAAACTCTTAATCCTGTCACATCATGCCAAATGAGCTCACCAGCTCCAGTGCCGTGAGTAGCTATAACTGGCTTATAACAAGCCCAAGCTTCTAAAACAACTATTCCAAAAGGCTCATTCCTGCTTGGCACAACCACACATTCAGAAGCTTTCATTATCTTTGTTTTCCATTCATCAGGCACATAACCTGTGAAACGAACTGCATGTTGAACGCCAAGATCTCTTGCCCTGTTTTCCAACTGAGATTTCATGTAACCATCACCAACAAAAACAAATTTTGCATTTGGAAAATCTTTCAAAACATCTGGAACAGCTTCTAAAAGCAAGTCAGGACCTTTTTGTACAGTCATCCTACCTACAAAAGTTATCATTGGATCGTAAACTCCAAAACCAAAATAACGCTTCACATCTTGCCAAGCATCTACAAATCCATCGAAATTTTTCGCCCAAATCCCGTTTGGAATAACTCTTATTTTATCTTCCGGCACTTTGTAAATGTTTTTCACTTCTTCTTTCATTACATGAGAACAAACTATAACTCTTTCGGCTATGTAAGTTCCGTACCATTCCAAGTTTGTGATATCTCTTGCCCTTCCGTCATGGAAATGATTCCCATCTCTTCCGAATTGTGTTGAATGAAGAGTGAAAACAACTCTTTTATTCCTTGCTTTTTTTATTTCATCCAAAGCATTAACCACATGCCAGTCATGGCCGTGAATTATGTCAAAAGGACCAGAAACATTTTCTGTTTGGAAAAAGTGGTAAGCCATTGATTTACACATGTTGTTTGTCATTTCATAAAAGAAATCTGGAGAAAAGTTGAAAGGGCAACGATGGTAATGTACGCCATCTATAACTTCGTAAACTTTTTGTCCTTGATTTATTCTCGTGAAAACATGGACTTCATTTCCCATTCTTTCAAGAGCAGCGGCAAGCTCTGTTACAGCAACAGCCATGCCTCCAACTGGAATTGAATGTAAAGATTCCCAACAAAAGAAACCTATCCTCATGAGCACACCGATAACTATTTAAATTTTTTCTTTATTACTTTAAAAGCTTTATTTTTTCTTTAGCTAAAGATGCAAACTTTTTACCCTGCTCGAACCAATAATCTATGCCCCAATAAACGTAGCAACTTGTTTCAGCAATCAAAAGCCATTTCTTAACTTTTTCTTTTTTCTCTTCACTCAATTTGTGGAACTCGCTGCTAAGCTCTTTTATCCTTTTTATTGCTTCAACCCTTTTTGGACCAAGCATCCAGCTTTCATGCCCATCAATCCAAGAAGCTCCCAACTCTTTAAGCTCTATTTCGTCTTTAACTTCTCTCCCTTCATCGTAAAACTCTTGCAGAAATTCGCTAACCGTTAAAGAAGAAATTTTTTCATTCACCATTTCTGTGAAAAAAGGTAGGAAAGTGTTTGGGAAAAATTCATTCATCATAACATTTCCATTTTCGCCATCGCTAGCTGTTACAACAAGAGCAGGTTTATCACTTGATTTAGAAAAAATTTTCTTTGCTTCCAAACATTTTTCGTAAACACCTTTTGCATCGCAACCAGCTTGCTGATCTATGAAATAAGTTGGAACTCTAAAAATCACTATTATTTCTTCATTCAAGCACTTCAACAAATGGGGCTTGCAAACCAATTGGATGATTTTCTCGTAAGGAAGAGATTCATAGCTTTGAACGCTTTGGATTGGTAAAATCATCCAATCGTAATATTCTTTGATGCATTTTATGAGTTTTTTTAAAAGTTCTTTTTTTCCAGGAATTCCCATCTCGGGAAGCCAAAAACCTTTAACTTTTTTCAACTCCCTTAAGCCAAAAATTCTCTTGAAAGTTTCTCTCCATTCTTCTATTTGAAGAATCCAATCTTCTTCTGGCGTGACAGGAAAATAACAATGTGAATAAGCAGTTCCTGCAAACTCTATTGCTTTTGGGAATTTTTGAAGGACATCCAAGTAAGATTTTATGACTGCTCCCACTTTTTCGTTGCCAATCACTATTTCTTCGCTAATTCCTTTTTCATCCAATTCTAAAAGTGATTCTAGCAAAACCCCAGAAAAATCCAACATTATTTTTGGTTTAAAACCTTTCGAAGAAAGCATTTCTACATACTTTGCAGGATTTTTGTAAGCTCTCAACATCAACTTAGCATCCCAATTTTCTCTAGAATCTTTAGAATTCAACATTTTTTCCAAGTTTGAAACAATTTTATTTTCAATAAAAACTAAAGGCTGATGCATGTGAAGCCATGGGACATAACAAACATCCATAATTTAATTTTGAAAATGAAAATTAATTTAGATGAAGCTCGAGTTTTCGATAAAAGAAGGGAGAAAAAGGATAAAGCTGGATTTTGGTAAAAAAGTTGAAAGTAAGAAGAGATATCTTTCAGAACTTGTGAAAGATAAAGTTATTCTTGATTTGGAAAATGCAAAAAAACTTTTGGAAAAAAGGGATTTGATAATTTATGAAGTTTTCAATTTGTGGAAATTCGACGAATTTGCTGAAAAATTTTTCAGCAAATTTAACATTATGTTAGACATAACTTTACTTAAGCACGGCACATTCTCTTTAAAAAAAGGAGGGGAAGCTTTTTGCACTTATGGCCATGCTCATGAAAAAAATGTTGGCGAAGCTTACCAAGTTTTGAAAAATGATTGTTTTTTACTTCTTTCAAACAGCAAGAACTTCAACAGCTACTTGATTAAGCTTGAAGAAGGATGTTCTTTTTTCATCCATCCAAATTTCATCCATAGGCTTATTTCTGGGAGGAAAGATTGTGTTGTTTTGAATTTTGTTCCAAGTGATGCTGGTCATGATTATGGTGTAGTGAAAAACAAAGGATTTCCTTTCCATGTTTTTTACGACGAAAATGGAAAAGTTCATTTCAAGGAAAATGAGAATTATTGCGCAAGACTTGTTTTAGTTGAAAAAGTGGATAAATTCGATGTTTTAAGTTTTGCTGAAAAAGAACCAGAAAAATTGAAAAAAATTTTGAGAACACCAAAAGATATTTATAGACTTACTAAAAAATATTTATGAAGCCTGAAGAAGTTTTTGGTGTTAATGCGGGAAAAGTTTGGAATGCTTTGAATTCAAAGGGCCCTTTAACAATAAGTGCTATTTCAAAAGAAACAGGCCTTAAACCGAATGAAGTTTATGGTGCTTTAGGCTGGTTGGGAAGAGAAGGAAAAATAGAAATAATTGAAGATAAAGGCAAAATCCTCTACAAGCTTGTTTGATTAAACTTTTGGAATTTTCACCAATCTATAACCTTTTCCTCTCCCGCTTTTCAAATTTAGCTTCAATTCTTCCCCTTTTCTTTCCATTTCTATTTCCACCAAATCGTTTCCTATCCTCTTTCTCCTCCAAATTTTCATACCATCGGGAAGAGAAGGAGAAGCGTATATGGTTTTATTCAAAGCATCTATGTTTAAACCTAAAATGTGCTCATCTACGCATCTCACAATCAAAGCATATCCCCAACCTTGATAAAAGCCTGAAGGCTCATAGCCAATTTCTTTTAAAAGAATAGCATCACCATTTTCAGAATTCCAAGCTTCATCCAAGGAACCTATGCAATTTTTGTCGAACATCTTCCTCAATATCCTCAAGTATTCCAAACCTTTTTCTTCTCTACCGTGATCAAATTCAACGCAAGCAAGCAAAGCAGTTATCCAGCTCCAAACACTTCCTGTATGATAGCCAAGTGGGTTAAAAATTTCATCGTTTTTTGAAATCGTTCTAACTCCAAAAGGTGAAGTGAATTCTTCGCTTTCCAACCTTTCCAAAACTTTGATAGGATTTTTAGAAATTTTGAAGTAAATTGGAAAAATTGCATTCACAGTTTTTCTCTCATCTTTAAACTTCCATTTAATTCTGTCGAAGTAGAATTGCGTAGAAGGATTCCAAAATTCTTCTTCAATTTTTTTGCCTAAATCTTCTACTTCTTTTTCTTCTAAAATATCTTCATTCAAAATTTCAAACAGTTTTTTCAAAGCTTTAAGAGAAGAATACCAAATGGCTTGAACTTCCACAGGCTTTCCATCTCTATCTAAAGAATCCATCCATGTTTCCCTTTTTCCAGCTTCCAAGAATTTTTCGTCGCTTTTGCTTACACACCACTCAAAAGCTTTTATCAAATTTTGTCTAGAAGATTTAAGGAATTCCAGATCACCAGAATTTTTGATGTAATGGTACATGCTCAAAATCCAAAGAGGAGTTGCGTCTATTGAACCAAAGCTTGGTTTGCCTTCTAATGAAATGAAATTTGGTATCTCACCTTCTCGTGATTGAAATTTCATCAAAGTTTCCAAACATTTTCTCGCATCTTCAAAATTTCCATAATCAATTACAGCCGGGAGCATCCATCCCAAATCTCTTCCCCAAAATTGAATAAACCAAGGATATCCTGCAACATAACCAAAACCAGCTTTTGCTTCCACTTTTAGCTTTTCTAAACCGATCACACTTTTGTTGAAAATCTCGCTTATCTCTGAAAAATTGGTTTTAATTTCAGAACCAAGGGGTAAAACTCTTTCAGCTTCAACTTTTTCTTCCAAAAGATTTTTTGTTTTTATTAAATTCAAAACTGCTTCAGCTTCATTTTCACCACACGCAAAAATTGCCGTTATCTCTTCTTTCTGTTTTTCTGAAAGTTGAAAATCTTTCACGAAATAGCCTGGGGTGAAACATCTTTGAAGTTCGCCTGGGAAATGGTCTTTGTAAGTTGGTTTTTCTAAGAGTGAAAAAGTAGGGGAAAAACTAATCGCTAAGCATCCTTTTTGGGAAGAAATCAAAAAAACATTTTCTTTTTTTTCAACTCTGTATTCCCTATCATGCCAGTTTTCTTCCCTTTCTCTTATGTTTGCCCCAATTTCTAAGAATATTTTTCCTTCAGCATTTTCTCTAGCTTCCAACGTAAGCTTGCAAGTGAGGGCTTTCAAATCTTCTTGTACGAAAAGATTTTCAATTACTTTCATTTTTTCTAAAGAGTAAATATGGCTGGAAGAATAATCGTTGTAATAGAATTCAACACAATTTTCTGGTGAAAGCCATTCTTCATTTATTTTGAAGCTAAAATAATCTAAAAATTTTCTTGAACTTGACCAAAGGCCAGTCCATTTTGTTTTGAAGCCAGAATCACAATATCTATGGAAAAAAACTTTTTTGCCTGAAAGTATATAGCTTTTTCCTTTAATCTCTTGAATCAACATTTTATCTTATGTTAAATTTATAAAGAGGTTTAAAAATAATTATCAATATGACCTTTATTACTCTTAATTTTCAAGTTCATCAACCAATAAGGTTAGCAGTTTTCCAAGAAGATGGCATTTCTCGCGATTTCAACTGTTATTTCAACAACGGTTTGAACAAAATGGTTTTTGAAAAAGTTAGGAATAGGTGCTATTTACCTGCCACGAGCATTTTGCTAGAACTCATAGACAAATTTAAACATGAGAAGAAAAAGTTCAAAGTAAATTTTGCTTTAACTGGAACTTTTCTTGAGATGTGTGAAAAATATGGGAAAGATGTTTTAGAAAATTTCAAGCAACTTGCTAAAAGTAAAATGGTTGAAATAATAGGTCAAACTTATTATCATTCACTTTGTAGCCTCTTTGATTCAAAAGAAGAATTCATAGAACAAGTGAAGCTTCACACTCAAGCAATGAAAGATTACTTTGGTGTTGAGCCAAAAGTTTTTGTGAACACAGAAATGATTTACAACAACGTTATAGGAAGAGTTGTAGAAGATTTAGGATTTAAAGCAATCTTCACCGAAGGTGCTGAAAGGATTTTAGGTTGGAGGTCTCCAAATTATGTTTATGTTAGAAAGTTTTGTTTCCAAGATGATAGAAATTGGGATGAAAGGATAAGAATTTTGTTGAGAAATTACAGATTAAGCGATGATATAGGCTATAGATTTTCTGCAAGGAATTGGGATCAATGGCCTTTAACTGCAGACAAATTTGCAGCTTGGCTTAATGCAACTCCTGGCGAAGTCATAAACTTGTTCATGGATTTTGAAACTTTAGGCGAGCATCAATGGGAAGAGTCTGGAATTTTTTGGTTTTTAAGAGCTTTGCCTCATGAAGTTTTGAAGTACGAAAACCTTGAGTTTGCTACCCCAAGTGAAGTGATAGAAAAACTCAAGCCTATAGGTGAAATAGATGTGTTTGAATTTTCAACACTTTCTTGGGCAGACATGGAAAGAGATGTTTCAGCTTGGCTTGGAAATAAAATGCAACAAATTTGTTTTGAAGAAATTAAGAATTTGGGACAATTGATTAAACTGATGAATGATGAAGATCTTAAAAAAGTTTGGAGGATTTTGCAAACAAGCGACCATTATTATTACATGTGCAACAAAATGTGGGCTGATGGTGATGTCCATAAATATTTTAGCTGTTTTTCTACACCAGAAGAAAGTTTTGCAAATTTCATGAGGATAGTTTCCGATTTGAGAACAAGAATTTTCACTTCATTCAGAAATAAACTTTTTTGATGCTATACTCTTCAACTCTTCAAGCCTTTTCATGCACTCTGATTTCAAGAAATCTTCTTTGTTTTCAACTTTGAAATAATCTTGCCATAAAGCTCTTCCAACCATGAAACCTGAGCAGCCGAATTGCATCGCTATTTTCAATTGATTTTTGAATTCATCAAATTCTTTTCCTTTACTCAACAAGACCCAAGGAACTGAGCTAACCTTGCTTATTTTTTTGCATTTTTTCTCCAACTCATTTAATTTCTCTTTCTTCACATCTCCTGGAAACTCAACTTTCAAAACTGAAATACCGAGCTTTGAAATTTCTTTAACAGATTTTATTATCAACTCGCTTCTCTCTTTTTCAAAATTTTTTTCTTTGTAAGGATAAACCAAGAATTCACAAACTAATGGCAAATTAATTTTTTCACATTCTTCTGCAACATTTTTTATCAAATCTTTCTGATTTTTGGCAGTTTTTGCTTTTGGGTTGAAATAAACTAAAAGTTTAGCAGCATCTCCTCCCATTTCCAAAACTTTTTCAGGGCCAAAGTTTTCAATCAATTTATTTATTCTTCCTTCTTCAGTTTCTTCATAGCCAGAATCTTCAAGAGAAATTAAAATTCCGCATTTCCCTTTCACAGCTTGAATTGCAAATTTTCCATAAATTGGATCTAGCAATATACCAGATGCTTGAGAAGAAAAAACTTTTGAAAATTTAAGTTTAATTTCTTCAATCACTTCTTTTTCAACACTTTCAGGCTTTCTTGGATTAATAATTTTTCTCAAGGAATTTCTATGGTCAAGAGCTACTATCTGGAAAATACCATTGCTTGAGATTTTTTCTAAACCCAAATTAAACCTCCTCTACTTTCACTTTTTTGCACACTTTTTTATAAAAAGAATAAACTTCGTCTTTGAGTGGAAGACCTGCTGCACCTTCCCTCGTAACTTTCAAAGCACCGCAAACATTCGCAAATTTTATACATTCTTCCAATTCAAGACCTTTCAAAAATGTGTGGAGAAAACCTGAAGTGAAAGCATCACCAGCTCCAATTGTATCAACAACTTTAACTTTTACGGTTGAAACAGCAAAATTTTTCTCTTTGCTGAAAACTAAAGTTTTTTCTTTTCCACTTTTAACTATTATCGTTTTGCCCTTTAGCTTTTTCTTCAAAAATTCTATTGCTCCTTGAAATTCTGTTTCTTTAAAGCTTGCTATCCTCGTTGCTTCAACTTTGTTTGTTATCAAAAAATCAACATTCTTAAGAATTGGGTAAAGCTTCTTGAATCCTGCTTGTGACTTTGTTCTTCCGGGATCAAAAGAAACAGTTTTTTTCATCTTCTTAGCAAGTTTGGACACAAAAGCTAGAGTTTCTAGAGTTGTACCACTCATGTGTAAATGAGAAGCTTCTTTTATGCAATCTTTTGATACATCTTGCTTAGTTAAAGGTTCGTTTGCACCTATCATCTCAAACATCAAAGGCTCGCCACTTTTATCAACAACTATCATCGAAACTCCTGTTGGTTTTTCTGTCGTTATCTTCACATACTTCGATTCAACTCCATAAAACTTCAATTGTTGAAGCAAATACTGACCATGGTCATCAAAACCTATTTTTCCTATGAGAGCTGTTTTGTTACCAAGCTTTGCTAAATTGCAAGCAACGTTTGTTGCAGAGCCACCAATACTATGAGTTATCGTTCCTTTCACAAAACTTGTTTTATCTGGCTTTGGGAATTCGTCAACGTAAGAACGAGTGTCGTAGAGAATATGGCCAACACAAACAACATCAAGCATAATAATTAATTGAAATTCATGCCTTTTATTTTTCTTTGAATTTTTGGTAAGAAAATTTAAGAGCTTCTATTCCTGGCATAGGTTTTCCTGAAAGAAAAGTTATTAAAGCTCCCCCTCCTAAGCTTATGTAAGAAAACTTTTCTTTTTCGATGCCAAGCTTTTCTATAGCTAAGCTTGTATCGCCCCCTCCAATCAAACTGAAAGCTTTAGAATCTGCTACAGCTTCGAGCAATTCTTTTGTTCCAACTTCAAAACCTTTCATTTCATAAACTCCTGCTGGACCTTTAACTACAACAGTTCTTGCATTCCTAATAATTTCAACATATCTTCTGATAGTTTCACCCCCTATGTCTAAAATCAAAGAGTTAGTTGGTAATTGTTTAACATTCACTTCAACTCTTTTCCCATTTTTTTCGAAAGCAACATCGCTCGGAATTTCTATTTCCATTTCATATTTTTCTAAAAGTTCTCTCGCTAATGGTATGAGTTGGTTAAAACCTTTCTGTGAAAAAAGTTTCAAGGTTTCTGAGCCAAGATTGTAGCCTTTGGCTGCTAAGAAAATTTCCCCAACAATTCCACAAGTCAAGACTTTTTCTATACATTCAGGTTTTTTCTCAAAAAGATGTTTCATTATGTTTAAACAATCATCTGGCTTTGCTCCTCCTAGTATGAAGACGTTTATACCTAAGGATTCCATTGCTTTTGAAATAGACTCTAACTCCCTTTCCATAACTTTTCCAGCAGCTGTTGGAAGAACAAAAGGAAAACCAACTATAGAAGCATGAGCTCTGTGAGAAGCTGAAAAAGCGTCTTGAACAAAAATATCAGCTAAAGGAGCTAAAGTTTGAACTAGCTTGCTTTTTGAATGCTCTTCCATGCTCTTTTCTTCTGTTTCTTCATCAAGCAATCTAACATTATCCAACAAAATGACTTCGCCTTCTTTCAAATTTTTTATCTCTTCAACAGCTTTCTCACCAATCACATCATCAACAAACTTGACTTCTTTTCCCGAATACTTTGTTAAAAGTTCTGCATGCTTCTTCAAGTTCGTGAAATCTTCATCGCCTTTTCTACCTTGATGTGCAAGAACAACAACTTTTGCTCCTCTTTCTACTAAAAAAAGTATTGTTTTTGCATGCTCTCTTATTCTTTCACAATCTTCTATTTCCTTCTTTTCTTTGTTGTAAGGAGAATTCAAATCTGCCCTTAAAAGAACAGTTTTATTTTCGAGGTTGAAATCTTCAAGAGTGAAAAACTCTTTCATGAGTTCACTTTTTAATTCCTAAGGATTTATTGGTTTTTTCTATTGAAACAAACTTGTCTCTTTCAATTCCAGTTATAGCTCTTATAGCATCAATAGTTTCAGGAATTACAATAGCTTCTGAATGGACGGCATGAATCCAGTAAAACTTATCTTTTTCTACCGTAACAGATTCGTCCCAAATTGCAACTTCATACATATCATACCTTGACCTACAAAGGTCTCTATATCTTTCTATGATTTCTGAAGTTGCTGTATAGCCGTGAGAAGCTTTGAGCAAAATCATCCTTGAACCTTCTTCAAAAGCTTTTTTGAATTCTTCTGTTGATGCTTGCCTCTTAATTTTTCCAGTTATCATGTGCACATGAGCTAAAGTTGAAGGAACTTTAACTGCCATAGTTTTTATGTTTATGTGGGGCAAAACTGTTTGCAAATCAGGACCTTGATGAGAAGGAACATGAGTTTCTGGGACAACTGCATTTATTGGGCCAGATTTTTCATCCCAAGGGTCAGTAGCCCTTCTAACTAAAGCGGCAAAAACTTCTTCTACTCCAAACTTTTGGTCTATGGTGAAAAGAGTTCTTGCTAAAGAAGTTGTGTTGCAGCTAACCACCCTAACAGAATTTTTATCTAAAGCCTTTTCATAATTTGCTATTGCAACAAAGCTGACATCAGCAACTTCAGCCCTTTCTCCCCCTTGGAAGACCATTTTCACTTTATACTTTTGGTAAAGTGGTTTATTCTTTTCTCCAATTTTTGCTGGCGTGCAATCACAAACGACATCAACTTCTCCAGAAGCAAGCAAATCTTCTAAAAAACCTTTAACATACATTCCCCCTTCAGTTAAAGCTTTCATTCCTTCTTGATTAGAAGCATACAAATCAGTTTTGTATAAAGGCCCTTCAGGCTCAAGAACAGTCCTCAACCAGCTTGTAGGGGCAACATCAGCTATACCAACAAGCTTCATATCATTTTGAAGCTTAATGGCGTGAGCAACTCTTTTTCCAATTGTACCTACGCCATTAACAACAACTCTTATTGCCATGCATTTCCTAAATTAAATTTTTGTCTTGTCTTTTAAATAAATTTAATCGTTCCATAAGTGATGACTCAGCAATTTATCTTGAAAATTATAGCTGTAAGCAAAAAGCTGTTATTTCAGTGCAATTTTCTAAAAATTATGGAAGTGTGTAGCCTCCGTCAGCTACTATGCATTGACCTGTTATGAAACTTGAATCATCGCTAGCAAGAAAAACTACAAGATTTGCTATATCTTCTGGCTTTCCCCATCTCCCCAAAGGAATAGCTTTCTTTAATTGCTCGTACATTTCGCTTCCTAAAACTTTAGTTCCAGGAGTTTCTATTGGACCTGGAGCTATTGCGTTCACGTTAATTCCAAAAGGGGCAAGCTCTAAAGCCAAACTTTTCGTGAAACCTACCATACCTGCTTTACTTGCTGAATAATGAACAAGTTGTGTAAAGCCTACTGTTGTTCCAGCTATAGAAGAAATGTTTATTATCTTCCCGTATCTTTGTTGAATCATAGCAGGCACAACAGCTTTAGTACAGTTGTAAGTCCCTTTTAAGTTCACATCTAAAACTTTATCCCAATCTTTTTCTTCCATTTCAACAAAAGGCTTGAATGGATATATTCCTGCATTGTTCACTAGAATATCAATCCTTCCAAATTTTTTCAAAACTTCTTCAGTCATCCTTTTAGCATCTTCGTTGCTACACACATCAAGCTTCAAAGCTATGGCCTCTCCACCCAAACTTTCTATTTCTTTAGCAACTTCTTCTTCTTTCCCTGTTATATCTGTAACAACAACTTTTGCTCCTTCTCTTGCTAAAGCCAAAGCAATTTCCCTTCCTATACCTTGGCCTGCTCCCGTAACTATTGCAACTTTATCTTTCAACTTCATAATTATTAAATGATTTTCTATTCGATATATAAATTTATTGTACAACAGCTTTTGCAATTTCTTCCAAAATTTTTTCTTGATTTTTAGCTTTGACAACACTTGAAGAAACAAGCACGCCAGAAGTACCAAGCTCTAAAGCTTTTTTCACATCTTTTCCAGAAGAAATTCCCGCACCACATAAAACTTTAACTTCAGGCTCAATCTTTTTCACAACTTCAACAAATTCTTTAACACTGTCTGGCTTAACCCTAGAAATCGCTCTTCCCGTACCTATCAAGAAAGGGTCTTCGTAAGCCAGAAAATCCGGCTTAAACTTTACTATCTTTTTTCCTTCTTTCAAACTTTCAGCACAACACACTACTTTAAGCTTATGCTTTTTTGCTATTTCGACACATTTTTCAATTTCTTTTAAGCTTAGCTTTTTTTCGGAATGGTTTATTATAACCCCTTTCGCACCTACTTTTTTCAAAGCTTTAGCACTTACATGGCCTGTGAAAGCTCCTTCTTCTACAGCATCTAAATGCTGAGCAAAAACCATTATCTCCAAATTTTCAGCTATTTTCTGAATGTCTGTGAATTGAGGGGCAACCGCTATTTCTGCTTTAAACTTTTTTGAAATTTTTTCACAAAGTTTAGCAAGCTTAAAAGCTTCTCCCCCACAAACATAACACTTAAAATTTATGAGGATGAAAGGTTTCATAATTTACCATCTTTTCTTTGCTCCTAAGGAGAGAGAAAGTTCTTCCAAAGTTATTGATTTAACTTTAAGTTTCGAAGCATTAGCTTCTTCCACTTTTTTCATTTCTTTGTCTTTCAACTCTTCTGGTATGCCTATGAAAACTTTAAGGTTTTTGTAAGCTTTCCTTCCTTTAGCTTTATGCCAAGGAAGCATTCCTCTTACTGTCCTCCTAAAAATACCATCAGGTGTTCTGGGGAAAAATGGGCCATGGATAGGATCTCCCCTGTGAATTTTTTTCAAATACCTCTCAACAACAGACTTGGGATTTCCCGAAACAACAGCTTTTTCGCAATTCACCACAAAAACTTTTTCTCCATTCAACAAATCTTTTGCTATCTTTGAACAAAGCCTCCCTAAGATTTGATTTTCAGCATCGTAAATTATCATAACTCACACCAAGATTTTCACATTACTTCCTTTTGGATTTTCTTTAACCAAATCTTCAATCTTCATCACAATTCCACCAGCTTTTTTTATTTTTTCTTCAGCTTTTGGTGAAAATCGCCAAGCAGCAACTCTCACTTTTTTTCTTATTTCCCCGCTTCCCAAAACTACGCCAGGCACAACTACAGTTTCGCCTTCTTTTGCATATCTTTCTATTTCATAAACATTAACTTCAACTTTTTTCCTCCTTGGCTTTTCAAGTTTTTCAGCAACAGCTTTCCAGATAGGAGCTTTCAGTTCTTTCGATTTTTGCTTTAGATCTTCTATCAACTTTTTCAAGTATGGATTTGTAGGTCCAGTTGGCTTCATTTCACCACTCTCTTAATTTTTGAATTAATAACTTTTAAGCTTTTTCAACTCTTATCTTTTCGTTATCTTTAACTTTTTTCAGAATTTCAACGAAATTTTTAGTTGTTATTTTACCGAAAACATTTACAGGAGAATAAGCTATTGGTTTTTCACTTTTTGAAGCAGGAGTTTTGCCGAAGAAAATGCAAAAGCAAGAACCTTCAATCCAGTAAGCTAAATCCCCAACATCAACTTCTTGCTGTGAGTTTTCTTCTCCAATTTTAACTGGAATTTCAAAGTAAATTTCATTTCCCCATGTTTTAGCTCTACCTTCAAGAGGTAAAGCATTTACTATGGCTTTAGCTGTTTTTGGATTTTTATCGGTTATTTCAGCTTCTAAGCTTCCATGCTGAGTTTTTATCAAGATTCTCATGATTTTAAATTTTTTCGTCACAATAAAAAATTTATGGAAGAACCTGTCTGTCTTATTCTTTCCATGGAAAATGGTCTTCTACCAAATTGTTGCAAAGGGGGTTTGGGCATATTAGAAGCTGATAAATACTTTCAAGCTGTTGACGAAAATTATCCTTTAATTTTCGTTTCACTTTTTTACCCTTACAAGTCAAAACAAGTAAAAGTTGGAGAAAAAGTAGAAACAAAGCTTGAAAAAACCATAGCCAACAAACTTGTTGACACAGGAGTAGAAATAAATTTGAATTCAAGATGGTATCCTGCAAGCTTAAGGATTTTTGAATATCCTTCGAACAGTAGAAGCAAAGCTTTTTTCTTGAATCCTGGTTTGGAAGAAAATGAAAAGTGGTTAAGAGAATTGGAAGTTTATGGTGAAAGGGATTTAGGTCAACTCCTTTTCACTCGATACTTGCTAGTAGAAGGTGCGATAAAACTTGTGGAAGAATTCTGTATTTATCCGAAAATTTTACATTTGGAAGAAAGCGATACAGCACTTGTTGTTAGGCCTGCATCAAGGCTTGAAGAAAAACCTAAAATAGTTTTCACAATTCATACCCCTCTTCCCCATGGCCATAAATCTTTCCCATTAAGCTTGGTTCAAAGTTTGTACGGAGAAATACCAAGAGAGTTTGAAGCTGGAATAGAAAGAGAATATTTGAACTTAACTAAATTAGCTTCACATTATGCTGAAAGAATTTACACTGTCTCTAAAATACAAGAAGAGATTGAAAAGAGAAGACAGCCCTATTATGCTCAAAAAATTTCTTCTATTTCCAATGCAGTCCATAAAAGATGGGTAAATTCGCATCTTCAAAAACTCTTCGATGAAGAAATTGATGGTTGGAGACAAAATGTTTTGAAGCTTCGAGAAGTTCATAGAATTGATGATGAAAAAATAGAAAAAGCTTTGGAATTGGCAAGAAATGATTTGGAAGAAAAATTTGAGGTTTGGTATGAAAATGGGGAAATTATTTCCAATTTCACTTCCATTCCTCCCAACTCTAAAATCTTTACTTTTGCTAAAAGGATAACTGAATACAAAAGGCAGAAAGATTTTCTGAGGATAGCTAAAGATTTTGACTCAAACTCAGTTTGCATTTTTTCAGGGCCTCTAATAGGAAAGTATGGTGAAGAATTTTTGGAAGAGTTTTATGAAGTGGTTAAAAACGAAAATCCAAAAGTTGCTTATGTTTTGAATTTCGATGAAAATAAAGCTTTTCACCTCGTTTCTGGCTCAGATTTTTGGGTAAACATACCAATAGCTTGGGCTGAAGCAAGCGGCACAAGCCATATGAAAGCTTCACTCAACGGAAGACCACCAATTTCAACATCTTCTGGCACAGTTCCAGAATACATAAAGCATGAGTACAATGGAATTTTAGTCCAAAATAGTTTAGAGGATTTGTTTGAAAAAATAAAGTTGTGTGAAAGGATGGGCAAAGAAAATTATTTGAGACTTTCTGTAAATTGCATTGCTTCTTCTCCTTACATCTTGATGGAAAGGATGTTTGAAGAATTTTTGAATGATTACAAGAACATAGCTAAAGTCCCAGTGATGATTTCAGAAAGGGTAATTAGTGCGCCAGCCGGGATTTGAACCCGGGTCCCAAGCTTGGGAAGCTCGTGTCCTACCAGGCTAGACTACTGGCGCATGATTTATTTTCTTCCTTCTCAAAATAAAAATCTTCTTTTTAAAGCA
>Ga0105162_1000927_pt1 | contig 17755 bp, 15 predicted proteins | sample JNZ201metaG_FD_81532 | JGI IMG/M metagenome (GOLD analysis project Ga0105162, IMG submission 81532) | Hot spring microbial communities from Jinze hot spring, China to study Microbial Dark Matter (Phase II) - JNZ 20120812A | ecosystem: Environmental > Aquatic > Thermal springs > Hot (42-90C) >...
GTGTTATCTTTCTTTTGTTCCAGAATTTTTTCTGAAGCTTTATATTAACGATTTTAATCTCTTGAAAGGTCTCTTCAAGTTCATCAAAACCTATACCTAAAACCAAATTATCTTTAAACTGTTCTGAAATAGTTCTCAGAAAAACATACTGAAAAATCTGATTCCCCAAACCTCCTTCTGATAAAAATAAAATCATACTTGTATATCAATCAATGAATCTTTTTAAAATAGAGATTTTCAAGAAAAATATTTGAAAAATTTTTCAGATATTGCGATGTAATTTGAATAAATGAAGTTTTCCATATAGAGTTTCCAGCTTCGTATTTCTACTCCATCTCTCATGATTTTGGCTAACTTAAATCCTTTTGGAACAAGCAGATCGAAAAAATCTCTCAGAAAAGTTCTTGAATCTATCATAACTTCTCCGTATTCAAATTGAATAAAATCAATAAATTCAGCATTCAGGAAATCACCAAAACCTAAAAGGACATAAAGATCATGACCTTCTGTATCAATTTTGACGAAGTTTATATGTTGTAGATTTTTAGCTTTTATATAATCTTCTGCTCTCTCTGTTCTGACAATTTGGAAATTTTCAAATTCTAATCCGTAGTGTTTCAAGTTTCTTTTATAAACAGAAGCCCATGGATCTTTTTCTCTGGAAAAGAATATTTTTACTTCCCCTGAATTATCAGATAGTCCAAAATTATTTAAAAATATATCTTGATTTGATGAGAATTTACTTGATAGTTCCTCAAAAGAAGATTTAACTGGCTCAAATATATGTACTTTGGGAGATATTTTAAGCTTTTGTGCAATTTTTAACAATTCTTCTGTCCATCCTCCAACATTCGCTCCGACATCAAAAATGATTAGCTCTCTTTTGTCAAGACGCTTATATAATTTAAGTATATTTTCAATTAATTTTTTCTCCCCATTCTTCTGAAAGTCAGCATTTCCGCTATTTTCCAAATACAAAAGAAATTTTATAGTTAGAGTTCTCAATACTTTCTTAAAAACACTTTCAATTTTTATCATATTTATTCTATTTTCTTTTATAGCTCTACCTATTTTCTTCTAAAAGTTTCTTTTCCGCTTTTTCATCATAAAAAGTCCTGTTGCGAAACGCATACTTTCATCGTATCTATCCCATAATTTATTTCCTACCCATATATATTTTTCTTCTAAAATTTCAAAAGAATCTGAAAATAGAGAGATAAAATAATCTCTTGTAAAAGATCTATGAGCATTAAAATAAAGAACATTCTCATTATCTATTGGAACACTTACGAGCATGATTCCGTCATATGCTATAACTCTTTTTATCTCTTCAACCGCTTTTTCTGTACCGTACGGGTCTATCTTATCTCCATATCTTCCAAGACCTATGTGTTCTAAAACACAAAGAGAAGACAAACTTTTTACTGAATTTAACTTGAAAGGTAAGCTTGTTATATCTGCTTTCAGAGGAATAAAGCCGGGAGGTTTAAGCGATACAGGTCTTATATCTACGAAAACAGTCGGGGTAAATTGTGAGATCAATGATGCAAACTTGACGGAGCTTGCCAAATCTACATGCAATGGAGGTTTTAACTCAAAAATTTTCCTCGCAGCCCAGGCATCCTGAAAAAAATAGATCGGTTCAACAGGTGTAAAGGATAACTTATCTTTAAGACACGGATAAAACACAACCTTTGAAAAATTCTTACTATCTGATTTCTTTAAGTATTCAAGAAAATCTCTCATATACCATAGAATATGCTTTGCAAATGTGGCAGGAGCAAGATTTATGTATTCTTTTGAAGTTTTCAAAATTCTGAAAAAACTTCTCAAAGTATCTTTTGAAAATCTTACCATACCCTAAATATAAAGATAACAAGTAAAAATTAGTACATACAGGTAAAAAATAAGAAATGAGACGTAATATAGCAGAAAAAGCAGAAAGAGCAGGACACAGATTTTTTCAAAGAACGTTTGAAGATTTGGTTTTACCCATTATGATATGGCTTTTGGTTCTTGTAGGGCTTACAACTTTGAAGGTGATCGGAAAATGGAATCTATCAGGATACTTAGCGATAGTTTTTTTCCTCATCATACCATCGGTTTTAGAAAAATCAAACGAAATTTTAGGATTAAATATCAATCCGAAAAGGGAGATAAAATTTTTCTTACTTACATCTGCAATTTTCAGCATAGCTTTTGTCTTACTTCTTTTAAGTGTAAAAAACCCGATAGATATAGAGTTTTTTGGGATAAAAATAGCAAAGGTTTTCCCACAGATACCCGAAGTAAAAGATTTCAAGTGGTTGATAATATTTTTTTTGGGGGTGGCTGTACCAGAGGAACTATTCTTCAGAGGATTTGTTCAGGGTAGATTGAACAGGTTTTTCGGAAGAAAATTTGAACTATTCGGGGTAAAATTTGGCTACGGATTGATATTACAGTCAGCTCTTTTTATGCTCGTTCATTTACCTCAATCATTTGCTCCAATAAGGTTTCTCGTTTTCTTTCCCGCACTGCTTTTTGGTATTTTAAGAGAAAAATATAACAGCATTTTTCCATCTGTAATACTTCACGCTGTTGGAAATTTTTTTGTTATGTTTGTTGCAGGTTGATAAGAATTCTCTCTTACGCTCTCAATTCAAAACAGCATTTTACAAAGGGTTGATAACATTTTTATTTTGTATCAATTTTGACTTTTAATTTCTTTCTTAATAACTTTTCTGGAATTTTCATGAATATGTAGTACATTGTAGGCATAAGGAAAAGGGTGAAAAATGAAGAGTATATAAGCCCACCAATTGTAGGAACCGCAAAATCTCTTCCTCCTACGAGAGTTTCAGAACTACCGAAGATAGAAGGGAAAACTCCTAAAATTGTTGTCAAAGATGTCATAAGAATTGGTCTTAATCTCTCACCTCCACCTTCAATTAACGCTCCTACAAGGTCTAAATTTTCTTCTCTATATTTTTTCTGAATAACCTCGAGCAAAACTATCCCGTTGTTCACAACTACTCCCGCAAGAAGGAAAGTAGATATAAAAGATAGAAGAGAAAGAGGAATACCAGTGAGGAAGAGAGCTAAAAATACACCAGCAATAGCAAGAGGTATAGTAAATAGAATTATAAACGGCAGAGAGAAAGATTCAAGTATAACAACCATGGAAGCAAAATCAAGAAATATGGCAAGACCAAAGATAGCTAAAACAGAGGAAAAAGTTTGACCAAACTCCTGAACAGAACCACCAAAGTCAACCCTCACATCTGGGAAATTTTTCTCAACAAGAGATTTTAATTTCTGAGCTGCAACAAAATCGCTTTCAGCAGTGTCAACAGAAATAATTCCAACTCTAAAACTGTTTATTCTCTGAATCTCAGATGGAGACAATCCCCATCTTATCCTGGCTATATCTGAAAGATGAACATATCCATCTTGGAGAACAATGGGGGACTTCACTGGAATTCTAAGAAAACTTTCAAGGTCAATTTCTCTTCCTTCTTTTGTCCTTATGAAAACATCCATATTTAATCCGTTCAAGGTCACCGTACCAATCTGCGTTCCTGTTATAAGAGTTGAGAGGAAGTCGCCTAAATATGCAGGAGAAAAACCAAGCGACTTACCGTAATCCCAAAGTGTAAGCTGAAGTTCTGGGACAGGTTCTCCAATTTCAATATCTGCTGCACGGACAAAATCAAGACCTCTTATAAAGTTTCTTATCTCTTTCAATCTTTCAAGAAACTTCAAGTAATTCTCCTCAGCCAAATCTGAGTAAACTTGCATCTCAATACCTCTTGATTGTCCGAATATGAAAAGGTTAACAGGATTAGCTGAGATTATTCTGAACTCTTCAACATTTGGGTCAGAAGAAATAACATCGGAGATAATTTTATAAGCATTGGCATAGCTTATTTCTTTGAATCTTATTCCTATGAGGATAAGGTTTTCTGCTTCTGTAAATCTCTGAGCTCTTCCGAAAGCTCTTCCAAAAGATGATTCTCCGTATCTTAAAAACATATACTCCACTTTTCCGGGCATTTTTTTATAGATTTCGTCTTTTATTTTGAAGGCGGTCTTTTCCGCGACATGCCAGCTTGCAGATTTATAGAGATAGACAAAAATTCTCATATCCTGTCCTTCCTGAACTCTGAGAAATTCCTTTTTAACTTTGGGAAAAAGCAAAATCGGTATAAAACCAACAGAAGATATAATTACAAGAGATATAAATGGATGGTTGATTATAAGGCGGAGCGCTCTTTTATAACCTTTTTCAAGCCATTCCATAGGATAAGAAAACTCTTCTTTACCCAAAAGTTTAGAAGATAGAGCAGGAATAAGAGTCACTGCAACAAAAAGAGAAATTATAGAAGCTACGGTAATAACAAGAGCAAAGTCAAGGAAAAGATAAAAAGATATACCTTTGATAAAAACTATAGGCAGAAAGACGATGAAGTTTGTCACAGTAGAGCCAAGCAGAGGTATGAAAACATAATTTGCTCCATCTATAATTGCTCGTAAAAAAGGTTTGCCCTCACTTTGCCTTCTCTTTATACTTTCAAGAACGACTATTGAATTATCTATAACTATACCAGAAGAAGCTATGATAGCAGAAAGCGTTATTATATTCAGGGATCTGCCTAAAAAGTAAAGCGTAAGAATCGTGAAGAAAAGAGAAGTGGGAATAGATACAACCAAAATTACAAGCTCTCTTATTCTTCTTACAAACACAAATGTTATTATTGAGATAGCTATAACAGAGTAGTAGATAGTAGTTTTCAACTCATCTATGGTCTTCCTTATAGAGTCAGCAAAATCAAGAAGAACTCTTATCTTAACATCTGCTGGAAGCTCATTTGATATTTTCTGAAGGGATTTTTTGACTTCATCGCTCACCTCAACTATATTCGCCCCAGGTCTTTTTCTCACAAGGTATAAAAGCACCGTTTCTTGCTCTCCATCTGAACCGAAAAAATAAGAGCGTGAGGAATCTACATATCTACTTGAAACTTCTATCTCCGCAATATCCTTGAGTTTTATTGGTATTCCACCTCTTACAGCAACAACGATTTCTTTTGCATCATCTATACTTGAAAATTTACCTTTCACAGTAGCATAAACAGAGCTTTGACCTCCCAAGCTTATTTTTCCTGCGGAAAAATCTCCATTATACTGTGCAATAGCATTTTTAACATCTAAAATTCCTATGTTGTATTTTCTCATCTTTTCAGGATCAACCCATATATTAAGATTTCTCTGAGCATCTGCCAAAATCAATGTGCCACCAACTCCAGGCAAACTTGAAATATAAGGAGAAACAGTTCTATCAAGAATATTGTATAGCCCCGCTCTATCTCTTTTACCCGTAACTCCAAGGAAAAGTACAGGAAAAGTAGAAGAAGTAAATCTGAGAACAGCAAACTGGATATTTGGATCTGTAATTGTTCTCTTTAAAAATTCGAGTCGTTCGTTTATTCTCTGGACAGCAAAGTCAAGATTTTCTCCTACTCTGAACTTCACTTGAACAACAGCTACTCCCTGCTCGCATATAGACCTTATTTCTTCTACTCCTTCAACTACTTTAATTTGTTCCTCAACATATTTTACAACCTGCTGCTCTATCTGTTCAGGAGAAGCACTTTGATAAGTTATGGCAACAGAAACATACGGTGCTTCAACGGGGGGCAATATATCAACGGGTATAAGTTTGAGAGCAAAAAGAGCAAGAACGATAAAGGAAACATATATTATTGTTATCCCTCTTAACCTTGAAACAGAAATCTGAGGAAGATTCATAATTTTTATGTTAATCACCGAAAAATATCCACGCGAAAATTCAAAAAAAGACGAAAAAATAGTTTTTTAGTTTTGAAGGCAATAATACCATAATTATGGTAAATTTCAGAAAATTCTTCTCAACTACTTTGGTGATTTCACTTATCATCTCGTGTGGGAAAAAAAGAGAAGCAAAAAAAGAAGAGAACATTTTTGAAGGCAAAAAAAATGAAATAGGAGTATATGTTGTGAATCTTGAAAATCAAAAGAATTTTTCAGCTTACTTGATTTTCAGCGGTGTTGTTCAGTCAGAAAGAACATCTCAAATATCCTCAAAAGTAGCTGGAAGGATTGTAAAATTATATGCTGATATAGGAGATAGAGTAAAGGAAGGACAGATTCTGGCAAAGATAGATGATAAAGATTACAGGAACGCAGTAGAAAGAGCAAAATTTGACCTTGAAAGAATAAAATCACAACTTGAACTTGCAAGAATAAACTTTGAAAGAGCGGAAAAACTCATCCAAACTAAATCTATACCTCAGGCAGAATATGATTCGGCAAAATCAAATTATGAATCTTTGAAAGCAAGCTATGAACTTGCACAAAAAGCTCTTGAGAAAGCTCAAATAGACCTTGCAGAAACAAACATATTTTCACCATACGATGGTATAATAGTTGAAAAAAGAGCAGATGTGGGAACAGTTGTAAGCCCGCAAGTGCCTATTTTTATACTTCAAAGCACTAAAACGTATTTCCTCGGGAAAATAGCAGAACAAGACCTGCCAAAAATAAGAGTTGGTACGAAAGTAGAAATTGATTTTCCATCAATAAAAAGAACATTAGAAGGAAGGATTATAAGCATAAAACCAACAGCTGATACATCAAAAAGTGGTTTTGAAGTAATAGTAGAACTGAAAGAAAGAGTCCCTCAGAACTTACAGGGGATAGCAAAAGTAAAGCTTAATATAGAGAATGAAATAGAGAACGGAAAGACGGGAAAAAGCGTATTCATTGTTCCGTACGAATCAATATACATTTCATCTGACGGAGAATTTGTATTTGGAGTATCAGATGGGAAAGCAAAAAAAATAAAAGTCAACATCATTGAAAACCTGCAGGATTTTGCTCTCGTAGAAATTCCAGAAAAAATAACTCAGATAATATCTCCAATAACAGATAGAATATTTGATGGGATAAAAGTCAAAATAATAGGCGAAAGAGAACTTTGAAAATAGTTTCAGATTATTTTCCCAAGTCCTAATATTTCTCCTTCCACAAGTTCTTTGCCCATAGCTTGTCTTGTCATCACAGGTATTTTTTTAGCAGAGAGGGTTTTGAAAGATAATTTACCATCTTTTATGTAAGTGATACAAATTTCTGATTCTTCATTAGCAAAAATAGCATCTTTGACAGATCCCGCTTTTTCTGGTACAAGAATTATTCCCACTCCACCTTTGCTCTGAACTTTTAGGTCGGAGTATTTGACTGCTTTGATATATCTTTCGGTAGCAACAATAATTCTGTCGTCTTCTTCTGATTTAGATATGACGCATAAGGCGGAATCTCCTTCTGAAAGCTCAATTGCCTTTGATACTCTTGAAGTAATCTCTGATTCCTCAACTCCAAGAATCATACCTCTTTTTGTTATAAAAAATATTTTATCACCTTCGGAGCATTGAGTAGCATCTTTTATTTCATCTCCCTCTTGCAGTTCAAAAACAACCTCACCTCTTGCGGTCAAATCATACACTTCACTCAACCTGAACTTTTTTGTAAGACCTTTTTTTGAAAGGAAGATAAGGAATTTATCTTCATCTGCTGGACCAACATAAACCACCTCTTCATCTTTTGAAAGTCTTATGAGCGACTTTATGGGAGTTCCTTTTTCAGCCCAGCTCTTTATTCTTGATATCTTCACCCTATAAACTTTTCCGAGATTGCTTACAACTGTAAAGTCCTCTGATGTGAAAAATATACTTCTTACAGGTATTCTTCTTATTCTCTCTGTCTTGCCAAAAACCCCTATGTAAAAATCAGGAGTGACAACAATCTTGAACTCTTGTGATATTGATTCAACATCTACCGGTGGATTTGCAGAAATTTCTGTTCTTCTCTGATCTCCGTATTTTTGTTTTATCTCTAAGATTTCCTCTTTTATAACCTTTCTCAGTTCTTTTTCATCTGACAGAATGAGTTTGAGCTTTGATATTTCTTGTTTCGTTTCGTTATAATCTTTAAGGAGTGCATCTCTTTCAAGTTTTGTAAGCTTCCCAAGTCGCATATCTAAAATAGCCTGAGCTTGTTCTTCTGAAAACCCGAATTTCTTCATCAGAGATGCTTTGGCAGATTGCTGGCTTTCAGAATTCCTTATCGTCTCTATGACACTATCAAGAACATCAATTGCTTTCAAATACCCCTCAAGAATGTGAAGATGCTTTTCTGCTCTTGCTAACCTGAAATTTGTTCTTCTCAGAACGACATCTTTCCTCAGCTCTATAAAACTTTTGAGTATTTGCAAGAGGTTGACAGAGATCGGCTGAATACCATCTATAACGAGCATATTGACAAAGAAGTTTTCTTTGAGCCCCGCTCTCTCATAAAGCTGAGCTATAATAGAATTGATGTCAGAATCAGACCTGATCTCAACAACTATTCTTATCCCTCTTTTATCTGATTCATCAGCAACTCGCAAAATACCATCTATTATCTTCTCTGATGATAACTTTGCAATTCTTTCGACTATTTTTGATTTGTTCTGCTGGTAAGGGATTTCGTAAAACACAATCGATGTTGTTTTTCCATTTTTTTCTAACTTATACCTTGAGTAAATAGTAAATTGACCTTTACCTTCTTGATATATTTGTTTGAGGTCTCCGACAACTATTCCCCCCGTAGGGAAGTCCGGACCTTTTATGAACTTCATTATTTCTTCAAGTGTAGCATCTGGATTATCAAGCATGTATGAGATAGCATCTACGACCTCGGAAAGGTTATGAGGTGGTATAGAGGTGCTCATTCCGACCGCTATTCCCGATGTTCCATTCACAAGAATGTTCGGAAATCTTGCGGGAAGATACTTTGGTTCCATCAGGGTTTCGTCATAGTTTGGAACAAAATCAACAGTTTGCTCATAGATATCTTTCAGGAGTTCTTCTGCAATTGGAGCAAGTCGTCCTTCTGTATATCTCATCGCAGCTGGCTCATCTCCATCTATTGAACCAAAATTTCCCTGACCTTCAACAAGCGGATAACGCATAGTAAAATCCTGAGCCATTCTTACGAAAGCGTCGTAGACCGGCTTATCTCCGTGTGGATGATATTTTCCTATACAGCTTCCTACAATCTTCGCACTCTTTCTGAACTGAGATTTTGATGTAACCCCTTCTTCCCACATAGTCCAGATTATTCTTCGTTGAACTGGCTTCAATCCGTCTCTTATATCGGGAATTGCTCTTCCTATTATAACACTAAGGGAATAGCTAAGATAAGAAGACACAAGCTCCTTTTCTATCAAGACATTCTGGATAGCCATATTTTCAATTTTAAAATTCTACATGATAAAGTTTGAATTTGTAATTTCATTTGTTCTTATCTTTCTGCGTTTGGGAATTTTCTCTGATAAAGATAAGTTCTTTCCAGAAAATGTTTTTACTTATAGAATTAGCAAAAATCAGAGCAAATTTTCTGTTCAAAAAAAGAGAGATTTTCGCTTCAACCTTTTCTATATTGAGGTTCATTATAAAATCAAAAAACTTTTTTATGATGACAAAAGATGGGATTTTATCTGAAAAGAGGATCATAAATTTTGCGGTTTTTTCTTGTGGGAATATTTTTGAGCCGGTAAATCCCCATCCATAGTCAGAATGAACTACCGCAAAAGCTCCTTCAAGCAAGATTTCTTCTATCCACCTTCTATATATTTTCTCTGCCCAAGGAAAATTTCTATAACTTGATACTTCTTTCAATTTTCTTGCTCCTTCAATTTCCAAAAGTTTAAGAATATGGTTAATTTTCCCGCAAGAGATAGTATTTCCATTATAGAAAAAATCAAAGCAAAGTTTCTTCCATTTATCGATCTCCAAGTCAAGCCGGATTGTTTTCAGATTAACAATTAAGCATATTTTCTCATCAACAAAAGAAAATCCCATCATCTCAATTTCTCGTTTCAGAAAATCCTGAAAGCTGACTGAAAAATCTAATGTAGAACTGAAAGCGGAGTAAATTTTTTTACTTTTCAGGTTATCGGAGTTTATGGGTATTTTCAGGCGCAGAACGACACAGTCAAATAATTCAGATTCTTCGTTTAAATTTTGCAAAAACGAGCGGTTCAAACGATAATAATTTGCGAGGTCAAAAAGAACTTCTCCCCATTTCAAACCCGTAGCAACACTTTCCCACGCCTTGAATTCTATCATCTGAAATTATATTATTCAGCATAGAGTAAGTTTTGTATAAATATGAGCTACTTCTGGCTAAAACTATAAGTTCTTTAGGAAGGAAATTATATTATTTTGTTTTCACATTTTCGTAGCGATTTAAGACAACTTTCCAATCTATCGCTTTGAAGAATGCTTCTATGTAATCCGCCCTTTTGAGACCATAATCGATCATATAAGCGTGTTCAAATACATCCATAATAAGTATTATGCTACAGGTTGAGAGGTGTCCTACATCGTGTTCATTTATCCATGTGTTGAAAAGTTTATCTGCAACTGGGTCATAGTAAAGAGCTGCCCAACCTATACCTCTCATAGCACCCGTTGCCTTAAAATCCTTCTCCCATACTTCAAAAGAACCAAAATCTTGAATTATCTTTTTGAAGAGAGATGAACCTTCTGGGAAATCGACTTTTTCTTTTGTCATATTCTCAAAGTAAAGTTCATGCAACCTCATTCCGTTGAATTCCCATCCAAACCTTCTTTTGAGTTCAGCATAAGCAGGAGTGCCAGCTTTACCCTCCTTTGTCATAGCTGAAAGCTCTTCAATAAGCTTATTTGTGTTTGTGACATATCCCTGATAAAGCGTGAAGTGATTTTTCAGAAGCTGATCTGAAAAACCCGGAGTGCCTAAAAGATGGTCAAAGTTCTTTGCCTGATACACAGCCATGATCTAAAACCTCCTTTTAATTTTTCAAGCTTGAAACGAAACGAAATCATTTTATTATTGCGATATTTTTCTTGTGTTTTCAAAATAGCAGGAAAATTTTTCAAGTAGGAAAAAAGTTCAATTAAGGTATTGGTTTATAGTAAGTTTTTTTAAGCTGTGGATCCGCCATCTATCACAAAAACCGCACCAGTTATGTAAGATGCTTTTTCTGATGCAAGAAAAACTATAAGGTCAGCAACCTCATTTGGTTCCCCGACTCTTCCAAGAGGAATACGAAGGAGAGGATTGCTCTCCTCCGATTTACCGCCGCTTTCAAATAAATCTACGAGAACAGATGAGAATTTAGTTCTTATAAGTCCGGGAGCAACTGCGTTCACTCTTATACCGAATCCAGCAAGTTCAACAGCCATAGTTCTCGTAAGAGATATCAAGCCAGCTTTTGCTACCGCATAAGCACCAAGTCCCGGTGTTGCTCTCAAACCGGCAACAGAAGCGACATTAATTATACAACCTTTTATGTTTTTCTCTATCATTCGTCTTGCGACCTCACGGCTCGCCACAAAGTTCCCCGTCAAACTCACACTTATTATTTTCTCCCAGAGCTCATCTTCTACCTGATGTAGCGGAGATATTGTAGGATTTGTAGCAGAGTTATTAACGAGTATATCTATTTTACCGAATCTTTCCCAGCAAACCTCAACAGCTTTTTTGACCTCTTCTGGCTTCCCACTGTGAGCAGGAAAAAAATGAATATCATAATCTACTCCTTTTTGAAGTCCAAGATTTCGGAGATGATTTACTATTTTCTCTGATGCTTCTTTAAGGTTTTCTTCTTTTCGCGATGTTATAAAGACCTTTGCGGAAAGCTCACAGAATTTTTTAGCGGTCTCAAAACCTATTCCCCGAGAAGCAGCACTTATAAAAACAACCTTATCTTTGAAATCCATAACAAAAAAGATAAAGCAAAGACGAAAAAATTTTCATCAGCAGAAAAAATTTCAAAGGGTAAGTTGTGAGATGTTAAGTTCGCAAAAAGTTTTTACTTCAAAAGCGCGATTAATCTAAAATTAAATGACAGAATCTGAAAAACTTTTTGAAGAGGCAAAAAAGTATATACCAGGAGGAGTGAATTCACCTGTAAGGTCTTTTTCTAATGTTGAAATGCCCCCGGTATATGTGAAAAAAGCAAAAGGGTCAAAAATATACACAGAAGATGATGAGGAGCTTTCCGATTTTATAATGTCATATGGAGCCATAATTCTCGGACACTCACATGAAAAGGTTGTTGAAGAGCTCAGAAAACAAATTGAAGAAGGAACATCTTTCGGTCTGAACCACAGAAAAGAAATAGAATTCGCAAAAATGCTCTCAAAATCATTCGGAGGTGGATTCTCTTTCAGGTTCGTCAACTCAGGAACAGAAGCAGTAATGAGCATAGTAAGAGTTGCAAGAGGGTTTTCAAAAAGAAAGTTTGTGTTAAAATTTTCTGGCTGTTTTCACGGACACTCCGACCAATTTTTAACTTCGTCTGGTTCAGGACTTGCCACACTGAAAATTCCAACAAGCGATGGTGTCCCAGAAGAATTCATCTCATGCACCATAACTTTACCCTTTAACGCCTCCGATGATATTCTTGAAGATACATTCGGAAAATATGATATAGCTTGCTGTATTCTTGAACCATTACCAGCAAACATGGGAGTTGTTCCACCGAAACAGGAATTCATATCAAAAATTTATAAGCTCTGCAAAAAACACAATTCTCTACTGATATATGACGAGATAGTTACAGGTTTTCGGATAGCTTGGGGAGGGATCTCAAAAAAAGGAGAAATACACATAAGAAAATTTGATGAGTCAGGAGAAAAAGAAGAGAAAATAAAGGTTCCAGAGCCAGATTTAATAACTTTTGGTAAAGTAATAGGTGGTGGAACTCCAATAGGAACCTTTGGAGGAAGAAAAGATATAATGAGCGTGGTTGCTCCATCTGGAAAAGTTTATCAGTCAGGAACATTTGCAGGAAATCCACTCTCAATAAGAGCGGGCTTGGCAACACTTTACGCAATATCATCAAAGGAGGATTTTTATCAAACCCTGCGACAGAAAACAGAAAAACTTTTTTATGTTTTGAAAGATGGATTTTTCAGAAAGGGCATTCCGGTATCAATAATTATGGAGACAGGAATGATATCTGTTTTCTTTTCGGAAAAAGTTCCAGAGAACTTTGAAGATGCCAAAAAAAGTGATACAGAGATGTTCAAAAAATTCTTCAAAAAGCTTCTTCAGAACAAAGTTCTTATCCCACCATCGCCTTTTGAGGCATGGTTTTTATCTATTTCGCACGAAGAAGAAGATATAGAGAGAGTTGAAAAAGCGATCGCAAGCTTGTGAGGGCAAGGAACCTCTGAAAAATTCTCTGCTCCACCAAAAGCTTCTTTATCTGAATTTCCTTCATCTTTATTGAGGAATAGATATATTTTTATTTTCGTTTTGGCTTTATGAATCTTATTAGGAAAAGACCTGTTGTTTTTGTTGCGATGAGCGGTGGAGTTGATTCATCTACCTCTGCCCTACTCCTAAAACAAGCAGGATACGAAGTTGTAGGGGTCACCTTCATGCTATACGAGTCAAAGACAAAAGGAGAGGGAAGAACCTGCTGCTCCGCATACGACATAGGAGATGCCGAAAGAGTAGCTCTAAAACTCAAAATACCGTTTTATGTTATGGATATGCGAGAAGAATTCAGAAAATACATAATAGATAACTTTATATCGGAATACAAAGCTGGAAGAACTCCTGTTCCATGTGTGCACTGCAACAACATAATAAAATTTGACCTTTTCATAAGGAAGGCAGAACTTCTCGGAGCTGACTTTGTCGCAACAGGACACTACGCACTTAAAAAAAGAGAAAAAGGAATAAACTTCATCTCAAAATCTCCATCAAAAAAAGATCAATCATATTTCCTCTTCGGACTAAAATCATATCAGATAGAAAAAATCCTCTTTCCTGTCGGTGGCATGGAAAAAGATAAGGTAAGAAAAATCGCAGAAGATTACGAACTACCAACAGCTAAAAAACCAGAATCACAAGATATATGCTTCACAGAAGGAAAAGATTGGAGAGATGTCATAAAATCATTCGGAGTAAAGGAAAAACCCGGTAAAATAATAGATTTTGAGTCAGGAGCAGTCATTGGAACTCACCCAGGATACTTCTTCTTCACCGTTGGACAAAGAAGAGGAATAGGAGTAGCTCGTGGCAGACCCCTTTATGTAATTCACATAGATTCAGAAAACAACATAATATTTGTAGGAGATAAAAAAAACCTCGCAATAAAGGAATTTTATGTTGAAAATCTCTCCTTTGTAGATGAAGAGATTGAAAAAGATTTTGAAAAAGATTATGTAAGGTGTGTTGTTAAAGTAAGATACACCCACGAAGGTTCTACCGCTTTTGTGAGGAAGATAGGTTCAATGGCTCATGTGATTTTTGAAAAAGAGTATGGACCTGTTGTGCCCGGGCAAGCATGCGTTTTTTATTCAGAAGATAAAGTTATAGGAGGAGGATTCATTGCAAAACCTCAAAAACATATCCATATCACCGAAAGCATAACTTCTCAACTTCCGAAATAGCTCTCTGAATCAATCTCCTTTCTATAACCTTTCTTTTCCCAATAACAGAGGATCTATAAGTTTGTGGATTATAAGAATTGAATGTCTCATAAAAAGAGAAGTTTCCGGAAAAAACCCCTTTTTCGCATCTTATCTCATAAAAAGCTCTTGTGAAAATTCTGTAAGCTTTCGGATTACCGTATGAATCAAAAAAATACGGAGATTCTTCGTAATCTACTATGTTCAGTTTAACATCTGCTTTCATTTCCGCTCTTTCATCACCAACTGATAAAACTTTTGATATAACCCAAGAACTACTGCTTTTTACATCAATAACCACATAAAATTTCTTTGAAGAACATGAAATAAAAAGGAGAAGGAAAAAGAGGTTTTGAAAAGCCACTTTCATATACCTGATACAATTTTTATTTTTCTTCTCCGATGTTTTTTTTCTTACCTTCTTCTTCACCAGATTTTGCCTTTGTTAGCACATCGTACAAATGCTTTGCAATGACATTTGATGGGTTAGATTTGAGGATATTTTGAATTATGTGAAGTGAAAGGTCAAAATTTCCCATCTGAGCGAAAATTATAGCTAATTTTAAAAGCGTATCTTCATCGGTCGGATCAACCTGAATTATTTTCATATATGTTTTGATTGCTGATGTTATATCTCCTTCGTATTCATATATTCTTGAAAGATGGCGGAGCAAATTTATATCCCCTGATCTTTCTGCTTTTTCTTCTATTTTCTTCACAAGCGTTGTTCTTTCATCTTTCACGACAAAAAAGACCGATAGCGGAACAAAAACAAAAAACGAGATGAAACTCCACTTGAAGTGATTCCTCAGAAACGAATAGAAAAGGTATGATATAAAAATTCCAGATGAAATTATGAAGAGACCTTCGGGAGAGAAGATATAAGAGAAGTTAAAATGCGGAAGTGTAAAATCCATAGAACTTAAATTAAAAAATCTCAGCAATGTTTTTTCTTTTTCGCAATTATAACGAAAAACTTTTTAATTTAAATAATAGATGAATATATTTGAAGGCACCTCTTCTTATCAAGGTAAAAGATTTGCGGTAGTAACTATTTTACCGAAATTCGCAAGAAAAAATGAAATTCAGGAAAAACTTGAATCATTTGACGAGTTCAAAGAGCTTATAAAAAATCTCGGAGGAAAAATAGAGCAGGAGATAATACAAAAAAGAGAGAGACCAGACCCTTCTTTTTTCATAGGTAAAGGTAAAGCAAAAGAACTTGCTTTGAAAGAAAACATAGATGTAATAGCGTTCGACTCAATTTTAAAGACCTCTCAAATATCAAACCTCAGAGAGATAACAAAAAAAGAAGTTGTTGATAGGGAATATGTGATAATAAAGATATTTGCAGAAAGAGCTACAACAAGAGAAGGGAAGCTTCAGGTTGAACTCGCAGAGCTAAAATATAAAATGGCAAAACTCATAGGAATAGGAAAAGAGATGTCTCAGCTCGGAGGAGTGCTCGGAACAAGAGGTCCAGGAGAAACAAAAACAGAAGAGCTAAAAAGACATATGCTGAACCGAATAAGAGCAATAGAAAAAGAAATTGAAGACATAAGAAAAACAAGATTCCTCCACAGAGAAAGAAGAAAAAAAGAAGGATTCATCACTTTTTCGCTCGTGGGATACACAAATGTAGGAAAATCAACTCTGCTCAAAACCCTATCTGGCGAGGATGTCCTTATAAAAGACCAACTATTTACAACACTTGAAACAAGAATAGGAAAATTAAAGGAAAACAGTAAGATATTACTTTCAGATACGGTGGGGTTTATAAGGAATCTACCGCATTCGCTCATAGCAGCTTTCAAATCAACCCTTGAAGAAGTCATATTCTCTGACGCACTCATAATAGTCCTTGACATAAGCTCTGATTACGAAAAACAATATCAAACAATACGAGATGTTCTTGATGAAATTCGTGTAGATAAATCAAAACCATACATAATAGTTTTCAATAAAATAGACCTTGTCCCCAAAGAGAAATTGATTATAGCAGGAGAAAAATTTCAAAACGCAGTGTTTATTTCTGCTATTTACAAAACAGGTATAGATAACCTAAAAGAAAAAATAATAGAGTTAGCTGAAAAAATAGAAAAAGGAGAGATAAAGGAGAAAGTAGAAGAAGAGAAAAAGTCGTTAATTTATTTGTGAAAATTCACAAGAAAATAATTATGAAAATACTCGCAATTTATATCTTATCAACCCTTTTTTTTGGAGAAATTCTGATAGCACAGGGAGGGGAAAACGAGAAAAAAATTCAAGAAGAGAAAATCTTGGAGGAAACCGAGCAGGTAAGGTTGAAAATTATCTTCTCTTCGCCCCCCTCATACGAAGAAGCATATAAAAGAGCAATAACAGAGGTTTTTTTCAGTATCTTGCAGTATCTTCCACAAACAGGAGATGAGATCGATAAAGTAAAGAGAACAATAAAGGTAGAAGAGATTTCAAAATTTATAACAAGGTTCAAGATTGAAAAGCGAGAGACCTTACCCGATGGATTGGCACTCACCGTTTTATCAGAAGTAAATGTGAAGAAGTTGCTTGAATTTCTATCTGACCCAGAAATGCCATCAAGAAAAATAGAAATAGATTGTGGTGAGCTATCTCCGATAATAAAGACAGCAATAGATGAATTTTCAGTGTCAGCCAATTTGAAGTGTGAGATAGAAAAAAAGATACTCAAATACAGTCCAGCTCCTTCCTCTATCTCTCTTAAAATAAGAGGAGAACTGTCAAGGGGTAAAACCAAAAAGAAAATAGATAAAGTGAAAACCTTTTATTTTTTCGGCGTGATACCTTATGACGAAATACTGAAAGAGGTAAAAAAAGAGTTAGAAAGAGATTTTCCCAAAATATATAGTGAGATGAGAACAGATATATCTTTGCCAAAAGATAGGGCAAAGGAATTAGTAGATTATCTTGATAAGCTCGCATACTTTCGCCTCGTTGCACCAATAAGAGTAAAAAAAGAAGAAGAGAAAACACACCTGACATTACTCATAAGATACTACAAAATAGTTCCCGAAACATTCATAAAAACTCTGATAGAAAGAGAATTAGAAAAAAGAACAGGAAAATAAAGAATAAAAAGTAAATATTATAAAAAATAGATATTTTATGGAAGCAGAAATAACAATAGGAATGCCCTTATATAACGAAAGAAAATACATAGAAAAGACACTTGAATCTGTGTTCAACCAAACATATCAAAACTTTGA
>Ga0105162_1000928_pt1 | contig 17751 bp, 18 predicted proteins | sample JNZ201metaG_FD_81532 | JGI IMG/M metagenome (GOLD analysis project Ga0105162, IMG submission 81532) | Hot spring microbial communities from Jinze hot spring, China to study Microbial Dark Matter (Phase II) - JNZ 20120812A | ecosystem: Environmental > Aquatic > Thermal springs > Hot (42-90C) >...
AACAGATATCCCAAACGTTCCCGACTACATGAAGAACGAAGTCGTCCCTTACATCAAAGTGGTCTCACCGTCGGACTTTTACGACCTTTTCCCGGCGGATATTTTCATCTACATTTTCACCACTCCCCTGAAAGACGAAAATGTGGAAAGGAAGTTACTTTCGTTCTTACCCAACTTGAGGGAGATGACCTCCTTCGTTGTTTATTACTGTTTGGATTTGTGGGAAGGGTGGACGAGAAACTTCCCCGTCCACCAGTGGGAAAGTGAAATAGTGAAGAACTCAACACACATCTTCGCCGTCTCACCTCAACTTTGTGTCCACCTGTCCCGTAAATACCAACGGGAAGTCTTCCTTTTACCTAACGCAACTCCACCGTGGTTTAAACCGTTACCCCCGCCGAAGGAACACCGACACAAAATCGCCTTCGTCGTCGGTTGGTCATACCACAGGAACTTAAATGAATTCCTCACCCTCGCCAAAGAGTTTTCCGACTGGGATTTCTACTGGATAGGGGGAGCGTCCGGCGACAGCGGGACAATCGGTCACTCCCCCTTAGGTAACGCTTTCCTTTTGAATGATAAACTACCCCACGAGGTTTCATCGGTGGCGAGGACATCTATGGTGGGAATTGTCCCGGGCAACAGAACTTGGTTCTCTTATTTCAATGACCCCGCCAAGTGGTATATCTACCACGGGTGTGGGTTACCCGTCGTCAGCACCCATATCCCTCAATACACTTACACTCACTTTTACCCCTTCACTTTTGTCGGTAAAAACCTGAGAGAAGGTTTCAGGAAATTCTTGTCCGAGTTACCATCTATAAACTATCCCGTTCCCTTTTCACCTGTTCACACTTACGAACACCGTGCGAGGACTTTCCTTGAGGTTTTGAGGGGTGAAAGTAAGGGTTACGGTAGGAGTTTGCCGACCTATTCAAGTTGGAGGGAAGTTTACGATGAGGGACAGAAAGGAACTTAGTGTTTGTGAACCTTATTACAGTGGTGTGATCCTGCGGGCGGGGGGAGTGTGGTGTGCCATCACGGGGATGACCCACCCTCCCTATTATTGGTTACAACAAGACTATCTGGAATACTCACACATCTTGAGAATTATTGATTGGTGGAGACCGAAGAAAGTGTTGGAGATAGGTTACGGGGCGGGTGGTTCCGCCCTTTGTTTGAGACTACTTTTACCTAATGCTACCATCGTTCACGTGGACATTGTAGATTTTATTAGATTTCCCGATTTCAAAAACGAAAGGGTTCGTTACGGACACAAAGTTGCGAAGTGGTTGTTACAACAAGGTAATTGGTATTTCATTGCCGGTGATTCCACCGACCCGACCATTGTCAGAAGATTGAGTATGTGGTTTGGTCTCTTCGATGTCCTCATCATTGACGGTAACCATCACTCCTATTTTGTGAAGACGGATTACCGTCTTTACTCTTCCATCGTGAGGGTCGGAGGACTTATTATTTTCCACGACAGTAGGAGGGACACTCAACAGAAGGGGAGAATTGAAGTGAGGGAGGCGTTGGACGAGTTGGGATTGAAGGGGTTTGATATAGATAACAGGAAAGTTCCGTCCCCCGGACTTTTCTGGACGATACATCGTTTGTGACGGTTAAACGAAGGTGTAGTGGAATTTCCCGCCGTCGGCGTAACCGTAAACGATTTCCCCCTTCGAAATCCAACGAAGGAAGGAATCTACCCGATGGTCCCAAGTGTGGAAATCTTTCGGTTCGGAAGGTTCGGGCGGGGAACTTACCGCCCTTCTGAAAACTTCAGTTAAATTCCACCCAGTTACCGTTGACGGGTAAAAGTTGGGGTATTTTTGATGATGGGGGGTGTTCACACTGATTGCGGGGATTTTCAACATGTGGTAGAGATACCATTTGGTGGGGTCGGCGAAATAGGAGAACCAATTCCGACCCGCCGGGACGATACCAAACGAAGCCATCCTCGCCCACGAAATAACCTCGTCGTTTCCCCTCTCTCCTTTCAAAATCAAGTTATGGGGGTATTTGAAGGGTGGGAATGTCGGTTTGTGAGGGGAGGATTCACCTCCAATCCACACGAACTTCCAGTCAGGATGAAGAAGGGAAAGTTTGATAATATCACCGACACACCTCCTTATTGGACAGAAGGAACTGACGATCAAAACCACCTTTTGGTTTTCCCGTCGGTCGTAAAGGGGGAAGGGGACGGAAGCGTTCGGTATCCACACGACCTTCCTTTTGTATCGTGATGAGAGGTAGGAACAAAGTTGGGGGGAGACCGCCGCCACGTATTCCGACCGTTTGACCAACAAAGTCTCCCTCTCCTTTACCTTCCACCATTCCCTTCCCAATAACCACCCTTCCCAGTAGTCCAAACACAGGTAACATACGGCGGGTTCTTTCGTCTTCACGAGGACATCCAAAAACTCATTCGCAGATCCCCACCACCCGTGAGGGTTACTTACCCAAACTATCAAATCCACCTCCTTCAGAATGTCCATCCACTCCTTCGGGGATACCCAAATTAAGGGGGAAAGGTCAACGTCAGGTTGGGTTATCCAATAGTAGTTGGGGGTGGAGTAGTAAACTTTGTGTCCGAGTTTTGCCAACCCCAACGGAAGGCGGTAATGTATGTAATTTCCCGCCCTCGTCTCAAATCTCACGTCACTCGGAACGAAAACCGTCATCGTTTACTTTCACCCCTCATCTTATTCTCACGAGAAGGTGAGGGTGGTGGGCGGGGAGGGACTTGAACCCCCAACCAACCGGTTATGAGCCGGCTGTTCTGCCAATTGAACTACCCGCCCTCAGGGGATTTCCACATCAAAGTTTAACGCAATGAAATCGGAGGAGAACCTCACACCTTCGTTTGGTGAGACGGAGAAGTTGATGTTTTTGGGTGTCCAATCGTAGAGATGCCAGACAATTCTCTCTTGTTGGTTATCGTCCAGCATCGTTAAAACCATTGTCCATTTATCCACCATCGTCCCTGTTATTCCACCTTGTAGTTCTCCCCCTTGTAGTGTCCACGTTCCGGGTAGGAGGGCGACGATGTTTCCGTCGATGTAGTATCGTCCTTCGGAGATAGACGATGGTGCGTTGTAGGGAATATAGGGGTTGGGTTTGGGGAAGAACGACCAGAGGGAGGGGAAGGTGTAATCGAAGTTGACGTCGGTGTGGATGGTGAACCTGAGGGAGTTGACCGTCCCTGAGGAGACCCAATCCAACGGTCGTGATGAGTTTTCTGGGTAGAGTTGGAGGGTGGTTTGGTAACCTTTGGGTATGAACGGGTAGATAGATGGTGGTTTAGTGAAGAGGTTGTGGGTGAACCTTAGGATGGTGAATGGGAAGAGGATGGAGAGGGAGACAGTTCCCCAGCGGTCGGCGGGTAAGTTGACTGACATTTCCCTTGTCATTCCGTTTTGGAACTCCAAGACGAACTCACGACCGAAGACGTCGGGGGAAAACACAACCCTCATATGGACGAACTTTTTGTGTGGTCTTCTTTGGAAACTCGTCAGAAAGAGGTAAAGTTGGTTATCGTGGATGAAGGGGAAGTTGAGGTTGACGGTTGCGGGTGGGAGTGAGACTGGGACGACCCCGCCGATGTTCCTTCTACCGACGATCCAGACGATGTCAACTCCTTTGGCGACGTTGATTGACACGTTTTCAAGGTAAATGAGTGGGAGAAAAGGGAGGTTCGGGGGGAAAATTTCCCCCTGTCGGACGGGAAAATCACTCAATTGAACCTCAACGAACACGTCCTTACCCGAAAAGACATACATAAGTTACCGTCACCCTCCGAAAGGGAATTTAACTTGTAAAGGTCGGTCATCCCCCTCAGACTAAATTGATTATCGGTGAACCTACACGGTGTTCTACGAGAGGTTCTTCGTCCTTACGGGTTACTTTCTTTTGGGGATTGCGTTGTCGTGGTCTAAATCCCCCATCACCCCCTTTTGGTTTCTCATCTATCCGTTACTGACACTCGTCAATTATATGATTAAAAAGTGGCGGGGGGAAAGTCCCTCCGAAATTTACGACAGGTGGACATCAACAAATCCCATTCCTTCCCTAATCGTTCTCATCATTTACTGGGTCTCCGTCCTCGGGGTCACAATCTACATCATCTCAACGAACCAGTAGTCCTGTCCTGAAGGTCAAGTAGCGTTTGAAGTTCGTCCACACTCAAACCAAACAGGGAGGCTACCTCCTCCTTTGCCGTTCTCAAACTATCTCCCTTGTAACCCAAACGTGTCAACGTGTCCCTGAAATTTACTATGAGTTCCCAAAGAAGTTTGTTCAACACCCGTCTCACCTTCAACGGAACTTCACTTTCCCTCCCCTCTCTCACCAATTCGTAAACCCTACGAACCCTTTGTCTTACCTCGGAAGGAACAACGGAAGTTAAAGTCCTCGTAAGTTCACTCATCTCTATAGCAAACTTCTCCGCCGCCTCTATCTCCCTCCTGTAAAAAAGTCTCCACTTGATTACGTTAAGGACGAAGAAAATGACCTTACTCAACCTCTTCAGAAATTCCATCCACTCGGACTGTTTTTCCCTTTCGGTGTCTGGGGAAACCGTCGGTATCTTCTTCACCGTTATCTTGAAAGTGACGTCAAGAAAGTGAATCAATTCGTGAGCGAGGGTAAGAAGAAGGTCACTCTTTTTCTCCGCCAACCTTTCGTTCAACTTGTTAATCACCGTCTCGGTAGGAGTCCCAAACACAACCTGAGATGTAATGATTATCTCAATCATAGGTTCAAAGGACTTACTAACACTGAACCACCCTTCCTTGATCGTTACCCACACTGGACGAACAGCCCACGGTATAACCTGACACTCAACTCTCACAACCACCTTCAGTTTCTCCAAATTTTCAAAAAGACAGTCAACTTTTTGAGGATCAGTCACATAGGGGGATATCATTTCCTTCGTGAGGTCGAATTTGAAGGTGAAATTCTTTCGTCTTTCCCCCCGACGCTGGCGGGATAACTCGGGCAGAACCTCCGACAAATAACGGGAAACCTCAGGAAAAATTACCCCCTCACCCATCCTCCGAACCAACCACTCAACCAACTCCACCACCCTCTCAACTCCACCAAAAACCTCTCTTATCCTCTCGTAAGCACCTTTCATGTCCGTTCACTTCCACCAATTCCCGTCATGAAATTGACCACGCCATCCCCGAAGGGTTGAACGCCCTGAACCTCAAATCAAATGTGACGGGTCGGTCGGGAGCGAACCCTGTCCCCGCAGACAAGAACTTGACATAAGGGAACTCAAACGTGAGGACAGGTGAGGTCGGAAGTGTGTCCGTCGGCGCACCCGTCCCTGCATAAGGGTAATACCTCACCCTCAGTTTCGTTATCGGTAGTTTGTGAACGTTGAGTGAACCTCCGACGTTCGGTGGAACGTAAGCGGTGAACCCTCCTTCAACGGTTTGGACGGCGTCCATAACCATCCTCCACAGTCGGATGGCGTCCCGCCGGGAACTATCGGTAAGGGCGGACGCAAGGAACGTGTGGAACGGTGTCGTTGTCGTAGTGACATCAAATGAAAACGTTGAAATCTCAAGGGAGTAATTCTCGAATTCGGGAAGAGGTTGGTTGGTGTTAGGGTCAAGGAACTCCATCACCGCCTCAAAGGAGTTAAGGACACCCACACTCAAATCGTATGACTGCCAATAACCCGTCCCCGGATAACTCCCTTGAGACCTCCAATCTCCCGTGAACTTTTGAATGTCAATGTAGTTACTGGCGAAAGTGAACCTTGATGTCGCCCACCCGTCGGCGGGTTGGTTGAACTCAAACCTTCTCAAAACCCCAGCCCAAATGTCTATCTTATAGTTGACAGAACCAGTCCCCGCCTCGTATCCCCCTACAACAAAGAACCTCAAACACATGTAAGGGAGGTGAAAGATGTTCTGAGATGGGTCACGGTAACAAAGTCTGACGAGGTTCTTGTAAATGTCGTTGGGTTGAGCGATGACCTCAATCGTCACCTCTTGAAACCCGATACCGATTTCCTCGACGGCGGCGATGTTTTCGACACCGACCGATACGATGTTATCCACTCCCGCCTCGGTCGTGAACCTAATATCCTGAATGTAAGGAAAACTCTGCCATCCGTCGGAAGTTATGTAAGTGTCGGAAATTCCCCCCGACTTCGCTAAAATCCCACTGTGGTCAAGGGCGTCGGTGATAAGTTGGGATGAATGTTTCGCCCAGAACGCACGGACATTTCGTCCCGATAACACATAAACAGCCATTTTCTACACCTCCAACCATTAATTTACTTCGTTTTTAGTGGGCGACGGCAACGTCCATATCTATCGCCCGCCAGTCCACCGAGAAAGTTATTTCCCTTTGTGGAGTGAACCCTGTCCCCATGTTGACGAACTTGACCGCATAGAATGCGAACTGAAGGATAGGGTTGGCGGGAAGGGATTGAGCCCCTGTCCCCGCATAAGGGAAGAACGATACAAGGACGTCCAAAGTCGTTTGAGTTAACTGTTGGTTGAGGGTATAAGCCCATTCTTGGGCGGTCGCTTGGTTGAGTGTCCCTCGTGGTAGTGGAATGGGGAGAAGAGCGGTCAGTGAACCTGTAACCGTTGAAACCCCTTGGAATATTCCCCTGTATGTTCGGATAGTTTTCCACGCTTGGACACCTTCGGTGGTGTTAGGGAAAGTTGACTTCAAGAAGGGGTAAATGGGGGTTAACCTGTTATCTACGGTGAGGGAGAACTCTTGAATTTCCATTCCGAATTTGGAATCTGAGAAGGGGGAAATTTGTTCCGTCGGGATGGAAATCGGTTGTTGGGATGTGGATGGGCTACCTGTGTGTGAGAAATTAACTACTCCGGCGACCGACGGGTGGAAAGTCACTACCCCCTCAAAGTTGTTAATTACACCTGCGGAAAGGGGATATGACATCGGTGGGATAAGTGATTCAAAGGTGTTCCGTTGTGATGGGTCAGTCAAATCGAAGGATGTGATGTAGATGTAACCCCCTTGGAGGGTGACGGAAAATTCTGCGAAAGTTCCGCCCGTAAACCTTGCGGTCACACGGGAAATCATCCCCGGGTAAATGTCCCAAATCCAACCGTAATCCTTTAACTCCGACCCAGATTGACCACTCACAATCCTCGGGACACCGACAATACCCAACCTCACCGTCACAAAGTGAAGGTTAATTCTTTGTTTGGCGTAGTCGGTGGATGTGACGTTCCAACGGATGGCGGCGTTGAACAAATCAAGAACGTCCACCGTCGGTTGAAGTATCATGTCCAAAGTCACTTCTTGGAAGGGGATGGCGGTCTCCTCCATCGTGGCGTAGGAATCCAGACCGACGGCGAAAAGTTCGTTGACACCCGCCTCCGTCCTAACCGTCACGTTCCTAACGTAAGGTAAGTCCCTCCATGGAGGTCCTGAAGAGTTGTAAGGGTTGGGTTCTAACCAATCGTCGTCTATAAGGGTATGGCGGGCGAGTGCTCCGTTGTTGTCCAAAAAGTTACTGTAGGCGATGTAAGGTTCTTTGAACACGCCCCATTTTACCCTTGTTTGTCGTCCCGAAAGGACATAGACAGCCATCTATCATCACCACCATGAAATTTAACTTTCGGCGAGTAATTCCAAGATTTTCTTCAGTTCCTTGAGGACGGGTTGGTGTTTAGCCGACCTTCGGTAATGGTCTACGACCGCCGGGAGGAAGTCTCCCCCTACTTTCACGTATACGTGTTCGGGTGGAATTTCCGTATGGTATAGGAGGGCACGACCGAGTAGTCGTGTGTTTCTGTCGTCGGAGCGGATGAGGATGTAGGATGTGACGGCTTTGGCGAACCAACCGAGTTCCGGGTATCGTTGGATTTGTTGAGGTGAGAACCCCAATTTGAGAGCCAACAACCAACCCAAGATTTCCCAGTTGAACCAGTCGTGTAGGAAGAGGAAGAAGAGTTTGGCGAGGAATTTGGAGATGTCCTTCAACATTTTGTCGTCCCCTTCCACCAATTTCTCCCAAACCGCCACGGGGGAAATTTCCCCCTTATTCTCTTTTCTTAGTTTCCTTTCCGTTCTCGCCTCAAGGTGTTTTTCCATCTGTTCCTCTTTTTCCCTCATGCGTTCTTCAATCCAATCAAGGTATTCCCCATCGTCTATTCCCTCAATTCCTTTCTTGACGTAGCCAAAAAAGTATGTGGAGAGAGTTTCTGGGTTCACCGCACTCTGGAGAAGTTCGTTGAAAGACGATTTGTAATATTCCCACACTTTCACGTCTGGGGGGGGACTATCGAGGGCTTCGTAGATTTCCCTCAAATCCGTCTGAATATCCTCCGTAGGAAATCCATACCCTTCCTTCTCGAGGAACTTTTCTACATTTCCAAGGTATATGTCAATTTTATCTGCAAATTGTTGAGCACCCTCCATCGCCACGTCTTCGTGACCTGTTATTGTCATACCGACGAGACTTTCCTCTTTCCTTTGAACTGCTTCGGGACGAGGGGAAACACCTTCAAACTTAACCCCTCCGACGCTTTCCAGAAATTCCCCGACCAAACTCAGAACCTCTATCTTGTAGTTAGATAGTAACCATGTTGGACTATTTGGACCTACCTCATTGAAAATCACATTATACCAATATTCGGGTTTTGTCAGGGGTTCAATGTATTTTTCCCACAAGGGGGAAAGTGATTCTTCAACTTGTGTGTATTGGGTCTTGACTTTCTCTTTCTCTTCTTGGGGAAGTTCGGAGCGAGCGATTTCGTTCACTACACCCCCTAAATAGAAGAGAAGGTTTCTCTCAAATGTCTCGAGTGTCGGGATTATACTCTCGAAAATGTAATAGTCCACTATCACACTTGCAAAAAACTTATCTACTGCAAAGAGGAACCGTCCACGGAGGTCCTCGGAGATTTTGTTGGAGAGGTCTGAAATTAAATCGTTCCACCACTCTTGGTGGGGAATTTTCTCCACTTCCTTCAACCACAACGGTTTGTATTGAGATATTTTCTCCCTCCAAGAACCCGTGGAAACCTTTTCACTCCCCCCAATCTCCCTTTCCATCGTGTAGATTTCCTCTGCTATTCTTTGGGCAGGGGATGAGTAATCTTGTAATGCGTCATCGAGGTAGGAGAGAACTTCGATGGGAAAGTTGTTACGGACCATAGGGTCACTCAATTTAATGTAGCCTCCACGGTCTCCTGACGAAATTATCAATTCACTTCTATATAGAACCTCCCCCATATCGGGGGAAATTTCTTCCCAGTATACTTTTGAAAGTTCTTCCAACCACTCTTTGACCTTTTCGTGTAGAAGGTTTCTTATTTTCATGTCTTCTTTCCTCACAGGGATTCCCCCTTTCTATGTTTGTAACCTACTGAGGGGGATAGGCGGCGATGGGATGACCGAGACCTCTAATCACCCCGCCGACCATTCCTACCGTGTATCCTTGAATGTCGGGACGAACGACACTCTCTATTGAATTTATCTCAGTGAACCACCAATAGGGAATTTCCCTGAACGAACCGAGGATGATGTTGGAAATGTGGGAAAGGGTGAAATTGGTTCGTTGGACGATGTCTTCGGCGGGTGGAAGGTTGACCACAAGGAACAGACGGAAGTTGACGTCCAGTCCGACGACCCCGCCGAGGGCAATCTCCCTGATATCCCCCGTCCCACTCACACCGAGAAGGGGAAAATTGGGTTTACCGACCTCCCTTATCGTCTTAAGGGTTTCCTCAAAGGTTGTTATGGAGAACCTTTCCGACGCCGGTAACCAATAAAAGTAAGAGGGGAGAACCACATATTTAACTGGACGAATCAGAAGGTCCTCCCGGGTCGTTTTCGTCGTCTCGAACCTCTCCTCTATCAACGAAATCAATCGGGATAAGTAATCCGCCACGTTCGGAGGGTAAATGAACGGCACTTAAGTTTCCCCCCTTGATTATCTCGTCCACGATACCGTATTTGTAGGCTTCTTGGGCGTCAAACCACCAGTCCCTCATCTTCAGTTTACTCTTGAGTATCCTCATGTTGAGTTTCCCGTTACTTCGGTCGACGAGGAGTTTGAAGTATTTCTCTTGGAGTTTGATGGTGAACTTGGCGCTGGAAATGACCTCCGAGAGACTTTCTTCTGACGACGACAAAAGGACTTGGTGGATGTGAAAGTTGGAATAGGGGTAGGAAAGTCTTATCCTTCCGCCTTGGAGGACGAGGGTGGCGCCGGAGAAACAGTAACCGCCGGCGACCGTCCTGACGGGAATGACGTTCTCGTCTATGTCCCGAAGGAAGTCGTAAAGGAAGAAGGCGTCCTCTATGTTACCTCCTGTTGAGTGAACGATGACGGTAAGAAAAGGGAATTTCCCGACGATAAAGGGGAGACAGGAAAGGATGTGTTCCACCGTCCGTTGGGTGTTGACCTCGTTGAGTTCCCCACGAAGGAAGTAAATCCCCGTTCGGATGAGGGTTCGTTCCGTTATGTCTATGGGCACGACGGGTCTCCCCCTTTCCGTCAACTTAAACTTACTTAATTTAACTTAAGTCTACTTCAGTCACATCCTCCGTCGGTTCGTTTTCCTTCTTTTCCCTGATGAAGAACCTATCGGGGTTGGAGTTTATAGCCCCTTCCAAAGTGTCAAAGTAGATGAAGTGGACGTCCCCACGGAAGGAAAACCCCGCAAGGACAGACCTTGAACTCCCTATCATACCTACATTCTCCTTACATTTGGAACAGAAAAGGTCGGCGTAGACGTTACCTCCACCGTAGAGACCGTCGTTGACGTTGGCGAGCCACTCGTCGGTGGCGATGGGTTCACCGTTAAACACCACGTGGTCGTGGAGTCTCCCACACCGTTTACATCTCCAAAAGACCATTTTGTGGACACCTCCCTAAGGTAATTTAACTTAGAAAAGGGGGGAAAGAAAGGGGATTTCCCTCGGCGGGGTTGTCATCTTCGGATTTTCGTGTTATAATGGTGACTGGGGGGACGGAAGGACGAGACCCCCCTTTTAACGAGAAAGACCAAACAAGTAAGGGAGGAATGTAAGTATGAACTTCATCACTGAGAAAGTAAGGGTATGGCAGACGACGGAAGTTCAAATCCCCACAGCGTTACCTCCCGGACAGTATGAGATTGAGGTTCGTGCCATTGACGAATTTGGGATTCAGAGTGCCCCCGTGAAGGTAAAAGTGACGGTGAAGTCTCCCCCGAAAGTGAAGTTGATTTCACCCCTTGATGGGGCGGTGGTTTCCCAGACACCCACGATAGTCCTTCGGGCGGAAGACACTTTGGACTGTGAAGTCAAATTCATCGTTTCAATCACTCCCATCACTTCTCCTGAGAAGGGGACATCTCCCTCTGAAGGTGAAGATGGAGAGACCGTCGGCGGGGACGACACCGAAAACGAAGAAACTCCCACCGAAAACACCGAAACGGAACACCAAATCGTCATCGTGGAGGAAACCCATGTCACTTCATCCGAAGGTGATGTTAAATTTTTTCGTGGAAAGGGGGAATGACAGGTGTCGTCCCTTGACCTTCAATACCTTTACGCCGGGGTGGCGGCGATACTTTGTATCGTCGTCCTGTTCGTCGTCACCCTGTTGCGTGAATGGGTTGACGAGAGAAGGGTTCGTGCATCTCCGGAAATTGAGGTCTCCTCCATTCTCCGACCCGACGGACTCACCGAAGTTTACGTCATCACACGAAGGTCTCTTCAACCAAACGACCTTCCCAAAAGGGTTGTAGTCAAGAAGGTCTACCGCCGGGGAAGGTTAATTTGTGAAGAGATCGTCACGGAAATAGACAGGGTGGTGGTCGGGTCGGGAAGTGTCGTTTTAATAGGTAAACCGAGATCGTAGGAATTACCGTTGAGGGGGTAGGAAGGTAAGTCATGTCCGAAGGTATTAAAAAGGTGGTAGACACCATTTTGTTGTGTGACGAACCGACGGATTTCGTTGAGTTTCCCCTTCCCCTTGAGGGTATACACAAAATCGAGAGGGTCATAGAATACCTCTCCCTTTTACTATACCGTTATAAGGATTATTTATTATCCGAGTTCGTGAAGGAGGTGGTTGTTGGTGGTTGGGAGGGTTACCTTACGAGGAAGGTATTATCTCCTGAATTTTCGGTGTTTCCCCTTCCGTCCCTTGTGAGGGTGTTATCCCGGCGGCGGCGCATCACTCAGTCACGGAAGGACAAATTGGAATTGTTGAGGAGGATATGGAGAAAGGTTATATCCCCGCCGCCGAGACTCGTTTTTGTGTTTCCCTTCAAGGTTTACAGGGATGGTGAGTTTTACGTTTGTGGGACGACTTTCACTGTCAAGCGCACTGACCTTTCCTTTCTCCTTGAGACCGTCGGCGGTCGGGTCCTCTCCCTTTACCTTCAGGGACAACAAATCAAAGAGATTGATATACCCACGAAAGGGGAGTTTGTTGGGGAAGGTGTTGTTTTGGTGTTTTCCAATCCTCGTCACGCCATTGTCACCTTCTCGTCCACTTCCGCCCGCCGGTAACTTCTAACCTTCCTCCTTAAATTTCCAAAAGGAAAGTAAAATCAGGAAGGAGGTGAATTTTTGAAATGAGGGATGAACTGAGGAAGGAAATTCGGTCTCTTATTTGGAAAACCTTTGTTGACGCCCGACTCAACACCTTGAAAAAGAGGGACCGCCGCCGGGACATTCCCCTTAAGAAACAGGACGAAATCGTGTCGTCGGAGGTGGAAGTTTACTCCGAACGTGAAGAGAAGTGGGAAGACTTATCCGAACGGATAGACGAAATATTGAAGGGGACGAAGGACGATTCCCTCAAGGAACTTCTCACCGAAATCAAGAAATTCGTTGAGGAACTCCTTTCCGACCTTGAGGTTCGGGCGGGGTTGAAAGAAATTCCAACCGAACTTAAAAGGAAAAGGAAGTAAAATAAAATAACGGATGGAGGTGACCAAAATGACGAAGGACGATTTGAGGAAAGAAATCCGTTCCCTTATCTGGAAGGCTTTCGTGGAATCCCGACTGAAATCTCTGAGAAAGAGGGAAGGAAAGCGTCAATCCCTCGTGAAGGAATGGGAGGAACTTTTGGGTGAGGATTGGGAGGATGTGTTGGAAAGTAGGGAGTTTTGGGAGAAGAGGGTGTGGAAGCCGATTAGGGAGGAAATAGGGAGGATTGAGAAGATAGGTAAATTATTCGAATCAAAGGCGAACGAATTCTGGAAGAGGCATTTGGAAGAGGTGGATGATGTTAGAGACATTCCGACACTCGTGAACTTCATCACGGACGTATGTAACTGGATAGATAATGCACTTGAAAACGTAATCCCTGAGATATCCCGTATCCTCACATCGTCTAAGGAGGATTTGGAAATCCTGAAGACGCAGTTAGAGGGACTGGAAGAGTCACTTCAGGAGGGTCGGAAAGGGAAGTAACCGACGAGTAAAAGAACATCTTAAAAGGATGGGTGTCAAAATGACGAAGGACGATTTGAGGAAGGAAATCCGTTCTCTTATCTGGAAGGCTTTCGTTGACGCACGGGTGAAGACATTAAGAAAAAGGGAAAGGGTATCTCGTTTGAGGAAACAGGAGGAGATAACTACCGAGGAGGTGACGAGGGCGGAGGAGGGGTTGTGGAACGCCATTCGTCAGGTTACCGGTGAATGTAAGAATTTGGTTAACGACCTCAAGTTGACGGCGGACGAAAAGATCAGAGCCCTTATGGACAGGTTGGACGCAATGGAAGGTTCCGACGATGTGAACGAAATCCGTCGTTTGGCTGAGGAATGTAATAACCTTCTTTCCGAGTTAGTGGAAGATTTGAATAAACTCATCAATCCATTGAAGTCGAAGTTGGGTGAGTTTCAATCCCTTGAGGAGATAGGTGCGGGTGGAGTTGGAGGTTAACGAAATCGCTTACGGTGAGGTATCCTTTCCCTATAACGGGAGTATTTATCTTTGAAGTCAGGATGATTTCAAGGGAAGTGAGATTTGATGGTTGTTAGAGACAAGAGGACTGATGGATTTTCCGTCAGGAGACGGATAGTGGATGAACTTAGGAGGTTAGTGAAGGAGGTTAGTGTAGGGGTTACTTCCCCCGGCGGGGGGATGTCCGTAGGGTCTATGATGGAACCTTCTCCTGAAGGAGACAACGAACTTTCCCCTCAGAAACAGGAATTGGAGAACATTGAGGTTATACTGAAGAACATTCTCGACGCCCTTGACAATCCCTCTCAAGAAGTGAACATAAAAGAAGAGGAGAGGGAGAGGATCAGGGATTTCGTAAACGAACTTAAAAGAAAGGTGGAGAGGGGGGAGGAACTTACCCCCGCCGAGGTAACTCAAATTCGTGAAATTCACAATCGGTTGAGCGGACGGATATTGGAGGTGGGTGATGAGGGGTTGAAGCGGCGCCGGCGGATGTATGACGAGAGGACTGGTGTGTTTGGTGGTTGGGAGAGTGGGGTGTTTGTGAACCCCGTCGGTGGAGGGTCATCTATTTCATCTCTTCCCCTTGGTGGAGGTTTGGATGAAGTTGCTCCAAAGGTTGTGGGTGTATTTAGAAAGTCTTTGAGAAAGAAACTCGTTAAACTCCTTCAGAAGGGACTTGAAAAGTAGTCTTCTGAAGATGACGAGGGGTTGTTTGACCAATTCCCTCGGGGGACCTCCCACGAACTTTGTCGTCCCTATTATCACTCCTTTTTTGTCCCTGACGGCGCCGAAGGAAGTGTCCACCATCACGACACTCCCTTCCCATCCCATCATTTTACGGAACGTTTCACTTCTTTCCTCTTCGGGTAATTGGTTCATCATTTGGAGGTAGATGACGATACCGATGTAGGCGATAGGGGAGACCACCAAGAGGGCGTTTCTATTCACTCTCATGATGTCGTCGTATTCTTCCACCAATGATTTGAGGGGTTCTTCCACTTTGTAGACAGGGAGGGATGGTGGGTAGATTTCGAATTCTTTTTGGTGGGTTTCGGCGGGCGGGGTTTCACCTTCCACACTCAAGGGGACTCTTGTTTCTTCCAGACGGAAAGGTGTTGGGGTTGTCCGTTGGATTTGGATAGTTTTCCCTGTTGTCCCGACGATGGTGATATGGTGGGGGAGGGCGTTGATGATGAGGTAAGTTTTTCCTGACGGGAGGGTGAGTTCGGCGTATTTATCTTTGTAAGTGATTTTCACGTCACCGTAGGTTTCCGTCTTTTCGTCCTTCACGGCTGGGTCACTCCCTCAGGAAATCGTTTACCTCTTTGATGAGTTCGTTTAGTGACGATAGGAATTTACGTTCAAATTGGTGAGACCCGAAGAGGTTCGGCAGGACGGGGAACACTCCCCCCATCACTGACTTCAACAACCCTTTCGGGTCGATATCGTAGATGGTTTTGTATGCGAGGAACCCGAGGAAGTAGGAGACGAGTTGGTAGGGTCTGATACTTCTTATGATTTCCCTTGGGGTTCTTTTGAGGTAACCCAAGACTTGTAGGACTCTTGTGACGTATAGGTGGAGTTCGTTGAACCAACTATACCAGAGGGCGGGGAAACTTTCCCTTAGGTGTTTACTGACGATGTATTGGGAGATGACTGCCCATCCTTCGTGGAAGATGGACGCACAGTCGACGAAGGAGAAGGGGGCGGTGATGTCCAGAGATGTGGCGTAGTCCAAGGGTTTGATGGTTGAGAGTAGGGAGAGTAGGTAGTCACAGGTGGCGTGTCCGGGGATACCTTCGTGTATGATGAGGTGGGCGTATTCTGATAGGTAGATTTCCTTTTCGCCTGTAGGTAGGTGGATGACTACGAACCTGTTATCTCCTTGTCGGTAGAAGTAGGCGATGGCGTCGGTGAATTTACTTTCTTCCCCGTAGACCACTCTGAGTTGGATTGGGATATCGACGAGGGGGAGTTTAAGTTCTTGGACGCAGAAGTCGTGGATGTATTTGATTAGGAGTTCTATGTATTGTAGGAAGGTATCGGGGTCGGTGAAGATTTGTGGGGTGATGGAGTGGAGTTTGGATTTGGATTTTTCCCTTGCTTTTTCCAGTAATCTCCATAGGAGGAAGAGTAGACGTTCGAAGTTGTTGGTGTCTTCTATTTTGAGGGTTGATAGGATTTCGTTGGTGGAGAGTTTAGATGGTAGGACACAGGGGGTTGAATTTTTCCAACTGTTGACGGTGGAGATTAAATCCCTTAGTTGTTTATTTTGTGGGAGGTGGGATGAGACTTCGTTGATGGCGTCGATGAGGACGAGGGTTTGTTCATATAAACACCAGTTCGGGTCGACCTTATATCTATCCAACAGGTAAATGAGGTGGGTGAGGATTTCCCTTATTCCTTTAGGTTCGTGGATGAGTTCCATTAGTTCTTGGTAGACGAAGTATAGGATGATGGAAGTGAGGGGGGCGAACCTATCCCTAATCAATCTATTGACGAAGGTTTCCATTTGTTTGAGACCGATGTATGTGAAGACGTCGGCGGAGGTTTTCACATCGGATTTGGAGAGTGATTTTATATCTGACAGGGTGACTTCCATTTCGCCGAGGGGGAGACCGTCCTCCCCGAGACCTTCCAAAGTCCCTTGAACTTTTCTGAATATTTCACTTGTTTTCGTGAAGAGACTTCCCTTGTCCACTTCACCTTAACCCTCCTTTTTCCCACAACGGACTTTAGTTTTCGGTGTCCATATTACATACTTCGTTAGATTGTTTAGTTGGGGTTAGTGAGGTAATAGAGGTGTTAAGGGGGTAGGTGGGGGGGGATACTCTTTACCAAACCAACCCTATCAACCTTCGTGGTGGGGGGGATATTCTTCATCAACCAACCAATTTCATCAACTCCCGTCGTGGGGGACACTACCCACCGACTTCAACAACCAACCCTCGTCGTGGGGAAAATCCCCCCTTTTTCAAAAGAAGAGAAGAAGAAGGACCCTTCTGAGGGGACACCATCCGACCCGACCTCGTCGTGGGGAAATCCTTCTTTCAAAGAAGGGGAAGAACCTCCCGTGGGGGGAAATCTCCCCCTCACTTCAAAGAAGGAGGAAAAACTCCCGTCGTGGGGGGAAATTTCTTCCTCTTTCTCAAAGGAGGAGAGGGGGGACATCCTTCATCAACTCAACCATCCACCCAATCTCCCCGTCGTGGGGGGACATTCTTCATCGACCAATCCAACTCCCGTCGTGGGGACACTCTTCACCAATTCCAACAACCCTCTCGTCGTGGGGAAATCTCCCTTTTCAAAGGATAAGGTAGGTCAGAGAGGGGGTGGGGGGACATCACTCACTCGACCCCCGTCGTGGGGGGGGACACCACTCACTCACCCACCAACCCCATCAACCCCCCGTCGGGGGGAAATTCTAACCTCTCTCCCTTTTTCCAAAAAAGGATAGGGTTAAAAGATAAGGTAAGTCAAAAGGGGAGTGGGGGACACCGACCCGACCGACCCAACCTCTCAACCAACCCCCGCCGTGGGGGAAATCTACCCTCCCTTTCCTCAAAAGATAAGACAGGTCAAAAGAGGAAAAGGGTTAAAAAGGGGGGGGAGTGGGGGACACCACCAACCAACTCCTCACTCGACTCCCGTCGGGGGGGAGACTCTAACCTTTCCCCTCAGTATATTAAAAGGATGATAGGTTAAAAGGAGGGTGGGGACACTTCCGACCGACCCAACCGACCCCCGTCGGGGGGGAAATTCTAACCTTTCCCCTCGGTAGGTTAAAAGGAGGGTGGGGACACCACCGACCCAACCAATCCAACCAACCCGAC
>Ga0105162_1000929_pt1 | contig 17741 bp, 19 predicted proteins | sample JNZ201metaG_FD_81532 | JGI IMG/M metagenome (GOLD analysis project Ga0105162, IMG submission 81532) | Hot spring microbial communities from Jinze hot spring, China to study Microbial Dark Matter (Phase II) - JNZ 20120812A | ecosystem: Environmental > Aquatic > Thermal springs > Hot (42-90C) >...
TAACTCCCTGATGGTTACCCTTTTGTCCGTCGGCGACAAGGTCTATGCGGTTCACCTTCTGGATTTGAAGGGAAAAGTGTCACCTCAATTTGAGTTTCCCCCTCACCTTCTCTTGGTGGATATCGGAAAGGTTGAAACCGAAAGTGAAGTTTCGTTTCCCGTGAACGCAATGTTCACTCCACGTGGGTTCGGTTACGAATTTCACTTTGACCGTGAAGTCTCACCTGAGGAGTTTACCTATATCAACGAAATCGGGGTGACCAAAGACTTACCGTCCTTAGGGGAATTTCCCCGCTTCAAGTTAAGGGATTACCTTGTTAGGGTAGTTCCGCCCTTCGGGGATTGTTACTTCTTCTCCACCGAAGTTGACGGTAAGGTTTACTCCCTCATCACTGACCTTTACAGGGTGTTGTTGTTTGATTGGTCTCCGACCGACGGGGAAATAACTTACCTTCCCGTCATTTCCTCCTTCGTGAAAAGGTGGAAATACGATGTTTTGGTCGGCGAAAACTGTTACTTCGTTGAGGTGACCGACGGAATTTACGTGTGTTTCAAACGGAGGAGTGACAACCCAATTCCCAAAATCTTGAAGTTCTGGGAAAGCCTCCACGATAAATACCTAAATGTGACCTTACCCCTCAAAATCTACAAGAAATATGTGGAAAAGACGATGAAATCGTTAGGTAGGGGGACTTTGGAGGTCATGACGGAGGGTGGTAATTTGACCTTCACTTTTTATTTATCGTCCGAGACCTCATCGTATTCCTACTACGGTGATTTGAAAATTCCCGTTGATGAGGTGACACCACGGGCGGGTGTCCAAATCCCCCAACCCGAAACCTTAAACTGGGACAAAATCTTAGGCGTGAAAAGAAAATGGTATGATTTCCTTCCCTTCACGAAGAGGAACCTACAAATCTCAATTCCATACAATTGGAAACCCGAGGAAGGAAAGGAAGTTAAGATTCCACCATTCATCGTCCGCCTCAAAGGTAGGAAATACCCCCTCCTCGCCCTTTACCCCACGGGTCTCTTTTACACCACAGAAGACTGAAAATTTCCGGGAAAGGGGGGAAAGTAGTTCATGTCAGTATCTTACAGACTGAAAGTGAATTGGAGAAGGGTTCGTAAAGTTTGGGAAATTTACACTTTCAGGTGGGGTTGCGGTAGGAAAGAGTGGATTACCTTCCATCCCCTTCTCTTTTCACAGAACAAGACGGTGTTCGGGTTAATAGAATTGAACGTAGAATATTGGGTTCCCCGTGACATGTGGAAACACCCTTTCTACCTTCTGTTTGAGGTTGGGAAAGGGGACATTTTCCCGCCCGCTACCTTCTCCTTGAACGTTCGAAGGAAGGTGGCGGAGATGGAGTGGGCGGACAAACTCCTTCTCAGGACCGTCGGGTTGGACGAATATTGTGTCAGTTTGTCCCGAGGGAATAAGGTGATAATCCCCCTTACGAAGGATTTGGACGAACGGAAAGACCACGTTTCGGTGAACTTCAAACCGTTGAAGGGGGTCATTTCCTCTTTCGGTGATTGTCTCATTTCAACCTACCGCAGAGGGGAAGACCATTACACTTTGTTGAGTGACGGGAATTGTTACCTGTTGTTGGATTGTTCTCCCACGGACTTGGAAGTGGACGAAATACCCATCGTCAGACATTTCCTGAAAGGGTGGAATTACAAAGTCACGGTAAGTAGAAGGTTTTACTACTTTCCGATAGACAGGGGGATGTGGTTAATTTGTCCTCGGTTGGGGGAAAACCCCGCCGGTCGGTTCGTGGAGTTTTGTTCGTCCCCCCGACAAAACTTCATCCCCCTCACAGTTCCCGTGTGGTTATATGAAAACATCATCGAAGAGGTAACAACAAAGAAAAAACATGTAACTCCCGTCTCCACTTCTCCCGCATATCAGTTACTAAGTCACCCCCTAAAAACTCTTCTCTCCTTCAAAACCGAAATGGAAATCCCCTTTATCCACCTGAAAGTAAAAGTCAAAGGTGATAGGGGGAAATTCATTAACCTGACCCAATTGTTGGGTTACAGGAAACGTTGGTGGGAAATCTTCCTCCCCCGACAACATAAATCCAACCTCATCCGTTTCCTTATACCCGTCAGGAAGGAAAGTGAATTTCTCATCATAGAAAACCCCGAAACCCAATTCCCACAACTGTTGGTGAGGGCGAAAGTGGTTGGTGGAGGCGACGGGAGTTGAACCCGTGTCCGGACGGTAAGGAATCTCTCCGTCTACGGGCGTAGCCCAGTTGTCAACCCGAAGGGAAGGGGAGTAACTGGGCAACCTCACCCTCCCCCTATTTTTCAATCGTTAATCGTTATTGAAGGTGAGTTGTGGGTTAACGGTTAGGCTGCCATCGCACTTTTTAACCCGTGACGTGGGTTACCCGACCCGCAGGAGAGACCCTCTCATCCGCCCGTCGAGACCAAGTCCGCCCCCACTATCCTATTTTACCTTCTCTCAAGGACTTTTTCAGGGGGAAAGATGATTGTGTCTTTGGGAGTTTCTATGAACCCACGGAAGAGAATTTTCACGACTTTCGCCCTGACACTGGAGACGGGAAACCAACCGTAGTCTCGGGTAGGTGAAACCAGTCTGATGTAGTCGGCACCAAGTTCGTTTTCCACGTCCACGACGTAACATGAGACTTCCCAGACCATTTTTCTCATGGTGATTATACCAGTATCACCTGCGCAGACCACAGTGACGAGGTCTCCGACATAGACCTCGGGCGGGTTTTCTTGGACAATCAAGACGGCGTATTTCCCTATATACGGGTTGAGTGAACCTCCGAGTTCCAATTCTATCCTGTAACCCATGGAGAGAAAGGAGACGTAGATACAGAGAAGGATGGTGAGGAGAAGGGAACATATTACCCCCCGTCTCAACTCTTTTAAGGTTTGGACGTTGTCGGTGATTGGGGAAATGTTTTCTTTCCGTTTTAACATTTTCTTATCACCCTGCGGACACGGACGGATTTTCCCCGCACCGAAGAATTTAGTTTGAAAGGGGAGGTTAAAATTTCCGTTGGAAAGGGGGATTTTGACGGTGAAATTTGAGGTCACCCAGTTGGACGGGTTTTACACTTTGTCACTTGCCGTTCAGTTGAGAATACCGGTATTTTTGTGGGGACCTGCGGGGGTCGGGAAGACTTACACCATTTCCCTCATTTCCCGTAGGTTGAACAAGACTCTCGTGAAGGTTATACCGTCTTACCGTGAACCTGTGGACTTTCTCGGTTACCCTTACCCTGTGGGTGAGGTTTACACTTACCTTTCACCGAAGTGGGTCAAGAGGGTTAAGGAGGAGAGGAATGTGGTTTTGTTTTTTGATGAACTTTCGACTTCCCCGCCGCAGGTTCAGAACGCCGTTTTCAGGTTGGTGAGTGAGAAAGTTTTCGGTGACGACGAACCTTTACCTGAGGAGGTTTCTGTTGTGGCGGCGGGTAACCCCCAGAAGTATGCGTGGAGTGCGTTCAATTTGACGCCACCACTCGCCAACAGGTTCGTCCATGTGGACTGGACGGCGGGAGGTATCTCCCCCTCTTACCTTTACAGGATTTTGAAGGGAAAGGGACTTCCCGACGATATTCCCATTGTGGATTTTGAGAGGTATAGGGAGAATTTACCGAAGGTTTTCGATTTGGTGTTTTCGTTTCTGATGGGGGTAGGGGAGAAGGGTTTGTTGAACCCGCCGACGGTCGGGAAGACAAGTGAAGTTAGGGGTTTCCCGACACCTCGGTCGTGGGTGGATTTCTGTATCCCCTTAGTGACCGCTTGGGAAGTCTGTAATCTTCCCGTCACCACTTTACTTTGTCTCGTGGAAGGTTGTGTCGGTGAAGAGATGGGTAGGTCGTTCGTGGCGTATTATTTGAGGGTGAGGGAGGAAGTTCCCAGTCCCGAGGAGGTTTTGAGCGGTAAGGTGAAAATTCCGACCCGGGCGGACTTGTTCTTCTTTACCGTCACTTCCCTCCTTTCATTCCTGTCTTTACGTAACGAAATTTCGTGTTATAATGAGTTCCTGAAGAGGTTGATGGAGGTAGCGGGGGAAGTTCCTGACGATGTCCTTCTGGTCGTATATACGAAGATTGAGGAATGGAAGCGGAGGGTGGGGTTGGAAACCGAAAGTGAAACCGACAGGGAATGGACGGATTACATATTCAAAAGACTGACGTATTAGTGAGGTGGTCAAAATTGAAAGAAGTTTCGTCAACGGTTACTTTCATCGTCCTGACGAAACAACCCCAAAAATGGGAGGACTTCTTTTCCTTCTGTCACCTGTGGGGATTTGAAGTTTACGTGTTCCCGTCCCTTGAGGAATTTCAGAACCACAATTTGAAATTGTCCAGTTCGTCCGTCTGGCTCGTGACCAACGAAGCGGAGTTCGCCCAACAACTAACAGACAACCCCCACGTCCTCATACTCCCAACATCAACTATCTCCAACTTCGTCAGGTTCCTTGAAGAATACTCCCTCGAGTTGGCGTCTCCCATAGAAGTCAAAACCTAACACTCCCCCACCCAATTTTCACAACATGAACTAAAGTCAAAAAGTGAGGAGGTGGCTTCGGTTGATTTATGTTTTACTTATGAAACAAATTTTGGAAAGAGTTAGGGGTCCAAGGAGTGAAGAGGGAGTATGGTATACAGATGCGACGATTGATAGGGAGACCCGTCGAGGTTCTATAGGAATCGTAACTCCTCGAGGTTCCTACTCCGCAACGTTCTCTCTATCATCCGATACTGAGATTGTAGACGGAGAAGTGGCAACCATAGACCTCCTCGAATTGTCCGCTATACTTAGGATACTGTTGGAACTTCAAGCGACCTTGAGTCAAGACCCACAAGAACTGAGAAAATACAGGGAGAAAGGTGAAACTTTAACTATAAAAACCGACAGTCGGGTTTCCCTTTTCCTCCTTCACAACATCATCACCAGAAACAACTTAGGTGGTGTTGAAGTTAGACAACCGTATCTACCGGAAGGTCTTAAAGACAAAAGTTACGAAGATATCGTCAGGATGTTGAAGGAGATTTCACCTGATAAGGCGACAAGGATTTTGGGGGAATTGGAAAAAGTCCTAACAAGTATAGTCATCCTTGTAGGTAAAAGAGACCCGTGGTTGTTCTTCGATTACGTTTCGGGGAGATTAAATCCCGCCCACTACGCCATCCCACGGGGAAGGGAGAGAACCCGACCGCCGACAATTTACTCGTAGGTAAAACGGGTCACTTCTCCACCACATAAAGGTCGTATTTGTCTTCCATTTTCGTCCACGATGAGATGAACTCCTCCGATTCCTTCAAGGTGACAACACTCATCCCGTAGAAGAAAGATTTCCACCGAGGGTTGGTCACCTTGTAAACATTGTCGTTTTGAAGTCCATCGGGGAAAAGATACCCCCTCCTAAAACTCTTCCTTAACTCCCCCATAACGGTATCGTCAATTACATAACTTACCGTTTCCTTGGGTTCGTGAACGATAAAGTCACAAGTCATCTCAATTGAGGGGGAAGAAGGTGTGAATTCGGTAATTTCGGTTTCTTCGGGGACGACCTCAAACCACTCGGGGATGGGAACGACAATTTCGTGAGTGGTAACGGTTTGAGTTGCTGAAGTGTAGGTGTAATACCCCCCGCCGGGTGCGAACACCATCGTTTTCGGTCTAAGGTAGTCGGGAACAGGGTAAGCGGTGGAAGTGAGTGACCCTGTCGTCGTGTATTTGTTAATCCAAACGTAAGAGGGGTCGGACGCACACCTTAAAATTTCCTTCCCGACATCGGAAAGGTAACTTCGGTTGTTCAGACAATTTCTGACCACCTCGTTGAAAATTTTTCCCAGTTTCCCCTTAATTTTCCTGAGTTTTTTGAATGCACCTTTGGTGACTTGGGGGTAAGTGAGAACCCCGACCGACGCCACAAACCCGTAAAAAAGTCTCCCCTCCCACATCATTAAGTAATCGTAATCACTCTCTAAGGACGAATTACATTTCACCTCCATATTCTTCAGATCAAGTAAGTGGTAAGTGATCCTGAGGGAGACGGTAACATCGGAGTAGGTGAACTGAGGGGGTATAACCTCCACCGACACGGTTACCATCTCCCCGAACGACGAGACAATCCGATTGACCATCTCGTCCCACAAGGGTTGTCGGAAAAGGAAAAAAGACAGATGATTTAAATAGATGTCTTTGTAAGGAGAAAGGGGAGGAACGGTTAGTGGGTTGGGTGAATATGTCCATTGAGATGAACCCGGGCGGGGGAGTGTCCTCACCTTACTTGTGTTTTTCACCTCACACGAGACCATACCCCTGATGTGGTAAATCCGACGGGGGACGTAAAGGAGGTTTCCAATCACTTCGTTCCCTTTGAGGTAAACACATACTTTCCCTTTGGAAATCTTCATTTCCATCTTACTCTCACCCGAAACTGAATTATAACTCAGGGACCGAAAAACGTTAAGGGAGACTGAAGGGTTGACTTTTCGGTGATTTTGAGTTAAAATTAGGGGTCGGAGGTGAAAGTTGGATGAAACTGATTGAATTCAAGGACGAGACCATCATTGTCAACTTGAGGAAGGACGGGACGACAAGGACGGTTTCTCCACTTTTCGTGGAGGTTTACAACGAGTGGGGTAACCCTGCCCAGTTCATCCTCCCCGACGGACTGAAATACGTGGAAGAAGTCCTCGTCAACTACCAACCCGACATCGGTGACCTTCTGACCATCACCTTCGTCCTGAAGGAAGAAACTCTCCCTCGGTCACAACTCGTCACCCCACTCTACATCATGGAAAAGGACGCTAACGGTAGGGTCGCCTCCCTCAAAATCCCCTACGTTTCACGGTGGGCTGACCCTGAAATCGTAGAGGAAATCTCAGCATACACCGAGGGGAACACTTCAATCAAACCGACCGAGGGAACTGAAACACCACCCGAGGAGACCACCGAAATCAAGGAGGAGACACCGACGGAAGAAGTCGGCGTCATGGAGGAAGTCGAAGTGGTGTTGAGGGAAGAACCGGCGGACGAAATCCGATGACCTAAGAACTACATTTGAGGGGAAGACGGGTATACCCCCTCACCGAACAGGTGGAGACTTTTTCACTTTTCCACCGAAATTTCAACGACTTTGACCAACCTCCTCAATTCCTCCTCGGATTTGGTGGATAGGTAATCGAGGAACGGTTGTAAAAGGGGAAGTTTGTGACTACTTGACGGGTGAATGAAGATGGAAAGGTAGAGAAGGGAAGTTCGGGGGTTTTCCAAAAGGGACAAATCTTTCACAACAAGGTTCTGAAGTAAAATCCTCTCCCAATTGTAAACGTGGGGGTTCGTATATATCGTTTGGCGATAGTAGTAGCCAATTTCGTCAATCTCCACCTCCACGAAATCTTTTCCAAATCTTCGTTCCACCAAATCGTAGAGTAACGAAGCGGATACCTTCTCCTCGGCGACGTCCTTCTCCACGTAAGCCATCTTCACCCCCTCCTTCCACACTTCCTTCAACACTTCCTCCAGTTTCCCTTTGTGTTCCCGAAGGGACTGAATCACTTTCTCAAACTCCTTTTTCAATTCATTTTTGTCGACTTCACACACAACGAAGGGATAATCAAGGATGGCACTAAACTTTATGTAATTTTTTCTTACACCCTCAAGTCCCAAGTGGACAAGAGGTGTCAAAGATGATAGAGACACAGGTTCACCGGTCTCCCACGATGGATGGTGGGTAGGGTAAAATTTTTTCCCTTCCGTTGGTTTCCAAATTCCAACCCCTTGAGGGAAAATTATCTTTTCAAAAAGGTTATTCAATCTGTCCTCCATCACTTCCCGCAAGGAACGGTAATAAACGTCCTCGGAGATGATGTGTCCAAAAATATCATCTATTTCCCTCACCATCTCCCTCGGTATGATCTTACATTTCCCTGAAATTCCGATGAGGAAGTTGATAAAGTAACAGGAAGAGTAAAACTTCAGGGACGCCGAGGTCACCATGTAATTTCCGTCTTCCATCTCTTTCACTTCATAGGAAATTTCCAGTCTTCGTTCAATCTCGGATGACATGACAAGTTTCACCGTCCTTCGTCCCGAAATTTACCCTCACTTCAATTTTAAACGTGGGGTGAAGGAAATCAACCTCCCGCCGACGGGACAATCAAAACTCCCCTAAGAACTCTTCTGAACATCAAAAACCACATCGTCCGACCGTTCCAAAATAAATTGAATGTAAGGGTCAAGTCCCTCCAACTTGTCGGGAACATTCACACTCAAAATGAGTAAAAGGGAGGAAACGTTCATACACCTTTTAACAACACCCCAATCCGAAAACACGAAGTTGGTATCAACTTCTTCCACCGTCCACCTGTCTGAAAGTTTGCTCTCTGAAACGGTCACCTCCGCCCTCGTCACCTCCAACGTCCCGTGGTAAACCTCCCTCAAAATCCTCTCCAACTCATACCTCCGTTCAAGGATTTCATCCCTGAGTTCCTCCATCTCCTTCCTTATCTCCCCCATCAAGTCCCGTCTCACCACCATCCTGTAGATCAACCTCACACACCTGATATCAAAGAAGACGGAAGGTTTAATCTCCGTCACCACCTCAAACGGTTGTGCCCCCAAATACCTCTCAACAAAGTTGAACCAACGGTATACTTCCACTTTCGGTCTGTAAGGAACGAAATCCAATTTCGTTATTTCACGACCCATCGCCCTCTCCCACTCCTCCACATCTTCATACGAAGCAAGGTTGGGTCGTTTCCCAAAACCCTTCACAAACCAAACGGTAATTTCGGCGTCCACAACGGTAAAAATCTCATCAAGGGAGATGATAACTTTCTCGAGTGTAATCGTCCCGTCGGGATTTTCCTTTACCACATAAGTGACCTTCACTTTCCCGTCATCCATGAAACAACATCACTCCCCCTTGTCAAAAGGAGTGAAAACACTCCAAACCAAAATTTAACTCCACGACAAAGTTAAAGTTCACCGTGAGGAGGGACGAAAGGATATGCCGATAAAAAAGGACTTAGGAAGGAGACCTCCCTTACCGAGACCGAAAACTAAAATGGAGTTCGTCAACATGTGTTGGAATTTGTTTAGGTTGTTACCGCCGACGGCGGCGGTCTGTGAAGGTCACTCCGCCCCACTCGACATCGTCTGGTCAATCTACAACCAAGAAAAGTCCAACTACGTCATCGTGGGCTCACGAGGGTCAGGGAAAACCACCTGCGTCGCCCTCCTCCAAGTCCTTTTCTCCTTGACGTTCCCCGAAATAGAAGTCTGTAACACCGCCGCCATCCTCAGACAAGCCCAACGATGTTACGAAATCGTCAAAAACCTACTCTTCCACCCGAAAGGTAAAATCGGAATGAAAGTCATACCTCCCTACGTGGACGAGAAATGGTCGACAATGTGGCAGACACGGGTCGCCACCGGGTCAACTATCTTCATCACGTCACTCACGGAAAAAGGAGTTAACGCCCCTCACCCCCAAAAACTCTTCGTGGACGAAGTAGACCTCGTGGACAACAAGAAACCACTGGAAGAAGCCCTGTCCATGCCCCAAACGAAAGGGGACGCCATCAGACAAATCGTCTTCCTCTCCTCTTGGAAACGTAAGGGAGGTCTAATCTCCATGTTGATTGATAACTACAAGAACGACCCGGCGTCCGCCATCGCCTTCTGGTGTGTCTTCGAGGCAATGTCACCCATCCCAGACCACTCCGTCTGTCAGTCGGTGGTGAGGAAATTGGCGGACGGGACAGAAGTGTCTTTCGCCGACATCTGTAAGGGTAAAGCCCACAAGGCGAAAGGTTTCCTCAACTACCAAGACGTTTTGAGGGCGTTCTTGGACATGGACGAACACTACTTCAGGTCTCAATGGTTATCGGAAGAACCCCTCGGCGGTCTCAACGTCTTCAACGTCAATCCCAAATCCGTCATCCAAAGTTGGGACCCAACGAAGTTTAGGGGATGTCCGATATTTGCGGGTGTGGACTACGGTTGGTCAGCGCCGACCGCCATCGTCATCGCCCAAGTTATCCCGAAGGTGGGTGTAGTGGTCTTTGAGGAACACGGGATGTTGGGAGCGTCGGTTTCACAGGTCGCCCACTACTGTTTGGAAATTGAGAAGAAATTCAGACAAAGGGGATTACACATAACGACTTGGGTTATAGACCCGAGGGCTCACCACCTTTTGTCGGACGAGTTCAGTAAGAGGTATTTGATGACCGCCGCTCCCTTCCCCGACAAGGGAGTTTTGACCCCGGCGAAACACGAAAAACTCTCACGGGTCTCCCTTGTGAACAATTTGTTCACCGCAGATTTTGAGACTGGACTTCCGAGAATTTTCTTCGTTCAGGGGAAAGTTCCCACCTTGTTGAAACAACTTTACGATTTGTCTTACGCCGTGGACAGTGAAGGTAACCCCACCGACAAGATTCCCGACGGGAACGACGACTTCGTGGACGCCCTTTTGTATCTCGTTTCTTACTTGGACAAGTTGGGTTACGGTGAGGTTTTGGGGGATGTGGTAAATCCCGACGAGGTCGCCGCCCGTGCCTACGAGGAAATTCAAAGACAACTTGACCTGTCCAAAGACAACGAGTTCGGTGTTTCCCCTGAGGAACTTACGGGAGACGAAAACGAACAGAGGGAGTTGTTGAGGGAACTGATAAGGGAGAGGTTGAGTAAGGTGATTTCGTTGGCGGCGGCGTCGGGTATTCTCCCTCCGTCCCAAAATGTGGAGTTGGAAGAGGAATTGGTCAGAGTTACCGAGGACAAATTGTTGAGTGAGATGACGGCGAAAGAGGCGACCGAAAGGTTGGTCAACGACAATTTACCTCCCGAAGTGGAAAGACAGTTGATAAAGGAGACGGTGAGGAAGTTAGACCGACTGGCGATAAGTCCCCTTTCCGTTCCTTATTCGTCAGTTTTCCCTGAGGCGGCAATTTACGACCTGATGATGTTCTACCTACTTGGTGGGGATGAGGGTAATCCGTTCCTTCCGCCGGGAGGTTTGTCTCCCTTCGGGGGATTTTGAACTTTGAACTTGGAACGGGGGAAACAACTAAAGTGATTGAGGGGGAACGAAAATGGAGGTTATTCCCCCGTGAAGACGAAATGAAGGTGACGGTTAAAACCATACCTTACTCCGAGAACTCCATGTATTCCCGTTGTTCGTTCATTTTGGGGTTGGAGGACGTGAACGAATTGTGTGAGATGTGGGACTGGGCGGACAAAACCAACCCTCCCCTCACCGATTTTTTACCGTTGGACGAAGAGTTTTGTATGACCCTTGAGGAGACTTTGATGGGAGAGGAATGGGACGGAAGGTCGGTGGTCGGAGTTTTCTACCCAATCCTCGTCAGGGGAGCGGAAATCGGTAGAACATACCGAGGAAGGTTCTACTTCCTTTTCCCCACGAAGGTGTTCGTTTACTTCTGTGGGAGCGTGGCGGTGAAGGACGTCTTCGATTTAAACATAATTAAGTCAAAAACCCTCGGGGAAGTCATTGTTTCCTTACCGACGACGAAGGTGACCGTCCTTTACGGTTACGGGAGACCCGTCGGTCTCTACGAAGAAGACCTCAACCTCTACGCCATTGGGTTACCCTATACCAAAAAGGACGTCATCGTAAGATACGGAAACGAACTCCTCTCCCACCTTTAGGTTCACTCAATCTCTATAACCACTTCCCCGTCCCTCTCCATGTATTCTTGTAGGATGTGTAACAAATCTTCGTATCCTTGATTAGTTTCATCGTCTTCAGGGTCACACGCCAATGAGAGGAGAGTTACCAACTTGTCATACACCTCACTTATCTTCACCGCCCGCCCTATCTCCCATCCCCCTTCGTTGAGAATTTTATCTATTTTAACTGCTTTATTCACCAAAAGGATGATAGGTTCATCCCCCCGCACTTCCTCGAAACTTTCACGATTCGCCCAAAATTTAAGGTTCACCCATATCGTCACTGGAATTTCAATTTCCTTCCACTTCTCTCCCTCACTCAATTCCTCCTCAATGATAGCCAAAACATTTTCCACCACATCTTTGATGACACCTTCCACCACCTCCACCGAATCGTCCATTCCATCATCGTAAATGTAACTCTCCGCTTCCCACCCAAAGCGGAACCCACTACCCTCAAGGACGTCGCCTACGAGGTCGTTAATGCGGATATTAAGTTCCTCCACCGAAGGTGGAAGGTTACCTTTAGGGGAGAAGATTGTGATGTCAGGGGAACACATAAATTCGAAAACTCCGTAAATGTAGGCGACTATCCCCCACCTTTTCTCGCCAGTGAAATCCTCACTTTGACTTATGACGAGTCTTACCCATGGGATAAGGTCTTCTTCCGAAATCTCACATTCCCCTGTAACCTCAATTTCGAAGTTGTAGACCTTGGACGATTGAACTTCTTCTATCTTTAAATTTTCTGACATAACACATCACCTCCATCGCTTCTCTTGCTCACCGAGATAAAGTGAAATGTAGTAACCTTTCTTTTGGTGACTCAAAAGTAATCCCGTTAATTCGTCCCTAAATTCCTCCCCTATTTCGTCAACGGGTTTCATAAAAGTCAGAAGGGTTATCCATTTGTAGTAAATACCCTCCGTGTTCCCCTCGTAGTTTTCCTTTCCCTCCCCTTGTATGATACTGACGAAGTCTCCCTCCACGAGAAACGACCCCCGTGGGGAATCTTCCCCCTCCACATAAGAAAGGGTCAAACTGAGACCTATCCGTAACTTGTGAAGTGGGGATGAAACTGAGGGAGTGGATTTCCCCTCCGTCGCCATATCCAAACCAAGGTTTTTGATTATCAACTTTACAGACTCCTCCGCCCTCGACACCAACTCATCCATCAGTCCCTCTAACTCCTCTTCACTTCCAATCTTACCTTTGTATACCCATTCACCAACAGGGAAAAGGAAGGCTTCCCGTGCGTAGGAGGCGGGATAAGGGAAAAGGTCGTGTAACTTGTTTTGAAGTTCACGTTTCACCGTTTCAAGGAAATTTTTCGGTAAGGGGGTAATGGGAGTTTCCGCCTCCACGAGGGAAGCGGATATTGTAAGGTAAAGTTGTTGTTCATCGTAAAAAATCCACTCCACCAACGTCCTCTTCTCGTCCTTTTGGGACGTCTCCACTCGTGATACCCCAATCAGGAAATGGGGTTTATTTCGTGATTTAATCTCACTGTAATCACAAACGATGTTGACTTCCACCGGTCCGACGACGAAAGTCCTTTTCTTTTCCATCATTTCTCCCCCTTCCCGAATTCAATTTAAGAAGTTCCCTCATCCCCTTCAATTTCAAGATGGACGACCCCGCCCAAACTGGAAATGAAGTGAAGGGCTTCGATGAATTTTTCCCTCCCTTCACCTTCCATGAACGCCGCCAAAACCATCCACTGGTTGAATACATCCCCTCCCCCTTCGTAGTTTTCAACTCCCATGCTTTTGACGACAGAAAGGAAATTGATAGGAGATTCCAATTCACCTTCCAAATCGTAACGTCTTCTTTGCATTCCAGAGGTGACGTATACCCAAATCATGACCGTTCCGTCCCAATTTTCCAACTTTTTCTTCAAATGGGGAGGGAGGTTGTTAATGAAATTGATGGTGGAGGTTTCAAGGTAATTCATTACCTTGTTCGCCTTTTCTTCCAGTTGTGGGTTTTCGTCTTCTATGTAACGGAGGTATTCGTTTTCAAAAAGGTCGTAGTAGAACCCTCCCTCTTTGGACGCTATGACTTTCGTGATGTAAAGGTTTTTCAGTTCCCAACCCCACCCTTGAGTTCCTTCGGTGGGGTCGTAAGAGACGGAACACGAAAGGGATAAACTTCTGGTATCGTAAACCTTCCATTCTATATAGGAACGAACGTCCTCCCGTCCTTTTATCTCTCCCACATTTATGAGTATATAGGGAACCCAACTTTCATCGTGAAAGTTTCCGAAGATGAGATATTGGACTTTCGCTTTACCGACCTGAAGGACATTTTCCCTCCTTATTTCCATCGGGAATCTCCCCCTATCGGTAGATTTTACCCCCTTTGACGATTAAACATCTGTCTTCCCCCGCCAAGAGGTTGAGGAGGATGGTCTGGAGGTGTTGGGGGATTTCCCTTCCGTCGGTGAGTTTACCGAGGTTGATGACCCACGACAGGACGAACCGTGGGTTACTCTCATTTACCACCAAATCACGGAAGAAAACAGGTATGAGGATAGGGGAGTAAGGGTTGAGTAAGTTTTCGGGTGGAAGTTTATTTATATCGGAGAAGTCCGACGGAGGGTCAATTGGGTCGAACTTGATTTTCGTGGTGATTGTGACGGTTTCCGTCCCGTCGGGAAACACCGACGGGTTCCTCTCACACGCCCTCATCACACACACTTCCCACAAAGCCGTCACATCCAAAATGGTGGGAGTTCCTTCAGGGTTCTTCACGTAATGGACGACCACCAAATCGAACAAGGATTTATCTACCCTGTAGACATCGGAAAGTTCACACGACGATGAAAAGAAAAAGTGAATGTTATAAAGGAGTTTACGGCAGTTGGGTTCGGGGGTAGGACGAGGTTCAATCTCATACTCCATAATGATATCTCCTTCCTTCAGGAACCTGTAAAGGTAAAGGGCGGTCATGTGTTCCTCCGTCCACGGGGTAAAGTAAACCACATACAGGGGACTTTCCGTGTCCTTGTCGAACTCGAAAACCTTGTCGTCAACGAAATACTTGAAGATATACCCGAAATGACTTAACTTGTCGTAGTCCTTTACTATCTCCTTCATGTCTTAGATGTCCCCCTTTCGGACGAAAAACTTCACGGGGGTTCGTAATAGTCAAAATCCACCCTCCCTTTAGACTCCATAATGGAATGAAGGGCTTCCACGAGTTTTTGGACGTCACCTTCTTCAAATCTCACACTACCGACTATGGTCAACCAGCGGGGGACAACCTTCAAGGCTTCCCCGTCAAGACTATACACCCCTCCAACTTTCTCCACAATTTCACCCAAATCGATTTCGGTAACGAGATAGTTTGGGTAATATGAAGGTTCTTCGGTGTAAATTCCCCCGAAGGTGACGGGGGCGTAATCGTAAGAGAGGGAGATAGTAACGGTGACCTTCCTATCGGTTTCTGCGAGAATCTCGGGAGGGGACATCTTCACCCTGTTCACGATGTAGGAAGGTAGTTCGTTACAAATATCGTCAATGAGTTTTTTGGCTTCCTTCGGTGAGTATGGGTCGGAGGTATAGAAGACCCACGAGTCCACGCCGAAGTATGCACGGAGGTCATCTCGATAAGAAAAATCCATCTTCATAAAAAAGTCACGAAGGTAAGTGAAAATGGGAAGACCTTCTTCTTCGTCCTCGTCACCTTCGTAGTCGTAGTAATCGTAATCCCAGTCGTCTTCTTCCCAGTCGTCTTTTCTTCTACCCGACGGACGACCCTTTCGACTTCCAAATTTCACTTCCACATCACAAAGGATGACGGGACGATATTCCTCCAACGACCAAAGGAGCGTCCACCTCTGGGGTATCTCCCCCTCTTCAGGTTCTTTGAGTCTGATGTAAATGGTAGGGGAAGTTTCCCCCGTCAACTCCCTTCCCCGTTTGCGGGTCACAACTACCTTCAAGGAAGAGGTTTCCGCTACCCATTGCCGTTGTGTCTTTTTCTTTTTCACGAAGGAATTCACCTCTCGTCGGGAAAAGTCTCGTTACTCCCCCTTTTGAACTTTAAGTTCACATTAAGGAAAGGGTTCACCTTCGTCCGGCGGGATGACCTTTAAAACACAATTAACATATGTATCTACTATTTGATGAGGGGGAAGGTTGAGGATGATTTCCGCCACGACGTCCCCCCAAACTTCACGGGGAATTTTGAGACCACGAAGTCGTTCATATAAACTTTCGGCGAGGGTCTCATCGGAACATTGAAGTGAAATTCTTGGTCCCCTTTTCTTCGTCTTTTCTTCCTCTTCGGTCTCTACAGGTAAAGGGAGAATTTCCGTCGGAAGTCCTATATCGGGAACTGTCGGTGTGGAGAAAGTGAGAAGGGAGATTTCCGTCGGGGTCAACCCCATCACCGAAAATTCCTCAGGCGTCGCCGTGATGGAAGTCAACAACGACAAAAGCCTGTCAGGGTCGGGTTCGTCCATAACCTTCTGTAACGCCACCACTATCTTCTTCATCTCTTCCTCATCGGAAACATCAACCAAAACCACAGGGACTTTCCTCCCAAATTTCCACTTCCCCTCATCTATCAATTTCTTCAAAACTTTGTAACGACCCGACCCGTCTATAACCAACTTCGTCTTCTTGTCTACAACAAGGGGAACTACCATCCCGAACCGTTCAATGGACTTCCTTATCGCCGCCAAGTTCTCCTCCTCGTGGGGTTTCGGGTTCCAATCAGGTAAAACCAACTCGTCTATTTCCATCCACTCCAATTTCTCAACAACACGGTCAACCATCTAACCTTGACCTCCCTTCTCCATTTCTTCCCTGACATCGGTGGAAGGAACACTGACTTTCCCTTCCCCCTCAAACATACTTTGGTAAAGGAGGTTGGAGAGAACTTCAATATCCGACACCAAAGAATTGTCCCCGATGACGAAGTGAATGAGGTTCATTACAAACCTTTCTGCGTCACCCCTCTCCTTGAACCGATGGGGAAGAAAATAGGTGGAAGTTTCACCCGTCTTCAAAGTGTAGGAAACGGAAACAACGTAACGCTCTTTACTTCCTACAGTTTCGGAGACCGACCCCTCCAACTTCACAATGTCACCTTTGCGAACATAAACGTTATCGAAACGAATCCAGTTCTCCGACATTTGACATTTCACCTCCACGGGGAGATTATAACACAGAAAGACCAACAGTGTAATCATTGGATTTCCCCGAAAGACACCTTCCCCATCTCCGCCAATTCCTTTATCCGAACGAGGAAGTTAGTGAAATAAGGGTCATTGGTCAGGAGGAGAAGGGAGATGAGAAATTGGTGTGGTTTGAGTTTCGCCAACTCGTTTATGTTTATGTGGGGCGGAACGGGAACCCAAATGGACTTTTCACTCACCCCATCCTCCTCATCCGCACGGTCAAGAACCACACTGACCCTTACTTCCCTGTAACCTTGGGGTAAAAGGATTTTGTAACCTTTATCAGACCATTTGGAGTAAACGATAGATTCCACCAACGACGTGAAAACCCTCTCCAACCGTTCAAGGGCGGACGGGTCACTGTAAACCCAATCGAAAGGGAGGTCAAAGATGATGAAGTTTTCGTTAGTTCCCCAGTGTGTAGAGTGATGCGTGGCGTCAAAGGTTTCCAGTTCCCTTCCCAGTTGAACTTTGACCTTTAAGACAATTTCGGATGTGAGGGCGTCCATTAACTTCATTTCCGTGGACGAAATTTTGAGGTAGGTGTCGTTGGGGTCACACATTACCACCACTTTAATGGGGGTTAGTGGGTGTTTTGCCTTCACTTCCACGATAGTCTGGGTGGGGTCTAAAATGTGTTTTCCCACCTGAAAATGGACGGTAATTAACCTTCGTTTCTTCAATGTCTCTTTCAACTCGTTGGTGAACGCCACGTTCAACTTTACGGTTTTGGGACTTACATCTACCTCCATTATTTCGTCGTTTGAAATCACGAAAGTTCACCTCCGACGGGGACGGGAGTTTCCCTTCCCACTTTCCTCCATAACTCCACTACGGGTTTGAGGGA
>Ga0105162_1000930_pt1 | contig 17729 bp, 29 predicted proteins | sample JNZ201metaG_FD_81532 | JGI IMG/M metagenome (GOLD analysis project Ga0105162, IMG submission 81532) | Hot spring microbial communities from Jinze hot spring, China to study Microbial Dark Matter (Phase II) - JNZ 20120812A | ecosystem: Environmental > Aquatic > Thermal springs > Hot (42-90C) >...
AAGAGGAGCAGGGAGGCGGGATGGATGACTGAAGCAGAGTGGAGCTGGGGCATTGAATGGTTTGATGCAAAGCTGAAACTAGTAGATAAAGTATAGATGGAGGCTGAAATCTGCGACTCCGCCGATACGAAACGTAGAAGATATGCCTCAGCAGATCTCCCACGTGAATGGTGGAGGCTAAGCGTCGATGAAATCGTTGAAACACTTAGAAGAGGTGCATCAATATCATAACGGTAGACATAGACCACCCAGTAACACCACAGAAGCTTTTAAGAACATATTTCCAAGCATGCTTAAGACACGGTGTTGAAAACGTGAAGGCATATATAAGCCCAAGCAGGACAGGGGTAAAGCTTAAAATAAACGTTAAATGCAGCGTAGAGGAAAACATTAAGGAGAGAGCTCTACTATGGGATGACCCGTACAGGCTCAGATACAGCTTGAAGAGATGGGCTCTAGGAAGCGATAGCGTAGACATATGCTTCGACGAGAAAGACAATATGGAAATAGGGGAGGAAATAACGGGTAAGCTTAGAGAAGTATATGAGAAGCTCAGCGTCAACCCGTCAATAGAGGAAATAGATGAAAAAGCTGAAGAGCTTAGAGGATTAATTGAGGAGAAGCTTGCAAGGAAAGCCTACGGATGCATACTGTTCAACGAGGACAACGTCAAGGAGAAGCTGGAGGAAATATGTGAGGAAATAGCTTCAAGAGATGAAACGTTCAAGTGGAGTATTCATTTAAGCCTACATCCAAAATGGAAGTGGAAGCTCGTTGTCCAAGCTGGAAGCAGAGATCAAGCATGGAAGAGAATAGTATGGCTTAAAAACAGGACCGCGCTTAGAAAGGTTAAGACCGAGATATGGGTTAAAGAGGTTTAATTATACTAAAGCTCAAAGCATTCCTTAACCTTCTCCTCAAATATGTCTAGCCTACATATTTTTATCTTGTCTCCACGTTTAGTAACTGAGGCGAAGCTTGGAACATAGTTTATTCTCAGAAGCTCAGCTATCCTCTTTCCTTCAGGATCATCTATTTTAACTACTTCAACCTCTCCAGAATCTATTTTGTCTCTTAGAATTTCCTCTGCCTTCCGACATCCATTACATCCATCACGTGCTATCAACAGTATTTTACCTATGTATTTCTCAATCATAGTTCATTCAGGCTGGAAGCGTTCTATATCTGATGCCCTGCCACACCATGGGCATTTAAGCCTTACAACATATACGTTTAGGATATCGGAAGCTATATCCCACTCTATCTTTCTAGGGTCAACCCCATACCTCACAGCAGTATCGAGGAGCTCAACTATAAGCGTAGATACTTTATCGATTAGCTTATCCATCGTGGGTGGTGGGTATGCTTTACCTCGGACCATGGATTCCCCTTCTAGGAGACTGATTGTTTGGCTATTCCTACCCCTGTTCTCCTTAAGCTTCTCTCTTAGGAAGTTCTTTATTTGTCTGGCTGACATTTTTGAAAGCTCGCTGAAAACCTCGTCGCTGTAGAAGTTGCATGATATTAGCGATGGATATTCCAGTATGCATTCTATTTTTTTAATCGTGAACTTGTATTTGGCTAGACTCTCCTTAATGTTTTCTGGGAGCTGGCTTATTAGTTTTAAAAGCCTGATTTTCCTCTCGTTTAAACCTGTTGAGCTTATCAGTTTATCAAGAGGTATTCGATCTATCAATGATGTAACGGCTTCAGCAAGCTTAACTGGGTTGGCTTTACTATGGACTATTTGGCTTGTAATCGTTGCAAGCCTTATCTCGTCCTCGTTTTGAAGTGGTGAGACTGCGGCGTTGATGCTTTTAAGCCCTATCTTCCTGGCTGCTTGAACCCTCCTCCATCCATTAACTACAATGTATTTATCCCCGTATGGGGCAACTATTATTGGTTCAAGCTGTCCAACCTGCTTCATGCTTTCAGCAACATCATCTACTTTCTCATATTCCGATTCATGCCTAAGAGTTACGAGTGGGGGTAGTAGTTTCTCTAACGGTATGTTTTTCTCCTCACTCACTCTGGCTCACCGGTACAAGCTTGATTTTCTGGGTTGTAAGGTTTTTCTTCGCCTCCTCAACTAGTTTGCTAAGCCACTTCAACCCCTGCGGGTGACCGAATATTATTCCTGCGTAGAATGGGGCATCTATTACAAGCCATTGGAAAATGTTTTCGGCGGTGAATAGGTCTAGGTATTCACTATATTTACTGGATAGTGTTTGAGCTAGTTTAAGGTCTTTGCCTGATAGTTTCCCAAGGATGTCTACATCCATTTTCTCAATTGCGTTTTTAAGGATTCTAGGATCTATTGAGTTTATGCGTTTAACAATGTATCCCCTAGCAACCTCTATTCCAGAGTCTCTAGCTAGTGCCTGAGCTATCTTCTTTATTTTCTCCTTCATCTAATCACCCGGGGAAACGTTTTAGGTTCTCTGCACGTTGAATTGTTTACTGCATTTAGGACATGTAACTGTTGATGCTCCTGGAGGTATTAGTATTTCCCCCCCGCATTCTGGGCATGGTGTCTTAACTGGGGTGGGGATTGTTTCCTCTCTTCCCTCTTCCTCAAGCCCTTCAGCAACGGCATACCCTATTCTCTTAAGTGCATCTGAAAGTATTCTATCCCTCTCCCTCTTGCTTGCTACTTCAGCGTTTATTTCAGCTATCTTCATGTCTAGAAGCTTCAACGCTCTCTCATGCTCCTGTCTCATCTGCTCTAGGCGTATCATTGTTTCCTGCTTCATTTTCTCAATGTTTAAGTCAAGCTCCTTAAGCTTCACAGCTGTCTCCCCGGGCATTGATGGCTGGGGCTGTGGGGATGCTAGTCTTGAAAACCTTTCAAACAGGGTGTTGTCTTTAAGTATTGTTACCAGTGCATCCTCCCTCTTCGCTAGTGTTTCCTTCAATTCATCCCTTAGCGTTTTCAGGCTTTCAGATATTGGCTCATATGATTTTGAAAATATGCTTGCAATAGCCTCTATTATCTCCTTTACGGATTCCCCTCCTCCGCCTCCACTTAGTCTCTGGGCTGTTTCGATTATTGCATTGTTTATGTCGACAACGTCTTTAGCTGTGAGCTGGCTTGGAGGCGACTGCATTCTGAACAGTACTGTTGGGAGGATGAGGTTTTTATCCATTAACGTATATAGCTTTGCAAGTGTTTCTGGGGGTAGCTTATCTATGTATTCGCTTGCTTTTTCTGGGGGTACCCCTTGCTTAGCCATTTCAGCTATTATCTTCGCCGCTGCTGCTGTTTTGGTTTCTTCCCCTCCGACTTCCTCCTCCCTGCTTGGCTTAACCGTTGATTCCTTGAGTTTTTCAAGTTCAGCCTTCTTCCTCTCTACTTCAGCCTCCATTTCAAGCCTTTTCTTTTCGAGTTCAAGCTTTTTTAAAGCCTTCTTTTTCTCCTCTATTTCCCCATTTTCCCTTATCTCCTCTTCTTCATTCCATGTTTCTATGTCCTTTGATGGTTTAACACTCATTTCTTCTCAGCCTCCACTATTTTAGGTGAGTTTAACGTGCATATTGAACATATGAAGGGATACTTGTAAACGTGGAATCTCGTTGCTCTACCAACTGTCCTGTATAGTACCCTGTATTTCTTCCTCTCCTCCTCGTCTAGCCCCCTTATCTCCCAGAATAGGCATACCCCTGTTTCAGGGTCGTAGTGTGTGCATCTACCCCTTGCATACTCTCCTATTTTCCCAGCTGCACTTACGAAGTATTCTATATCCGTTGTCTTAGACTCCATTAACGCATATAGTTGCTTCCACTGTGCTATTATTGAGGACATTTCAGTAGGTGTTATTGATAGTTTCTGCATTATTTCAAGGGGGTTGTATCCCTCCTCCAGGCATTGCATTGCTTCAAGAACCTTTTCGAACGGTGTAGTTGTAGCTATTGCTACTGGGTTTTTCTCCATGGTTTTCGTTGCTGAGTTGTTTTCTTTACCGCATTCAATTATGTGCCTATTGTAGTATTTCACGTTTTTAAATGGTTTACTACAGTTTGGACATACAAGCATGTTTTCACCTTAAATATTTACCTATTGCATTATATGATTTTTCAAGTATTAAACTTATTTTTTTCTCGATTTCTCTAAGCTGCTCTATTGTTGGAGGGTTTATAAGCCATTTATTGTCGAATATTTCTTTACGTAGCCTCCTTGATGAGTCGTCTATCTCCATGATTTCAGGGATATCCCTATCCTTTATGTCAAGCTCCATTCCCGCAAGCTCCCCATGTATTTCCCTGATTTTCTCAATTACTTTTTCAGGGGGCTCCTTCGCCTCAGCTCTTTGAAGAGCTTCCCTAGCAGCTATTTTAGCTGTTGAAAGGTGTTTGACGACGCAGTCGAGGCATGTTGCAAGTTTCGACTCGGAAACTTGCATGTGAGCTTCTTCTACTGGCTTTCTACTTAATGCTTCTATGAGGTTTTTAAGCATGTATTCATCATAGATGTCTGGTAGTGAAGGGGTTCCAGCATATTTCGGGGCGAGGGTTAGCTTCAACTCTCTAAGCCAATCCCTCCTCCTATCGAGATTACTGATTGCTGTCGACGTTATGTCTATGATTGCCTTAGCTATGCTGCTTCTCCTCATTTCTAACACCCCTACATATTTCAATCATGTGTTTAAATGTTGACGCCCAACTCCTACATTTAAACTCCGCCTGCAACTTTTTAAGTTCAAAATATATTTCCTCAGGAATGTTTCTTGCAATAATGTTTTTCATACTGTAAACAGTAGTAGACAGGTATTTAAACCTATCTATCCTGAAACTGCTATCTTAGGATGCATTTAACCTTAAAATAGTTAAATTTAAATATTTGATTGTGTAAAAGTATTTATGGCTGAAGAAGGGAAAAAGAGGGCTGCTGCTGTTGCTACTATTGGAGTTGTTGGTGCAGCAGGGTTGGCTGCATACATACTCTCCAGGAAGCCTGCCCCTCCACCTCCTGGTCTCCCCGAAATCGTAAGTAACGATTTAACTGGGCCTTCAACAGCTGTTGTTGGGGAAGCTGTAAGGTTTACAGGTGTGGTTGGGTTTAAATCCCCGCTTCCATCTAATGCTACCCTGTACATTGATGTTTACGTTAACGATGAGAAGAAGAGTGCTTTAAGTGTAAGTGTTTCAAGTGGGGCTTCCACGGCTAGCTACGAGTTTACGTTAACGTTTACTGAGCCTGGAACATATAGGATATATACTATTGCTCATTGGTGAAGGCTTTCAAGTAGTCTTCAACCATTCTACTGTATGTGAAGTATTTTGATGCTTCAATGCATTTCCCATTATCTATTTCATCTATTCTGTATATGTATTCCTCTACTTGTTTTATGTTTCCTTTTTCAGCTATGTATCCTGTTTCCCCGTGTTTAACTATTTCCCTTGGGCTTCCATTATCCCAAGATATTATTGGGCATCCTGAAGCCAATGCCTCCATGAACACTATGCATGATGATTCAAGCCATAGTGGAAGCATTACAAGTGCTCTTGCATGCGATAGGAGTTCAACCTTATCCTTTAGGGATATGTCTCCTATGAACTCTATTTTCCCAGTGCATTTCTTCTTTACGTCTTCAATGTATTTCCTATCGTAGCTGAAGAATCCAGTGTGTCCAGCTACTTTTAATGGTAGATTTATTTTTTTGAATATGTCTACTACTATGTGTACTCCCTTTATTGGAGCTATTCTGGATAGGAATAGGAAGTATTCCTCCCTGTTTTTCGACTCATATATTGAGGTATCTATTCCATCATATATTACGTATCCCTCCCCACCGTATGCTTTCCATACTGCCTTTGAAGGATATATGTTTACCCCTTCACCAGCCCTATCAGTATAGTATACTGTACTGTATGTTGGCTTCCCAGTTTTGAATAGGCTTACCGTCTTCAAATGTGTTCTATCAAGCACTACATCGTATTCCCTCGATATTTCAGCTGCTTTACACCCTGCATCGTATTCGCTTCCTGCCTCAACAAGGTTCTCGAATCTGCTTCCACGTGAGGCTATTAGGGTTACACTGCATCCCTTCTCCCTGAACCCGATGCATAGATAATATGTTAGAAGCTCTATTCCCCCGTATCCGTCTGGCGGGGTTGGGATCGCTGTCGGGGAGACTACGAGTATTTTAAGCATTTCTAAGTGTTTCCCTCCACCAGTTCAGCATGTCTAGTAGGGTTTCCTCAAACCTTATCTTCGGGGTCCATCCAGTTGCCTCCCTGAATTTCCTGTTGCTTCCTATAAGTATTGGTACGTCGCTTGGTCTAAGTAGCTTCGGGTTCTGTTTTACTTTTATTTTCACGTTTGAATATGATACTATAGTATCTAGAACCTCCCTCATCCTCCACCCCCTACCACTACATATATTGTATGGCTCCCCATACCTGCATTTCTCAACTGCCTGTATGTAGGCTTCAACAACGTCTCTAACGTCTAGGTAGTCTCTTACACTGTCAAGGTTTCCAACTTCAACTACTCCGCCTCCCTTAAGCTCAGCAAGCGCTACCTGTTTTGCAAATGATGACGGTGCGAAGTCTTCAGGCCTCCTCGGCCCTTCATGGTTGAACGTTCTCGTAACAACTATTTTCAAGCCGTAGCTTCTACTGTATTGCTGGCATAGGAGACTGCATGCAACCTTCGATACTGCGTATGGGCTTAAAGGTCTAAGCGGGTTCTCCTCTGTTATAGGTAGCTCCCATTCATGCACGTACCCATATTCCTCCGATGATCCTGGATAAAGCATTACAGGGTTTAGCTTGCTTTTCCTAATTGCTTCTAGAATGTTTAGTGTTGTGAAAATGTTTGTGTTCAATGTTTCAAACGGCTGGGTGAAGCTTGTCGGTACATGTGTTTGAGCTGCTAGGTGGAATATTTTCTCTGGGTTTGATTCCTCCAATGCTCTAGAAGTTGAAGACGGGTCTAGTAGGTCGCATTCAATCCATTTTACTCCGTGAATGTGTTTAACATTATCCATTCTACTCCTCCTCCTCTTCACGCAGTATACCTCGTATTTGCCTGTAAGCTTCTCCAGAAGGTAGCTTCCAACGAATCCCGTACCCCCAGTTACAAGTATCATATTGAATCACACATTTTCAAAAGTTTTTCAGCCGTGTTTTTCAAGCTGTATTTTTCAAGTTTTGAAGTGTCTGTAAGCCTCCCTCTTCTTAATGTTTCAGCAACCTTTGAAGCTGCTTCATCCAGGTCTGTAGCTATGTAGTCTAGACTGTATGTTGTTGGAAGTGTCTTAGATGTTTTCACGTATACTCCAAGTTCTCCAAGTATTTCAACATGTACTGGATGATTGGAGGCTACGACCGGGGTTCTGCATGATGCTGCTTCAAGGATTGGTAGGTTGAATCCCTCGCATGTGGATAGGGTTAGGTAGAGGTCTAGTGTATTATACCATCTAGCCATTTTCTCACTGCTCCAACCCCATGTTGCATCATATATTGACGGGGTTAATACTCTTCCCTTCATGTTTGATACTTCTATGTGGTGTTTAAGATCGAATACTCCTTCGAGGGGGGCTAGTAGGAATAGGTCGCAGTCTATGTCTTCTATAACCTTTGAGACAACGTATAGTATTAGCGGGGTTGCCTTTCTAGCCTGGTCTACACCTATGAATCCAATAAGCTTCCTATCCTCCCTAGCATTGAACTCGCTTCTTGAAGGAGGCTGTGGCCTAAATATTTCCATGTCGACTCCTGGATGGAGTACATCCATTATATTGTATGGTACACCGCACATTAACAGCTCGTTTCTACCCCACTCTGTGAATACGAGTATGTAGTCTGACTCCCTGATTAGACTGTTTACAACATCCCTTGGATAATCTGTTGAGTTTACAGGTACCCAGTTCACTGCCTTGCACTTATGCCTTCTAGCGGCATCTATTATACTGTATGGGTGTGGATAATATTTTGGAGTGTAGACGAATGGGTCACGTATATGTATCAGTATGTTGGGCTTCTCGATTCCGAGAACTCTTTCAAGCGTTGGCTGATATATTTTAACATATTTACCCTCCATGTATATGTAGCATGGCTCACCTACATGTTGGAACCCTATGTATACTATTTCAACCCCCATTCTTAAAAGATATTTTCCAACACCCCTAGCCATAACTGCGTATCCGCTTTTCACAGTCGGAGTATCAGTCATTATCGCTATCTTCATCTAGTCACCAGACCCCTTCAAACCCTCACGACTTCGCCATGCTCTACTGTTTCGCATGCTTGCAGGCTTATCTTCAACCCATGCTTTTCAGCTACTGGTTTAAGCAGGTTGTCTATGAAGGAAACTATGTCGTCACGTCCCTGAAAAATTATCTGTATTGTTCCAGCCATTTTTGAAACATCATATGTAACTATGATTTGCATATGGGATTATATGTTTTAAATATATAAGTTTTACGGTAAAATTTATATATTTTCTATATATGTCTACTTATGGTTAGGAGGATTATTAAGAGTAAGAGTGGAAGCTACATGGTCACTCTTCCAAGGGAGTGGATTGAAAGCTTAAGGCTTAGATACGGCGTCATACCAGTAGAAGTTGACATACAAGTCATCGGGGACGAGGTTAAAATACAGCCAATAATACGTTTAGACAAAGAGATAATTGTTGGAACTGTTAGCTATCCACGTCTGAAGGCTTAGGGGTTAAGCATGGTTTTCTTCAGCGTAGTCATAGCGACACTGAATAGACCTAGCCTAAGGGATACCCTGCAGAGTCTTAGGAGGCAGAGCTTCAGGGACTTCGAGGTCATTACATGGATTGGGGGTGTGAACGAGTATGATGCTAGAAACATGGCTTCGAAAAGGGCTAGGGGAGATGTGCTTGCATTCATAGACGACGATGCATATGCGGATAGGAACTGGCTTGGAAATGCATACAGATACTTTAAGGACGACATATATGTTTTAACTGGAGCCGTTGAAGGAGATGTTTACGGATGGGGGGAGTGGGTAAGGGTCAGCAATAAATACTGGGGTATTGGTACAAACCTATTCATTAGGAGAAGGGTTTTCGAGGAGGTTGGAGGGTTTGAGACAACATGGGGTTTAACCCCTCCAGTAAGAGGGTGGAGGGGGGATACTGATATTTTATGGAGGATACTTGACGCATACGGTGAAAAACATTACATACATGCAGACGACGTCGTCGTATATCATCCGAAGCAGATGCAGAGCATATGGGATCCCAGGGTTGAGGCAAGGTTTTACATGAGGCATAGGTCAAGGTGTTTAAGATACTTCATGCCAGTAGACCCTAGACTATGTAGTTTCGTGGTTGAATACGGTTTAGAAAGGGACTATAGGGTTGTTAAAAGGCTTACGTCGAACAATAAGGCTAGGCTTGACTGGCTGTTTACGAACAGTGTTGAACCAATACTTGACGTTGGATCAAGTGAGGGATACACGTTTATACCTCATGCCACTGGGCTTAACGTCACACATCTAGACATAGACGTCTACAACATAGAGAACTTCGTTAGGGGAGACGCCTTACACCTACCGTTCAGGGATGGGTCGTTTAATACAGTATGCCTGGGAGAAGTTGTAGAGCATGTTTCAGACCCAGGGAGGCTGCTAAACGAGTGTTTAAGAGTTGCAAGGATGAGGATTATAGGCACGGTTCCAAACGAGTACAAGTGGCCTAGACACTTATCCCCGCTTACAAGTAGGGAGGAGAGAATGGTTGCTGATGGGTTTAGGGATGTTGACGAAATGGCATATCACTACGTAGGAGTAAACCCATACTGTAGAGAGGTAACATCTGAGAAGAAGATAGCTCACTTATGGCATGTTAGATGGTTTAGAAGGGAAGATGTTGAAAAACTGGTTGGGGGGCTTGGATATAAATATAGGGTTGATGAATTAATAGATGGGGAATGGGCTTTCTTCACGTTCATAATAGATAAAAAAGTTTAAGATTTTGTTTTCAGCCATGCAATATGGTTGCTTGCCAACATGATTATTCCTATTAGCGTTAATCCTAACCCTACGTATTCCCCCTGTAGCTTAAGGATTTCAGCGTACCCTCCCTTATAGTAGAGCTCGCTTGCAACTGCATGTGTTGTCACCCCCCATCCAATCAATGCCAGGAATAATCCTACACCGAATTTCCTAGATATTTTCCTCGCAGCCGTCCTAAACATTTTCGAGGCTATTTTTCTAATTATGCATTTCTCCTCTGGCGGGGTGGAGTCGTAGCATACAAGTGCATCCCTATCATGTGTTAACAGTACCTTGGTCCAGAAGTGTTTTGCCCTTGCTATGAGTTCGTTGAATTTCGTTTTCGCTTTTTCAAGACATTTACTCCACGGTATCTTCTCCTTCTCCCTAACTATTAATCCATGGTTTGCAGCCTCCATGAATAATTCCTCCTCATCTATTGTGAACATGAATTCCTCAATGTAACCCCAGAATACCCCGTTATTCCTCCAGTGCTGGACTCCAAGTTTTCTACCTGATAGGCAGCTCATCGTGTAGAGTGTTTTCCCCTTTAGCAGGCTTATGTTTTCCATGTTTACCATTGGTTTTCCATCGTTTCCAATCAGTGAATCCTCTAATCCGTGATTGTAGAAAACTATTGTTTCAGGGTTTAGCTTGGCTATTAGTTGCTCAGCTACTTCTCTAACTGCTTCTTCAGGTCTTGTTACATGCATGTTTACATGTTCAGCCAGCTTCTCAAACCATTTCCTACTGTATCCTGTTGCCTCGTCGAATCTTGGAGCGAATCCGAGTATCATTGCTCCCCCTTCATTATCTCGGCTACTGCATACTTGCACACCATGCTTAAAATCGTCTTCCTGAAGTTTTTATCCCTCCTCATCAACTCAGCAGTTTCCCTGAATGAAAGCATTCTCTTCCCATTGTTCCATTTCCTCTCAGGATGCTTCTCAAAGTATTCAATTAATTCATTAGCTAATTCTTCAATCTCCTCTACACTCATATGTATCACTAGTATAGTTTTCGGTAGGATATAAATTTATTCTAAGCGTCCATATTGTCGGCGGAATGTTGTTATTCTAAGTGTTAAGAGTTTAAGTTCTCTTTGGAGTCCAGCTCTATCTATCCATTCCCTATGTTTCTCGTAGCATTTCTCATATCCCTCAGTACATGATTCATGTAGGATAAGTTCAAAGTCGATGCTACAGTCATTACATAGTATCTTGTTTGACGGTAGAACAGTATACCCTATCGTTACATCTTTACCACATGAAACACACTTCATATATGAAGTATACTGGTATGCTTATAAACTTTGCCCAATACATGTAAGCTTATAGTTGCTTGTGGGTGCAAGTATTTCCAGGTATTTATCCTTGTCAACGTCAAATATTCCAAGTAAACCACGTGTAGGAGACGATGTATCAACCTGTACCTGGTATAGTAGTGAACCGTCACTTTCAATTACTAGAAGTAAGCCTGATAGGGTGATGTTTACAATTTCCCTTTTTGCATCGCAGTTTATGTCTACAGCTATTGATGGAGCTCTTACCTCTGCACCTGTAGAGTACACCCATTTATTGCTTCCATCATCTGCATATATACAGTATATTTTTTGCACTCCATACCCTCCTCCTGCCGATGCTTCAACTCTATCGTCTCCATCTATGTCGTCAAGTGAAAATGCACGATTCCAAGGGGTTCCATCCATAATCCTCCTCCAAATCAATGTTCCAACCCCTTCATAACAGTACCATTTATCCTGGTAGCTTGTCAATATGTCCCTTGATGCGGCTACTATTTCGTTTACTCCGTCTCCATCTACATCCCCAATAGTTACGGCTATGTTATCATTTAAGCCTGAAACCTCCTGATATGTGTCTATGTTTCGTTTCAATGAACCGTCTAAATATAGAATTGCAATATACTCCTCTGTTCCATATGCGATTTCCAGTACTCCATCATTGTCCACATCTCCTAGTGCGAGACCTCCACTATGATTGTTTCCTACATTGCTTATCCATACTTCACCTCCAGAGTGGTTGAAACACCTTACAGTATATGGAGTGGTAACAAGTATTTCAAGGTAGAAGTCATTGTTTACGTCTGCAAACATCATACTTCCCTCAGCCATATATCCTGCTGGAATAGACCATTTTACTGTTCCATCATGCTTAATACAGTAGAGGTAGTCGTTTAGGCATTGAGCATATACTTCATGCTTCCCATCTAGGTCTGCATCTACAATACCTATGAAGTATGTGTCTTCAGGGAGGTATGTACACCATTTAAACTGCCCATTTTTATCGAGGCAATATATGTATGATGCCCCCTCAGTAGTGTCTGCAAAGACAACTTCATTCTCCCCATCTCCATCTATGTCATTGCATAGTGGTGTATGTACATATTGATATGTTGCAGTATAGCTCCACCTCACTACTGGGTTTGTAACTGGGTTGTATTTTGACTCTTGCCCTTTAAACAGGTAGCATGACCTTTTAGACATGGAGTTATGTATGAAAGGTATATGTTGAGTATTTGTAAGGGCTAGATTCCACTCCATATTGTATATGTCCCATCCAAATCTTGGAATATACTTTACGTAGTATGCTTTGTAGCTTCCAGGAATTTCAACACTTCTCCTATGTTCAGGTACGGTATCACTCCACCTGTAAAAGTTGTAAATCTCATTATTTATAACGTACATTGAATATACTTCTACTTCACTTAACTCCTCGGTTACATTCTTTGCATATCTGTATTTCTCAGTTCTCCCATTTATTACCTCCCCCCTCGGTGGTACTGGCTCAGGAGTATAGGTAAGCGTTATGGTTGCATTAGATGATAGGTCAACGTAGCATTTAGAGGGATATGAATAATCTGTTTCCAAGTATAGTTCAATGTATACGTTTTCCATGTTTACTGGGAAGGTATGGGTTTCCCATGGAAACTCTTTAAGAGTTCCAGCGGCATCTGGGTTTCCCCAGCTTTTCTCAAATACTTTGTTTCCCGCTTCATCATATAGTCTGAAATATAGGAAGTCGTAGTCTGCCCAGTCGTCTGTTATCCATTTTATATGTATTGTGAAGCTATCTATTCTCTCTACTTTGCTAAACCTTACTCCACCACCATAGTTGTTCAGCCTATCCTTGTTTAACTCCACGCTTCCAAGCCCTGAATTTGACGGTGTGCCAACTATTTGGACTCCGTTATCTATTCTGGCGATTTCAAGTTCTTTAAGCTTTCTATATAGGTATCCCTTAAATTGAATACTCATTCAAACAACACTATTTCAATATATAGCTTGTATGGTGGTGCTTTACTGGTTTTGTATAGTAGTCTCCTTACTCTCGTTGCACCACTGTCATCGCATAGTATTCGTTTTATGCTCATAGCATCATTTATTATTTATGTAACCCATATGTAGTGTACTTTCTGGTTGCTTGCTGAGCCTACGAGATATATTTTGCTTAGATCGTTTATGTTTATTTCTATAAATTGTCCTTTAGCTAGTTTAAACCCGTTTGCTTCAGATACTTCTTCGCTGAAGCCGACATATATGTTTCCTGTATTGTCGTCGTCGGCTTTGATTGCTACCGCCTTTATTGAAGTTGTCTTCTCCATTATTCTCGTTGGGGTTGTTCCAACAGTTATTGTACCGCTACCCCCTGTTTTCGCTGGCTGGATTGTTACGGTTATTTGTGCTTTAACCATTGTGTCACCACCAGAAAGCCCATACGTTGAGGACTCCTTGTTCTCCTGGGTTTGCTGCCCTGTAAAATATTCTTCTAACACTGTATTCTGCTGATAGTGAGGCGTCTGCCCTTATTGTTGGTGTTGTATCCGATGTTGGCTTGTCGAATTCTATTTTGGCGTCGATGCTTGGGGAAACTATTACACAGGCTACTTCAAGCCCTATGTCGAATATGTTTTCACGATCAGTTATCGGTTCGCTTGCAACCGTGAATATATGGTTTGTATATGGTTTCGATTTAACTTCCTCTATTGGCTTCAGCTCCTTAATGGTTTCCCTTATGTCTTCTAGGGCTTCAAGGATTCTGGATAGGAGGGTGGAGGCATCTACTGGTTTTACCTGCACCTCTATTTCCTTCGATTTCACATGGGACATTAGTATGCCCTTCCATACCTGTAGCTGTACGTTACTACCCCTATTACGCTTCCAATACTTGCAACTCCTGATAGTGCCTCCATGCTTTGAAGTACTCCTACTGGAACCTCATCGGTTCCCTTAGCTTCATAGTTTGAATTCGGCGTTAAAACAGATACTGCTACTGTTCCAGTTACTGTACCGTTTCTAGATGATGTAAATATTGCTGTTACAGTACCTGTCGTCGGGTTTGAAACCGTTACCCTGTATATTACTGTATGCATTGGGAACGGTGTCTGAGGCAGTATTGTTCCAGTTACTGTACCTACCACGTATCCTCTCTGAAGGATATCGTATGTTTGAACCATTAAATCACCTTAAAGCCTCCTCTATTTCCTCTTTTGAAGCATATAAAGGTATTGGTGTAACCTTATATATTGCCTTTACATCATATCTTATCCCTGCAAGCCCAGCCACGGTTCTTATTGCTGACTCTATTTTCCTATCAATCATTTTCTTAACTAGTTCAGCATCCCTTATAACTTCAACTATTAACCTGTTAACTATGAAGGATAGTAGGGGTCTGGCAGGTATTGGGGTTGGATTGATGAATGTGAATGCAAAGTCTGTTTTAGGCAGGATGAATATCTCGGTTTTCGCGGATGGTTTAAGCAGTGGGCTTTCATACCCGTCTACGTATCCGAAGGATGGATATGCTTCACTCCACACGGAGAGCTCAAGGTTTCTCTGCCCCCTCTCAGATGGATAGCTTAGAAATACCCTAATCCAGCTTGGAGCTACACCGTAAAACATTTGGTATAGTCTATCATCCCTATCTATTGCGAAGACGTTTACAGGTCTCCCAGGTAGGAGGTTGCTTCCAAGCTTTGTAGCTGAAACCCTACCTAGATTTGTTATGCCGTCTATCGATGTTGATGCTGGAACCCCGGTGAACAATCCCTCGGCAACTGGGTCGTAAATGTATTTAAACTCCTCCCTAAACCTTACTCTAAGTGGAACATATCCTAGATCTGGAAACCCTAAAAGTAGGAGGTAGTTTTCCTTAAGTATTCTCTTCTCAACATCTTCAAAGCTAATCAAAAAACCACCCCGATAGTTGTGTTAGAGGGGTTTAAAATTTTAATTTTACACCCCCTCTACAAGTAGCTTTATTGCTGGTATTGATCCTGTCGTAGGCATTGGAACTATTGTACTCATTGCACCTATTGTTCCGAAGTTTTGATAGTATGCGTTTATAACTATTTGGTTCGGTGCACCGTGTACTTGCCCTACTCCGAATACGTTTGCGAGGATTATTGTTCCTGTTGAATGACCTGCTACCTCCATTACTGATGCTTGTCCTACAACTGATAGCTTCATGCTTGTTACTGTTATTGTTCCCTCTACTGTTGGTGCTAGGTTGCTGAATGTCTCTATTACTGTTTTCTTCATTTAACCACCTTATGTTTCAAGTGTCATGTAGTCTCCTGTTGCGAAGCATAAGCCTACAAGCTGTAGCACTGAGGTACCTGTTGAACGGGCATTACCTCTAATCCAGAACTGTCCGTTTTTACCTACGTAGAATACGCCCATCAACGGTGCGTAGAAGACGTTTGATGCTTCAATCCATGTTGCAGGCATAACTCCATAGTCAACGTTCTGCAAGTGTACTCTGAACTCGCTGAACTTTGGTGAGTCGGATGTTTCAAGGAGTCCACTGAATGCAAGCACTACACGGTCTTTAAGGTTTGTAGCTGAATTTGGAGCTGCACCTGTCTGAGCTAGGCTTACAGGGTTTGCTGATGATCCGAATACGTCCTGCCATCCAGTTGAGGTTACAGACCTCGTCCATACAATTACCGGTGTTGCCCCAGAAGCAATTCCAGGGTTTCTTACTGTTATTGCTCTTATAGGCTGCATTCCAAATATGTTTGGTCCTGTTGCTTGGAGTCCCTGGAATGGGAGGTTGTTTAAAGCCGCCTTAGCTGCCTCAGCAACTATCTTGTAGTGCTCGATATCCATTGCAATAAGCTCCCCAATATCTCTCTCTAAAGCTATTAGTTTAACTACTCTTTCAAAGTCTCTTTCAAATATTGCCTCCTCATCTGGTGTAAGAGGGGTTCTACCTACTGTCTGCCCTCCAGTTATCAATGCTGGCGGAGCCTTAACAGGGGGTATTCTAGGTGGTATAGCTGCCATTTTATCACCTCAAAAATGTTTGGGGGGGAAAGTATTTAAATACTTCCTGTTTAATTATCTGTTTGGTATGTGTAATATCATGAATGCTTTCGGGTTTAAAGTTGTTGGAAGAGTGGATAAGGGAGTTTATAAATGCATTAGGAACAATAGGGAATGCTACGTGGTTGTAAAGAGGAGCAACGTCATTAGGAGGAGTAGACTTGAAAAGCTTAGGAAACTAGGGGAAGTATATGTCTTACTCGTAAACATTAAGGGGGTTAACGACCTATACTCCTACACTGATAAGGGAGGTAGAAGGGTTAGGTTCAGTAGGATTTACCCATTCCTCAACGGTAGAAGGGTTCAGATAAACATGGTTGTCGACGGGGAAACATATTCAATGTTTAAATCATTGAAGGCCAGGCTTACAAGGGAGATGGGTAGAATAATTACTAGCGGTGAGCTATTATGGATTCTAATAGAGAAGATGAGGGAGAGACCAGTAGCTATCTATTAAAAATAGTTACTACGGAGAAGGTTAGGGAAATGTTTGACGTGGTTAGGGCTGAAATGGAGAAAAAACATGGTAGACGATTAACTAGGGGGGAAGTGCTTAAGATCCTTCTACAACGCTTCTTCCACTAACTTTAGTAGAATACTGCTGGTCTTCTTCCAGGTATTGGTGGAGCAACTACTTGTGGACGTGGAGTAGTTGCTGAGACAACTACTGGAGTAGAAGTTGATACTAGTTTAACTGTTTCCTTCTTTAAAACATATGTTTTAACACATCTTCTAAGAACGTCTGCTGCAAGCGGAATGCTTGCAATTAGGAGTGGTGTAGTGTATTTCTCAGCAATTTTGAAACCGTACCCCAGTATTCCCCCTGCAAACCCTGCAATTCTCAATGCATCCCTACTGTTCTTCGCCGGTTCAGTCCATCCCTGTCTTTCATCTACTTCTGCAAGTATGTTGTCTAATGCGGCAACCCCTACCGATGTTATTAAACTTTCAAACTTCATCCAACCACCTAATAGCATTATGGGGAGGAGGCTTATAAATTTTTCTAGAAAAATTTATATGTATTAACACGTTAATCAATTATGTATTGTCCATCATGTAGTGGGAAGCTGTTTAAGAATGGGAATACATATTACTGTCCTAACTGCGGCGTAATACATGTTAGAAGGGAGCCTATGGATTGGGGTGCATTCATAGGTGGAATCATTGTTGGAACGTTTCTAATAGCTCCATTCATATGGACAGCTGTAGGCAGGGAGCTTGCTGTTAAAACCATAGCTAAGGGGGCTAGGGTTACTGAGGCTAAGGTTAGGGAGTGGCTTAAAGGATAGAGACAACTATCACGTAGGTTTTAAAGACTCAGCAATCTTCCCAACTGCAAATATTCCAGCTACTGTTAAGCCTAGTATTAGGATTGGGGGAACCCATTCAGGTATTTTAACCTGTGTTACCTCCT
>Ga0105162_1000932_pt1 | contig 17695 bp, 15 predicted proteins | sample JNZ201metaG_FD_81532 | JGI IMG/M metagenome (GOLD analysis project Ga0105162, IMG submission 81532) | Hot spring microbial communities from Jinze hot spring, China to study Microbial Dark Matter (Phase II) - JNZ 20120812A | ecosystem: Environmental > Aquatic > Thermal springs > Hot (42-90C) >...
TATGCCTCCGTAGACCTGAAACTCGTCGGTGACGAGTCGGCCTGCCTAATCGGCCTTGGCGACATTGTCAGAGCATCTCTAAGCGCGCCTACCTACGAGCTACTGAAGCGCGCCGATGAGGCATATCTAGTCCTAGACGCGGTTAGGAATCCCGTCTTCGTAGAGGACGCAGTCAGAATAATAGCCCAGAGAATCGCTGAGAGCTTCCCAAACCTGAGCCCAAACACCGAGGTAAAAATCGTCGTAAAAAGCATCGAGAGCATTCATAATCATGACTTTGCCGCTACACTAAAAACAACGCTCGGAGAAATCAGGAAAAATCATGGCTGAGACGCCGAGTGGCTGGTACGAGTGGTACAGAATAATCGTAGAAGACTTCGGATATAGCGTTGAGAAGGATTCCGAGGCATCCTCGATACTTGCGAGCCAGATGAATGATAGGCCGTGCCTTATACCATCACTGAGGAGATTAGTCTCGGGTCGGGGCACTGTAGTCGTCGCAGGCGCATCGGATTCCATAGACGAGGAGGCAAAACAACTCTTAGAGCTCGGTCATAGAGATAAATATGTCATTTTCTCTGCTGACAGCGCCACAGGAGCCCTACTTGAGGCTGGACTAACTCCAGACATAGTAGTGACAGATATGGACGGTAAGATGGAAGAATTACTCGATGCATGGAGCAGAGGGGCTGTACTAATCATCCATGCACATGGCGACAATATTCCAAAAGTCGCCGATATAGGAAAGCTCTTCAACGAGCGAATCGAAGCCACATGCCAATCCGAGCCAAAGGGACACATCCACAACTTCGGTGGATTCACAGACGGTGACAGAGCAGTATTCATAGCAGCAGGCTTAGGAGCAACAAAGATAATAACAATTGGGATGTGCCTAACGTGCAGAATAGGGCAACGCTCAAAAAAATCAAAAAACATAACTCAAGAATGGCTAAAAGCAAAGAAGAAAAAACTAAGCTATGCTCAAAAACTTCTCTCATGGCTCACAACAATCAGGCCGGAAATAGAATTCATAGACGCCACAACAAACAATAACCCACCAAGCGGAATAAAGAAAAAACAACTAAATATTGTCATTAGAAATCTTTAAATAAATCTTAAGATAGCGCTTTAACATGGTCAGCATAAGCGTTAATTTATACGGCCGAGACCTGATATCTACTCAAGATTGGAGTATAGAGGAGATAGAAGAGACATTAAAACTAGCAAAAGAACTTAAAGAAAAATATCGTAAAAGAGAACCTCTTCCAAAACTACTTGAAGGAAAAAGCTTCTTCGCCATATTTTATGCGCCATCAACTAGGACTAGGGCGGCATTCGAGTCTGGAGCAAGCTTGCTCGGAGGACATGGAACATATATAGATGTCTCGACGCTGAGAGTCGGCTTCGGAGAGGCTGTTAAAGACGTCGCTAAGATGTATGAAAGATATGGACATGGCATGGGTGTCAGATGTTTAGACGACGCGATAGATTATAAATATGGTCTCGGAAGAGCAACAGTAATGGAATATGCAAAACATGCAGAGATTCCAGTAATTGACATGGGTTGCTGCTCATTTCATCCAACTCAAGGCATGCAGGACCTCATGACCGTACGTGAAAAACTTGGAGACATTAAGAGAAAGAAGTACGTAATCATGTGGGGATATGCCTCAAAACTCAGAGGACTATGCAGCATACAGGAAGAGGCGCTCATTATGACGAGGTTCGGAATGGATGTCGTAGTAGCTCATCCACCTGGATTTAACATAGATCCTGAAATAGCCAAGATAGCAAAAGAAAATGCAGATAGAAGTGGCGGAGCCTTTGAGGAAACAACAGACCTCAAATCCGCAATTGAGGGAGCTCATGTAGTCTTCCCGAGAAGCTGGGCTAGCTGGGAACTCCTAAAAGTCGGAGCATCAAAATTCGGAGTCGAGAAGGAGATACAAATTCACAATCAATACAAAAATTGGATCTTAACCCAAGAACTCACGGACCTAATGGATAAGAAAGGCATAGTGACTCATGTGCTTCCAGTTCTTCGCGGACAGGAGGCGACAGACGAAGTAATGGATGGCCCCCGCTCAGTCATATATGAACAAGCCGAGAACGGCCTGTACGTTAAATCAGCAGTTATGGCAGTCACCATGAGTGAACAACTATACAGGTAGATACTAACAAAGATTGAGAGAAGAATTATCTACAATTAATTAATTTTTTAACATAATGTTTATATATATCCCTAACTTGTATTTTTCGAGGCGATATGAAAAAAATAATAGAAAAAAAGAAAATTGGATTAAGCGATTCTGCATTGCTGGCGATCTCGCTGATTATCTTGATAGTAGGCATAATACTAATATTTATCTACTATGGAAAGATATGAGGTGAATGACATGACCGAGGTTTATCGTCCAAAAAGGACGGCCGCGACTATGGGCAGCATCTTAGCTGCTTGGACCGGAATCTGCATTGTCGTTGGTGCATATGGTAGTATGTCGCTACCGATAGGAGGTTACGTCTCAGGGTTCTGGCCCGCCATGGCTCTACAGGCTATAGGTGGAATATGGTTCGGTATGTGGGGGGTCATCGTCGCGTTTCTCTTCCCGATAATATCTGACGCCATCGGGGAGGCAATCCCCATGTATGTAGCAGCCACACTGATCCCTGCAAACTTCTTCCAAGCATGGACCGTGGCATGGGTATTCAGAAGGTTCAAGCTTAACCCAGAGCTAAAGACTAGGAAGGACTGGCTCGCATGGATATTGATAGGTTGTGTCCTGCAGAACGCAATTGGTGCAACTCTCGGAACCACTGCTTTTGTACTATGGGGACTATTTACCTGGGAGGCACAGCCACTCTTCTGGGCAGGCTGGTTCATCGGTAACACTTGGCCCGCGATAGTCTTTGGGAGTCTAATACTGAAGATCGCTACTCCATACGTCAAGAGGACACGGGTCTACGTATTCCCAGATTGGTGGTAACCAGGTGAGTGCTCAGCAGATAGCTACTAGATATAGAACCTTTTTTTCATACGTTGATGCAAGGTCTATCGCCAATAGGATGAGCCCTATCACTAAGATCTTAATCCTCTTATTTTTTAATGCCTATCCAATAATAATTGATAATCCAATTTATAATGCATTATTCGGCTTCTTCAATATAATTTTGATGAAGATATTTAAAGCAACTCTTATGCATGTCGAGAAATACTTTAAGGTCCTCATGACTCTGGCACTCTTCATATTTGTCTCGGTGATCTTTTTTGGGAGGTCGGTAGCGGGTCCGTCTCCGACCGTCATAGCCACTATAGGTCCCGTCGAGGTTTATAGTCAGGCGCTTGGATTCGGCGTCATGGTTTATGTCAGAATGTTTGCCCTGGTCAGTGCCATGCTGTTGTGGCTCTCGATAACGACGACGTCGGACCTTATGAGTGCCTTTGAGAAGATGAATATATCGTACGTAGCTAGGACCTATCTCACGATGGCGTTCAGGTTCATAGGGATGTTTGACTCGGACTTCAATACGATTCAAGATGCTCAAAAGGCAAGAGGCCTAGATATTAAGTCCCAGCCACTCTGGAGGAGACCATTCGTATTCGGATACTACTTAATACCTCTCGTGGCTATTACTATAAAGAAGGCGATTGATGCTGGAGTTACGATGGAGTCTAGGGCGTTTAAGGCTCCACTCAAGATAAAGTTGCTCGAGGAGAAGGCGATGCTTAAAGAAAGCTACGTTGGTAAGTATTATTGGAGATACTCTGGCTCGGACACTGTGATAATAGTCACGCTCGTATTGGCGTTTATAGGCTTATTAGTCGCCAGGTTTTATGGCTTAGTTGCAAATCCGTTCATGTAGGGGGGAGAGGTGTCTGAATGGAGCCCGTCATAGAGATTGAGGATTTATGGTGGAGATACGAGTATTCTAAGGACTGGGTCCTAAAAGGAATAAATCTCAAGATAAATCCCGAGGAGTTCGTAGTAATAACCGGGCCTAATGATTCGGGAAAATCATCATTAGTATCTACGTTTAATGGTCTTATTCCTCATTCACAAAGGGGCGCAATGAAGGGAAGAGTCAGGGTTCTAGGCCAAGATACTGCGTCGACTGAGGTGGCGGCGCTCTGCGCATTTGTCGGCATGACCTTCCAGGATCCTGAGACTCAGTTCCTTCTTTCGAGAGTCGATGAAGAGGTTGCTTTTGGTCCTCAGAACTTAGGATACCGGCCTGAAGAGGTGAGGGACAAGGTTTCATGGGCGTTGGAGATGACGCGCCTATCGGAATTCAGGATGAAGGACCCTGTCGAGCTCTCAGGGGGCCAAAAACAGAGAACTGCATTGGCCGCTACCTTGGCTATGAGTCCGAAAGTTATGGTGCTTGACGAGCCCACCTCTATGCTCGATCCGATAGGAAAGGACGAGATCATGGAAATTATCACATCCATGAAGAGGCAGAGACTCGTAGAGACAATTATTGTCGTTGAGCATCATTTGGAGGAGCTTGCTAGAATTGCGGATAGATTCATTCTTTTAAAGGATGGCGAGATCCTTCTAGATGCTCCGACTGAGAAGTTCTTCTCAGACCCTGACTTCTTGATCGAGAATGGAGTGAGGGTGCCGGATGTCTGCGCTATTTCGGGATACCTAAAGAAGCGTAACCTACTTGGAAATATAACGCTGAGCCTCGAGGAGGCAGTAGAGTCCTTAGCGAGATTATTCAGTGAGAGAAGGATAATGCCTAATAAGAAGCGGACGGACACTCGGATGCCTCCGGCTCATTTAGGAGATGAAACTGCAGTAGAAGTTGATAATTTACATTATGTCTATCCAGATGGAACAGTTGCTCTGAGAGGATTAGACCTTAAGATTAGGAAGGGAGAGTTCATAGCGCTAATTGGTCAAAATGGTTCTGGGAAGACGACACTCTCGAAGCTCATAGCTGGAATTTATAAACCTACGTCTGGGTCGGTTAAGATTTTTGGCATGGATACTAGGGTAACTCCGACGCCGAGGCTAATATCCAAGGTTGGATACGTGTTCCAGAACCCTGACCATCAGATCTTTAATGATACGATCAGAAAGGAGCTTGAGTTCGGCCTAAGGAACTTGTTGTCATTTGGACTAGTTAAGGAAGAAGAGATAGAGCAAAGGATCCGTGAAAGTATAAAGATAACTGGGGTTCCGGAAGACATCTTAGACGAGCATCCATTCCTAATGAGTAAGGGCATGAGGCAGAGGATTGCCGTAGCATCGGTTTTAGCCATGAAGCCCGACGTACTTATCGTTGATGAGCCGACCACAGGTCAGGACACGCCTCAAAGCATAGACGTGATGAACTTCCTACAAAGGCTGAACGAGATGGGACATACGATTATAATCATTACTCATGAGATGTGGATTGTCGCTAGGTGGGCTAGGAGGACAATCGCATTGGCCGAGGGGAAGATCTTACTAGATGGCCCGACAAACGAGGTGCTCAGCAATACTGAGGTACTCAAAAAGACCTTTGTCAGACCGACTCAGGTAACACTTTTGTCGCAATCTCTACGCGAGTATGGCATGCCGGGCGATATCTTAACTGTCGATGAATTCATGAATAGTATCGAAGTATCCTAAGACAAGGCTGTCCCTATATATTTTGCAGGTTTTCTCGCTTTGATTTCATAGTCTTCTACTACGACTTCTCCCCTAAGTATGACCTTCTCTATATAGCCTTTGAATACTCTTCCATCAAGGGGAGTCCAGCCACTATGGATTAAGAATTTCTCCGGAGTAACTCGAACCTCTCTTTTAGGATCAAGTATAACTAGGTCCGCGTCCTTTCCAACAGCTATTCCGCCCTTTCTGTCAGAGATCTTAAATATCTCAGCAGGATTCTCAGAAAGGACTTTAACAACTACCTCAGGCTTAAGAATATTATTTAGCATTAGGTTGATTATTGATTGATAAAGCGTTCCTATTCCAGGAAGCCCCGACCTCACTCTATCCATATCTTCCCATCCTGGCTCTCTCTCATCTTTGAAGGTGGGATAATGATCACTAGCAATTATGTCTACTACGCCGGCATTTAGATAGTTGATCAATGCTTTCCTATCATCTTCGGTCCTGACCGGGGGGTTCACCTTGAGGTATGGCCCTAGCCTCTCCATGTCCTTATCAGTAAAGTAGAGATAGTGGGGGCACGTCTCTAGTTTGACCTTAACATTCCTCGTCTTGGCCTCATTAATCAGCCTTACAGACTCGCCTAGACTAATATGAACGAAATATATCTGTGCATTAGTCTTTTCGGCCAATAAGAGAATCCTATTTACAGCCTCTACCTCGGCGATCGATGGCCTAGTCAAGTGATGATAGCGCGCTGACTTCATCTTTTTATCATCAAACTCCTTCTTAACACCATTCAAAATCTCATTATTCTCTGCATGAAACATGAATATTATCCCACTATCAGCATACTTTCTAAAGTTTTCATGAATCACATAGTCTGTACAGAGGTATGGATCGCAGGTGAATGTCTTATAAGACATTACTCCAAGCTTCTCGAGTTCATTAACGACAGATTCGTCTAATATTTCTCGGACATTTCCAGCATGAAGCTTAAAGTCAATATAGCTCATTCTCTTCCCTCTATCAATCTTATTCTCTATGACTGATTTTTCTAGGACTGGATTCCAAGTGGGCATTTCAACCATTGAGGTAACTCCACCCACTATCGCAGATCTCGTACCAGTCTCGAAATCTTCTCTGCCCTCAAAGAAGTTTGGATCATCTATATGGGGATGCACATCTATGGCTCCTGGTAAGATTAGCTTTGAGTCCGCGTCTATGACTATGTCTGCCTGAACTGGGATTTCGCCTTTGACTATTGCCGCTATCCTCTCATCAGAAATAAGAATGCTTCCACCCTTAATCAATCCGTACCTTGTTATAACATTACCATTCTTTATGTATGTTAAAGACATAGACATTCACCATAATTGATTATTCTCGAAAAAGATTTATTTACCTAAGATATAAATTTTTTTATATGAAAATTTTGTTAGTAAATCCAAACACATCGCGACACATGACGTATATGATAGAGAAAAGTGCAAGACAGGCAGCATCTAAGGATGTTGAAGTAATTGTGAAGAATCCTGAATCTGGGCCAGAGGCAATAGAGTCCTTCATGGATGAAGCGACCTCAACCATCAATATTATCAGGGAGGTCATACGTCCAAGCCTAGGAAAAATTGACGCCGTAGTAATAGCATGTTTCGACGACCCAGGAATGTATGCATTGAGAGAGATTCTAGACATACCGGTACTGGGCATAGGTGAGAGCTCAATACTAATGGCATTAGCCCTTGGCTGGAAGTACTCGATACTAGCCGTCTCAGAAAAGGCAATCCCACTGATGGAAAACATGGTCTTTAGGTACGGATTGGAGAAGAGGCTCGCATCAATAGAATCTATGAAATTATCAGTAGTCGATGTAGACAGAATGAGTGAAGAAGAAGTTCTAAAGCCCTTAGTGGAGGCAGGAGAGAGAGCAAGAAGTAGGGGCGCAGAGGTCTTGATACTTGGATGCGCTGGCCTAGCCGGTTATGATGAAAAGCTTTCAAAAAAATTGGATATGCCAGTAATAGACCCCGTCAAGGCCGGTGTAAAGCTCGCTGAGACTATCCTCGCAATGAGACTAAACATTAGCAAAGTAGGCTTATTCAGCAAACTCGTCCACAGCGAGTGGTAACTATATACGCTTAAGGACCTCCTCAAGGCTAGGCTCAATCAGCGGGGTCTCAGGATACAGCCTTACGATCTTCTCCGGCTCCTTCAAGCCCGACCCAGTCACTAGGACGACTGATTCATCACTAGGTGAAACTACTCCCTCGTCGAGCAGCCTTAATAGGGCTGCAAGCCCCGCTGCGCCTGAGGGCTCGGCGAAGACTCCCTCGAGTCCCGCGAGCATCTTGACGGCATTCATTATCTCCTCGTCAGATACTGCTACGCCTGCACCACCAGTCTTCCTAACAGCCTCGAGGGCTAGGTCTCCGTCCCATGGGTAGGGGTCGAGGAGACCCGAAGCAACTGAGTGTGGATATGGCGTGGGCCTTATCTCTGAGAAGGAGAGTCCTCGCTTAAGCGCATCGACAAGAGGCATGTTTCCAGTCGGCTGAACCAAGACTAGCCTAGGATACTCATCCATGAGTCCAATATTCTTCAGGTCCATGCATGCCTTCCATAGCCCCGTGATTAGGCATCCTGACCCTGTTGGTACGAAGATGAAGTCTGGTATTCTCCAGCCCAGCTGCTCGACTATCTCGTATAGCATCGTCTTCGGTCCCTCTACTTGGTAGGGATTGAATGGCCCGAAGCTTGGGCAAGTATACCAGTTTAGCTTCTCGTGAGTAAGGATCATTAGTTGGACAGTTGGGTCCACTCCCTCCTCGACCTGCTTGACCCTGAAGACCCTTGCGCCGTAAAGAAGTAGCTGCGATACTTTTCCGGCGGCAACATCTTCGGGGACAAATGCGACGCATCTTAATCCACTTCTCGCAGCGTAGGCAGCGAGGGCTGCGGCTGCGTTTCCGCTCGACGCGGTTACCACGGTGTCTGCCCTCATCTCGACCGCCTTGCTCACGCCTATGGTCATGGCTCTGTCCTTGAATGAGGAGGAGGGGTTTCTTGTCTCGTCTTTTAGGTATAGCTTCTTGGTTCTGAGCTTCTCTGCGAGTCTCTCCGCCTTGATGAGTGGTGTATTGCCTTCGCCGAGGGATACCGCGTATTCCTTGCTGACTGGTAGGAGCTCCCAGTACCGCCAGACACCCCTGGTCTCCCTCCTTCCAAGCTCGTCCCTTGTCAGTCTCTGAGAAACTGCAGAGTAGTTGTAAACGATGTCCAGTCTCCCTTTATCCTTGTTGATGCACATAAGTGGATTTGACTCTGGCGAGTATTCCCTTCCGCACTTAGAGCAGATAAGCCTCTCGAGAAATTCATTGTTCATAAATAATTACCCTCGGGTTTGTCTTAAGCGTTGAAAATGATTGCTACTCGATTATCTCCCATCTGGGCTGATGGATCTCGAGCTGTTTTCGGGTGTATTCGTCCATTGGGTGTTCGCGCTCAGGTATGCTGATCTCCTTCTCGACGCCGAAGACCGCGGTAGAGAAGTATCTATATCCATTATCATTGATCATTGCTACGATGTTTTTTAGTTCTGGATGCTTCTTTGCGAGCTTTATTGCCATGACGACGTTTGCTCCGGAGGAGATTCCGCAGAATATTCCTTCCTCTCTTATCAGCCTCTTCGTCATCTCTATTGCCTCGTCGGACCTTACCAATATTACTCCAGTGAGTATGCTTAGGTCTAGGTTTTTAGGGACGAATCCGTCTCCTATGCCCTCGATTCTATGGGAGCCCCACTTGCCATAAGCGAGCATCGGGGCCTCGGTCGGCTCGCCTGCATAAATCTTGACACCTTTTCTCATCTTTTTTAAGTATCTCCCAACACCACTTATGGTTCCCCCAGTTCCCTGGGTGGCTACGAATGCATCTACCTTTCCCTTAAGCTGTCTCCAGATTTCTGGCCCGGTGGTCCTGTAGTGAGCCGCAATGTTGTCTGGGTTGTCGTATTGATTAGGCATCCAGTATTTTCCCGGGTTCTCTTCTATGAGTTTCTTAGCCTTCTCTATGCTTAGGTCTACGTCGCTCTCTGCTCCAGGCGTGAATATTATTTCTCCGCCGAGACCCCTGATAAGCTTTTTCCTCTCCTCACTCATTCCCTCAGGCATGACTATGGTCACCTTGTAGCCGAGTAGGGTCCCGATGAATGTGCATGCTATTCCCGCGTTCCCTGTCGATACTTCGATTATCTCCATTCCCGGCTTTAGGTCGCCTCTCTTGATCGCGTTCAGTATCATCTCTCGATATGGTCTGTCCTTAAGACTCCCACTTGGGTTGAAGTACTCAAGCTTGCACCAGATGTTACTCTTGATTCCCTCACTGCTGGGTATTCTGCTGAGCCTTACCAGCGGCGTGTTTCCGATCGCGTCAAGTATCGATTTTGCAGCAGGTGGCACTACTACTCTCGGCAATTCCGAACCTCTCTACCCCATGACCATGCTCATTACGGCCTTTTGAACGTGCAGCCTATTCTCAGCCTGCTCGAAGTAGAGGGAGTAGTTAGGATTATCTATTACTTCGTCAACGACCTCTTGGCCCCTGTCAGCAGGCCCGCAATGCATGTATTTACCCTTATTCGTTAAATCCATCAATTCCTGGGTACAGATCCAGTCCTTGAATCTGTTCTGATACTCCATGGCGCCTTCCTTATCCACCTTGGAGTTGTAGGGTGGGAAGAACCTCTTCGGAGACCATGCCTTTGGATACACAAAGTCAGCATCCCTGAAAGCCTCCTTCATGTCGTTTACTACCGTGAAGCTTCCGCCATACCTGTCGGCGTTCTCTTTAGCAGCCTTTATGACATGGTCTTCTAACTCAAATCCGGGAGGATGTGCCAGCACTACGTCCATTCCAAACTGCGTCCCTATTAAGACGCAGCTCTGAGGGACAGCAAGTGGTTTAAGCCCACCTGAATAAGCATAGGATACGACGAACTTCTTTCCCTTAGGCTTTGGAGCCACCTGCATAATCGCCATCATGTCTGCTAGTGCTTGAAATGGATGGTAGATGTCATCCTCCATGTTTAATACAGGAATAGTGCTCCACTTAGCAAACTCCTGTATCACTCTATTTCCCCTGCCTATGACCCATTTAGCGGCATCGCCATAAATCCTAATAGCGATGGCGTCTCCATACCTGCTTAGGACGCGGGCCACATCTGCTATAGCTTCAGTCTGATAAGGTATCATGTCTTCTGGAAGGGTAGGAGTATATACATCCTGTGGGCTGAGGAAGTGAGCGTGTCCTCCAAGCTGATGCATCCCTGCCTCGAAAGAATTCCTAGTCCTCAGAGACCTATTGTAGAACAGCATAAATAGTGTTTTTCCTTGCAGATAGTTCGTCGGGACTCTTGACCAATACTTCTCCCTCAAATCCATGGCAGCCTTAATTATTGCATGTATCTCCTCCTGTGTAAAGTCATTTGTATTAATGAAGTCCTTACCTTTCATAGATCCGACATAAGATGGAACACTCATGAAGCCTCGGTTAAATTGATCTGATGTATAATATAAATTTTAATAAATGTAGTAAAAAACAACACTTAAACCACATCATTAGTTATAAATTTCAGCACTTTTAAGTAATACAATATGAGAAGTGGGACCGAAAAACTCGTAGTTATAGCTTTAGGAGGTAATGCTCTTCTTAGACGGGGACAAGATGGCAGCTTTGAAGAACAGTATGAAAATGTCAGGAAAACCGCAAAAATATTAGCGGACTTAGTCGAGAAGAATTACAAGATTGTTATCACGCATGGAAACGGTCCTCAAGTAGGAGCGACTATCCTTAGACACGAAGCAGGTAAGAAGGTCTATGAGATTCCGGCCTTCCCTATGGACGTCTGTGGGTCTGAGACTCAAGGATTCATTGGATACATGATCCAACAAGCATTGGGAAATGAGTTTAGAAAGAGAGCAATAAATAAGGGCGTAGTATCCGTAGTTACAAGAGTTCTAGTAGATCGCGAAGACCCAGCATTCAAGAACCCAACGAAGCCAGTCGGCCCATTCTACGCTAAAGAAGAGATGGAGGAGATAAAAAAGGAGCATCCAGAATACGTGTTTAAGGAAGATAAGGCGAGAGGTGGATGGAGAAGAGTCGTTCCATCACCCGACCCGAAAGAGATAATTGAGGGAGACGCAATAAAGAGACTAGTAGAGACTGGATTTGTAGTAGTGGCGTGTGGAGGCGGCGGCATACCAGTCATTGAGACCGATGAAGGACTAAAGGGTGTTGATGCTGTAATAGACAAGGACCTAGCAGGCGAGAGGCTCGCCTCACTGGTTAGAGCTGACAAATTTGTTATTCTGACAGATATAGATGCAGCATACCTCAACTTCGGGAAGCAAAATCAAAAGAAGATCGAAAAAATACGCGTCGAGGAGCTTAAGCAATACATTAAAGAAGGACACTTCGCTGAAGGAAGCATGTTGCCAAAAATAATAGCGGCAGTAAGATTCATCGAGAATGGTGGAGAAGAAGCCATAATAGCGGACCTAAACCAATTAATAGATGCCATAAATGGAAAAGCAGGAACGCATGTAACACGATGATTCCGTAAATAGTAGTTTTTTCAATCAATAATTATATAAAAACTTTCAGTATATCTAAAAATGGTTTAATTACGCGCTAGTTAGTGGCATTCGGAACAATATGCTATATCGATTATTATGCCTCTCAACTTGCAGAAAGCTAAAGACATAATAAATACTCTTTGAAGACTCTATAGATTAGCTTCATTCAAAGATACAATGAGACCAGATAAAAATCGTCTGAGACATAATTAATTATGTCAGCAAGATTATATTCATCAATTTGGAATAATATTATGTCGGTGAGGAATAAGAAAAACCATAGTTATGAAAAGTCCACCCACATAAAAGACAAGGCAGAAAACCTAGCTGAATCCATAAAGAATAGAACCCAGATTGTTAAGCAATTTTGCAGAAAATCCCAGATTCTTAACACTCCTCAGAGAAGAGCCTCATTAATGTATTCACCACACCTACACCCACGCTTCTCAGGAATAGACGGAATCACCTTCGCTAAAAGCTTCTGCACTTTCTCGACATTACTTGCCATCGTCCTCACAACCTCCTCAGCAGTCACTCTCCAACCCTCCTTCCAGCAGTCATAATCCGTAACCATCGCGATAGTCAAGTAACACATCCCGGCCTCCCTCGCAAGATTCACCTCAGGCACAAGCGTCATACCAATAATGTCGCCACCCCACATCCGGAACATCTTTGACTCAGCCCTCGTCGAAAACCTCGGCCCCTGAATACAGACATAAGTCCCACCACGATGAATAGGTAATCCAAGACCCACAGCCACGTCATAAACAACATCCATCAACTCAGGACAAAATGGATCAGCCATCGAGATATGCGCCACACGGCCACCATCATAAAACGTACCAGGCCTACCCCAAGTCCGGTCAATAAACTGGTCAGGCAATACAAGCTCACCCGGCCTAAACTCGTCCCTCAGACTACCAACAGCACTAGGCGCCAAGACACGCTCGACCCCAAGCTCACGAAGAGCCCAGACATTCGCCCGATAATTAATCATATGAGGCGGAACAGAATGCCCAACACCATGCCGAGGAAGAAAAACAACACGACGACCACCAAACTCACCCACCGTCAACAAAGAGCTCGGAGCACCAAAAGGCGTAAAAACCTTCTCCTGCCGCACACCGCTCAGCATATCAACACTATAAACACCAGAACCCCCAATAACCCCCACAACAACCATAAACAAAACCAAACAAACCCCACATTTAACCCTCTAGCACCCACCTCCTAAACCACAAAAAACCCTAAAATACGCAGACCATAAAAAGAAAAATAGCAAAAAATGTACGCCCTACCACCAACATACAACCACAAACACGTAGAAACAGAAGTAGAAAAATTCTGGAAAGAAAACAAAATACCAGAACGATTCCGCCAAATGAACCCCAACGGACCAACATACGCATTCCTAGAAGGCCCACCAACAGTAAACGGCTACATGCACATAGGACACGCCCGAGGACGAATCTACAAAGACCTCGTACTCAGATACCAAACCCTCAAAGGAATGAACGTCTGGAGAAGAGCAGGATGGGACTGCCAAGGACTCCCAACAGAGATAGAAGTAGAAAAAAGACTAATGGAACAACTCGGCACCCAAAAACTCACAAAACGAGACATAGAAGAAAAAATAGGACTCGAAAAATTCGTCGAAGAAGCAAACAAACTCGTCGATTACTACATCGAGAAATGGAGAAAAGACTCAGAAAGACTCGCCCTATGGCTAGACTACGACAACGCCTACGAAACAAGAAAAGAAAGATACATGGAACACGTCTGGCACCTCCTCAAAAAAGCATACCAAGAAGGCGACCTAACCCTAAGCTACAAGGTAGTACCGGTATGCCCACGCTGCGAGACACCACTATCATCCCACGAACTCGCCCAAGGATACGAAGAAATCGAAGACTACTCCATATACGTTAAGTTCAAGCTGGCTGACCGTGATGCAAGCCTACTTGTCTGGACAACAACTCCATGGACCCTACCCGCAAATGAAGCTGTCGCCGTCCACCCAGACGAAGAATACCTTGAAGTCCTCATCGATGGAGAGCGGCTAATCGTAGCTGCAAAGCTCCTCGAAAAAGTCACTACAATAACTGGGAAGAATTACCAAATAGTTAGAAGACTTTCAGGCGATGAACTGGTCGGCCTAAGATATATTCATCCACTCGCTGAGGAGGTATCAATACATGGTACACATCTCGAGCCAGCACACACTGTTCTTCCGGCAGAATTCGTATCGATGGAAGAAGGGACTGGGCTAGTACATATAGCGCCTGGACATGGGCCCGAGGACTTCGAGCTTGGCCGGATATATGGACTTCCAGTCCTATGCCCAATAAATCAGTCAGGATACTTCACGCAAGAGGCAGGCAACCTTAAGGATCTATACCACAAAGAAGCATCAATAATCATACTCGATATCTTGAGAAGTAAAGGACTACTATTTCATGAGGATAGAATCATACATAGCTATCCCCACTGCTGGAGATGCGGCACGCCACTCATCTACCTATCCAGTAGGCAGTGGTTTCTCAAAGTTGATAGAATCAAGAAGATAATGATAGAAGAGAACTCGAAGGTGAAGTGGTATCCTCCTTGGGCCGGCGAGAGTAGATTTGGGGAGTGGCTGCAGAATGCTGAGGACTGGTGCATTTCTAGGACAAAAATTTGGGGGACACCTCTCAACGTCTGGACATGTGAGAAGTGCGGGGCCATCAAGGTTGTAGGTTCAAAAGAAGAGTTATTGCAAGCTGACGTCAAGCCACCCGTAATTAGGCTTCATAGGCCTTGGATAGATCAATTCATCTTTAGATGCAAAGAGTGCGGCGGAGAGATGAAGCGAGAGCCCTTCGTCCTAGATACTTGGCTTGACTCAGGTGTGGCACATTTCGCCAGTATTGATTATTTATCTGACAAGAAGCTCTTTGAGCGTCTCTTTCCCTATGACTTCATCACTGAGGCGATAGACCAGACCCGTGGTTGGTTTTACACTTTACTTTTTACGTCTGCATTGATGTTTGAGAAGGCACCGTATAAGGTTGTGCTTAATCAGGGACATGTTCTTGATAAGGAGGGAAAAAAGATGTCAAAGAGCAGAGGAAACGTCATATGGGCTTCAGAGGCCTTTGAGAGGTGGGGTGTAGATAATCTTAGGCTCTACATACTCTCCAAGGCTCAGCCTTGGGACTCAATTAACTTTGATCCTGAGGAAGTCAGGCAGGTAGAGTCAACACTCAACATACTCTGGAACGTTGTATCATTTGCCAAGACTTACTTCGATCTGGACAGATATGATCCGGAGAGAGAAGGACTAGAAGCGATGCTTCCTTATGCTGAGCCTGAAGATAGATGGCTTGTTTCTCGTATAAATTCACTTATAAGATACATAACAGGGGCTATCGAAAGATTTGAGTTTCATGAAGCTGCAAGGGCGATTTTGAAATTCGCATCGGAAGATCTTAGCAGAACATATGTAAGAGCTGTGAGGAGAAGATTCTGGGCCGAGGAGCGAACGTTTCAGAAGTTAGCATCATATGCTGCGCTATATTACGTTATTATACGTTACTTAATTGTACTTTCAATATTCGCTCCATACATCTCTGAATATCTTTATCAACTTCTCAGGTCAAAGAGTCTTCCTGAAAGCGTTAATTTTAACAAATGGCCTAGGCCAGACGATAGGTTAATTGACCAGGAACTGGAGGACGCGATGCAGATAGTAGAAGATATCATAACGGCATCGCTAAATGCTAGGCAGCGTGGCAAAAGAAAATTAAGGTGGCCAGTATTAAGAGTGATAATTTCTCCTAACACGTATAGGGTTAAGGAGGCTTGCGAGAAGTTCAGGAATTACCTAATGCGACAAATAAACTGCTTTTCTTTAGAAATATTAGAGCCATCTAAGATACCAGTGGAGACAGTCATTAAGGTTGAGCCTGTTCTTTCAAGACTTGGCCCTAAGGCTGGTAAACGTTTGCCACTAGTAATTGAGGCTCTAAAGAATTTAAAGCCTCGAGAAGTTTCAGACACATTTGAGTCGGGCAAGAAGTATGAGCTAGTCTTACCTGATAAGTCGGTCTTTGAATTAGAAGAAGGTGACGTAGTGTTTACTGAGAGTCTTCCTGAATATTTAGTAATGGGAGAGGGAAAGTTTGGAAAGGTATACATCGATCTAAGAGAAGATCAAAGGTTGAGAGCTGTATCAATATCCAATGAATTAATAAGACGTATACAGGTAATGAGGAAAGAGCTAAAACTCGAAATAACACAGGAGGCTCAATGCATGATTTATCTTGACTCACCAACAGTTAGTGACTATATCAGGCAGATGACAGACTACATAGAGGAAGAAACTAGGACGAGACTTACTTTCTTAAGAGAGCCCCCTAGTCCAGACATGGGATACATTAAAGAATGGAAAATTAATGATAATTATGCAATAATTTGTCTTGCAAAATAAACCAAAAAATAATAATAAATGCCTCACTTATTAATAGATTACGTTCTTGAGAGAGATTGCTAGCTTTGTCGCAGAGATGACTGATGACCACGTAATGATACTAAGGACTATAGAGGACTTTATGCGTTCAAAATATATCGTCTCCATAGAGCAAATAGCAAGAAAGACTAATAAGTCTAGGGAATATATTAGTAAGCTTATTGACGAACTACACTCTAAGCATCTTATATGGGCACCCAAAGGGAGAGAAAAGGGTTTCACGTTAAATTTTAATGGGTTAGATACGCTCGCTCTTATCGCCTTATCAAGAAGAGGAATCTTGAGCTTCATCGGCTCAAAGATAGGAATTGGGAAAGAGGCAGAGATCTACGTCGGTATGACCTCTGAGAAGAATGTAGTTGCTGTGAAGTTTTATCGAATTGGGAGTCCGAGCATGAAGAAGTATGTGCGGTTTAGGGATGAGGTAATTACTCATCCGAGTTATCTAGAAGCATCAAAAAGAACGGCTGCAAAAGAGATAGAAGCTCTCAAGATTTTATCTTTAAACAACGTTCCTTCTCCGCTGCCAATATCTAGGAATAGACACGTAATCGTTACGTCTCTGATTGAAGGTGACCCATTACCTAAGATTAAAAAATTAGAAAGGCCGATGAGAATTTTCGAGTCCATAATAAATTCGATTGAGATGGCATTAGAGGCTGGGGTAATACATTGCGATCTAAGCGCTTACAACGTCTTGTTAAAGAATAATGATGAGATAGTTATAATTGATTGGCCGCAATGGGTGAGACCTACACATAGAATGGCTGAGAGATATTTAGTGCGCGATTTATCAAATATAATTGACTTCTTCGTGAAAAGACATCACTTAATTATTAATAGAGACAAATATTTTGAAGTGCTTACTAACAAGCTTAGAGAGTACAGGAAGCGATGAATTTCTGAAGCGATTTTCAAGGCTAGATGAATTATGAAATATACTTTAA
>Ga0105162_1000933_pt1 | contig 17665 bp, 16 predicted proteins | sample JNZ201metaG_FD_81532 | JGI IMG/M metagenome (GOLD analysis project Ga0105162, IMG submission 81532) | Hot spring microbial communities from Jinze hot spring, China to study Microbial Dark Matter (Phase II) - JNZ 20120812A | ecosystem: Environmental > Aquatic > Thermal springs > Hot (42-90C) >...
ACAGGATATGGATTGAGGGGATTCAACGAAGGTACTCTAGATCGTGGAGGTTCATCAGAGGTGTTAGGAGAGCGATTAGAAGACATGGTGAGAGAATAAGGAGCATGGCCTGGGATTATGCTCACAAAGTTGGAGATAATATTGCTGAGCTAGCTGTTGAGCACAGCTCAACCATAGTTCTCGAAAACCTAAGCAATCTCAGGAATAACGTGAATAGAGGTAGCAATTTCAACAAGAAGCTATCACTATGGTTCTACAGAAAGATACAGTTCACAATCAGCTATGAAGCTCTCGAGAGAGAACTAGCAGTTAGCTACATTAACCCAATGAAGACATCATCAACATGTCCGAGATGTGGAAGCAGGTTAGAGGATAGCGGTGGTAGAGTACTGAGATGCAGTAGATGTGGATTCACAGGAGATAGAGATGTAATCGCATGCATAAACCTGTTCCTAAGATACACAAGGTGTGGGGTGCCCGGGGTCACCCTAAACACCCCCAAGCCCAATGAGAACCCGACTGGAATGCAGGGGAACAGAGATGAGGCAATGAAGTCATCCAATATAAACCTATATCAGAGCTGAACCCCTATTGAACAGATTGCTCTAGCTCAAGTAGATACTTGTCTTGGTAGCTGCTGTATCTTGTCCATCTGTTTTTGCATAGTTGATAACAATTGCATCAATTGATTTAACTGCTGTTCAACAGATTTTAATAATTCATGATAATTTGCTATATCATTCATTAACTTGAAAATGTTTTGCCTTTGGATAAATAGTTGAGCAATACGCTTCAAAGCTACGTATCTCTTAGCCCATCTCGGTATGATACCAGCATTTCTCATCTCATCTATTCTCTTCATAAGAGTGCGTGTATCCGTACCAAGTCTTTCAGCAGCTTCATCAATTGTTGCAGTTTCTGCTACAGTCTTTAAAATCTCCATATAGCTAGGGTTGATATTATGGGGCATTCCATAGAAAATCTCAAAGTAATTAGCTATAGCGTCCTCAACAACCTCACGAAGTATGATTTCAAGCTCCTCGCTCTCAACTAGAAATATATCAGATAGTTGAATGATCTTTACACCGAGCTTTTCAGCGAGCTCTTTAGCCGCATCATCAGCAAAGCCCTTACATATAACAAGAGGCTTCATTCCAAGAATAACTGAATTGACATAGGCCTGCCTTATTCCTGAGATATCTATCTTCCCAGCCTTTATTTCAACCGCAAATAGCTGTCCAGTACCATCGTCAACAACGGCATCGACCTCTCCAACCACAGTCTCATTTACAACAACTTTTTTCCTCATCTCAAGAACGTTATAGCCGAGCTCTTCGAGAACACTAACTGCTACCCTTTCACTACTAAGCCACCGTCTAGATGCACCAAATGCATGCACATGCTTCTTCCCGGCACTCATATTCATTCACCCAATACGGCCTCTACTACCCCTACGTATCAGAGATTTCACCCAATCTAGATAATATAGACTGTTAACTACCTACTTATAACTGACTAACAATGCCTATTTTTAGATACATACCTAAACCATAATTAAGTACATAGAGTTTTGCTTTGAAGCTATGAAACCCAGAAGTCCTAGCTGTGCATAACACTATATGGTGAAAAACTCTATCTATTTTTAAAATTTTTAAAATACCAACAGCGTACTACATCACCATTAATATGTATGGGTGGTGGCATCTCCCTGCCACATATATCTTCCCTATACTTACATACAGTATATAATGGACATCCGGTAGAAGAGTATCTAAGTTCTCCTACATCTTTCAGTTTAAACGCATCTACTATAATCTTCGTATATGGATGGAGCGGCTCGCTGATAATCCTCTTAACGCCCCCCTCTTCAATCAGGTATCCCTTCAACAATACTCCAATTCTATTTGATATATACCTAGCAACATTGAGATCGTGAGTAACCAGTATGTATGTAAAATTCATCATATCTTTAAGATCTTTAAGAAGCTTTAAAATCTGCGCCTGCGTAATGACATCTAGAGCAGAGGTTGGTTCATCGAGTAAAACAAGCTTTGGATTGGAGATAATCGATCTTGTAATTATAACCCTCTGAAGCATTCCACCACTTAATTCAAATGGATATTTATCCATAATCTCTATATTAAGCCCTACAAGCTCTAGTAGTGTCGCTACCCTTTCTACTGCTTTCTCTCGGTCTACACCTAAGGCTATTAATGGCTCTGCAACTATATCCTTTATCTTCATCCTTGGATCTACAGATGTTAGGGGATCTTGCGATACATAACCTATTCTCTTTGCAATCTCTTTCCCCCATCTATCATCCTTGTAAATATCTACATTATCTATATATATCGAACCTCTATACGGCTTTACCAATCTCATAAATGCCTTCAGTATCGTTGTTTTACCGCTACCACTTTCACCAACTAATCCGTAACATTCACCATAGCTAACAGAAAAAGAGACTCCCTTAACAACATCTATGTCTGAGTAACCAAACCACCATATTCTTGGAACTCTATAGCTTATCCACAAATCTTTTACATTTATGAATTCTTTTAAAGATTCCAGCATGCAACACCATGTGTTTTATTAATGTAACGTAGGTCTGGCTTCCTATTACATTTCTCAGAATAGTGTGGACATCTATAGGCATAGGCGCATTTCTCCAGCGTAACCTCAGGTTTGTTATTGATATATTTGAAATCCCTAAAGTTTAGGTTTGCGGCATCGATAAGCTCTTTAGTATATAGGTGAAGGGGATTTGATAGTACCTCTTCCGTTCTTCCTACCTCTACTATATTACCCATAAACATTACTGCTATAAAACTACATAGTGCTGAAGCGAAAACTATATCGTGTGTTATTACAATTAGAGTCTTTCCTACACTAACAATATTCTTTAGAAGATTTAGTGTAGCACCCTTTAGATAAGCATCTAGATTACTTGTAGGTTCATCCGCTATAACGATCTCAGGATTGATGGCAATAGTAAGTGCTATAGCTACCCTTTGACTCATTCCACCTGATAGTTGATGAGGATATCTATTTAGAACATCATCTGGTAGACCAACGGCTCTAATCGATTTTAAAGCAATTTCAAGAGCTTTATCCTTTGATGCAATTTTAAATCGCTGTTTTAATACATCAAAAAATATGGATTCTATTTTTAGATACGGATTAAGAGCAGCTATAGGATTCTGCGGTATCCTGACAACAATATTACCTCTTATATTACTGTAATTTACTCTATCACCATTAATAACATTAATGTTGTACACCTCGAGACACCCCTTTGTTATCGCATATGGTGGTAGTAAACCAGCTATAGCATTCCCAAAGGTTGATTTACCTGAACCACTTTCTCCAACAATACAAAATGCTACACCCTTTGGCACATCAATGTTTATCCCATTTAAGGCCCATAGAATCCTATTCGCTTCCTCATAACCTACCCATAGATTTCTTGCCCTAACTGCCATACTATCTAAAACCATAGTCTCCACCTCCTCTTCAACCATGGACTTGACGTTTCACTTAAACCATCCCCTAGTAGCATTAGACCAAATGCTGTTAGCGCTATAAATAGTCCTGGAAAGAAGCTTATCCACCAAAAAGTTCTAACATATCTAATACCATAGCCAACGATCATTCCCCAATCAGGTAAATCTATAGAAGTAAGCGATGCTACTCCTATTAGAAAATTTATAGATGCTATCTCTATCAATACTGAACTCGAATCTGTTATACCTTCAACAAATATTATAGGAGCTACATTTGGTAGGATATGTTTAAATACTATGTATGTTTTCGAAAAGCCCATGGCTTCGCAAATCTTTATAAAGTCCAATTCCCTAATCTGTCTCACTAAGATATATGTCAGTCTACCATACCACGGACTCCAGGTAAGTATTAGTGCCATTAACACCGATTGCATACCTCTTCCAATAATGGTTATAAAAGCGGCTGCCAAAACCATCGACGGAATTATGATAAAGAGTTCTACTATATACGTAGATATCTTCTCTATAAATGTATTTGAATAGCCTGCTGCGACTCCCATCAAAATACCTAGAGTAATACTGATAATGACGACAGTAACTGTCTGAATCAATGCGAGATGCGCACCCACGAGTATTCTACTTAACAAATCTCTACCCATATCATCAGTTCCAAATATATGATTAATGCTGGGACAGTTAAACGGAAGACACGGAGCTAGTCCTTGTCTCTTTATTGCTTCTTCGGTAACAATACCCCATCCCTCTAGATGGTAGGGTGTCTTGACCAATCCTATGATACTTAAGATAACCATTATTGCCACAATTGTAAAGCCTATAGAAAATTTTCTACTTGTTTTAAGCAAGCTAAGAAAACCCCTCAGTACAATCTTTACTTTAGAGCCACTCATATTCTCACCCTTGGATCAGAAGCTGCTTGAATTACATCTGCTATTGTATTAATGAGTATAAATAGTATCCCCACTACCGCTAGCAACCCTATTATAAGTGGATAATCACTATAGGGAATTGCTTTAACAATAGCACTACCTATACCATCTCTGCCAAATATATTTTCAACAGTTGCTGCATCTATGATACTGTATGCGAATGTTATTCCATGCAGTTGTGAAATGGTGGGTATAACCCCTTTTAGGGCATACCTATATACAACTTTGTTTCTTGAAAGACCAAAAGATATCGCTTGCTTTACATACTCCTCATGTAGCTTCTCTGAGATTGAATATCTGAGAACTCTTATTGTAAGTGCCATTGGGTATAGTGCAACCACTATTGCAGGGGGTAAAATTCTTATTAGAACATCTATAAGTATGTCTATCCTACCACTAATTACGCTATCTATTATATGGGAACCCGTAACACCTTCTATCATTAACGTGTAGCTAGGTGCTATACGTCCGAATAGATTTATTCCTAGTGTCTGTAGAAATACAGATAGCATGATCGCTATCCAGAATCTTGGAAATGAAATAAAGAGTGATGATGCTATATACAGCACCTTATCCACTAGGTAACCCCTATATAGGGCTGACGTTACTCCAAGAAATATACCAAGTGGTATTGCTATGGTGAAAGCTATTGTTAGAAGCTCTAGTGAAGCTATGAGGTTTCTGATGACTACCTGCATTACAGGTTGTTTAAATCGTAATGATGTTCCCCAATCACCTCTAAAAAACCTATTTATATGTGTATAGAGCTGGAGATAGAGGGGCTTATTTAAACCGAGTTCCTCTTCTGCTATCTTTATAGCTTCCTCTGCTTTTGGCCCCCTAGGTCTTCCGGCCCATGTATATGCAGGGTTTCCAGGAGAGAGGTATATGAGGATGTATGTAAGCACCAGTATTCCCAATACTATGGCAATAGCTGTTGCTGCTCTTTTAATGATATAATTTAGTGAAAACATTTTCCTCTCTATACCTCAGGATACCACCTCTACATATTGGAAGAATACCACAAACATGTACAGTGGATTGAATGCCTCATCTCTAAATCTAATTTTGTCCGTGTCGTAGATATATGGTTGTATAGAGTCGCATATGCTAATTGCTATAGCATCTTCGAATATAATCTCCTGCGCCCTCCTATACATCTCCATAGATTGGGCATAATCTATTCCCTCCAATTGGAAAGCTCTATCAATTAGATCATCGTATTCTAAATTCTCATATCCGCTCCAATTCCATTCAATATCACTGCTATGCAGAATGTAGAGATAGTCGTATGGGGTTGGATACGTAGGCCACCAATCATTTATTATTAGATGTGGCGCTTCATCAGCATTTCTCCACACAGCTGTTCCCCGTTCCTTTACCTGTTCCCATGGAAGGGCAACTATATCCACATCTATATCTAGCTGGTTTAGTGAGGATTTTAAAAGTGAGGCGAATCTCTCCTCCTCTTCGTATCCCGATACTATGACAAACTCTAATTTTATATTTGATATATTCAGTCTCTCTAGAATCTTCCTTGCCTTCGTCAAGTTGTATTCGTACCTAAGATTTTCAACATAGCCTGGGTATCCAAATGGTATTATTCCACTTGCATCCCTTCCAAATCCGTGAAATGCGAAATCCACCACCTTATCCCACGGAATTGCATGCAGAATTGCCTTTCGAAATTCTGTTATATTTGTAGGCCATTTCTTTACATTAAACATAAGTATGTAGTTGTGAAATGTAGTCTGATTTACGATTCCATAGCCTTGAGCAAGTATTTTCCGTATATTTACTTTGGCCACGTTTGTCGCTATGTGAATGCTTCCATCTAATAGTCCTAGTTCTTGAGCCGCAGGTTCCTCAACTATTTTTATAATTACTGTCTCAGGAGCCTTTGAATTGTTTACTATATTCCATCCCCACCATTCATTAAACTTCTTTAGCACAACCTCTGATTCCGGTTTATATGATGCTATTCTATAGGGTCCGCTACCAACATCGTTACCAAATTCAAACCAAAGCCTAATTCTCTCATCCAAAATATCCGTGACATTTGCATAGCTTAGTACGTTAGGACTATAGATGAAGGCTCCATAGGCTGAAGAGGCTATTAGTGGAAGTGGCGCTGGATACTTCAATTTAAATAGCACAGCCGTCTCATTTATTACATGTATATCCTCTAGACAATCCCATATCCATCCAGGTCCTATACCTTTTTCCTCGTAGACCAGCTTACTCCTCATTATACTAAACCTAACAGCATCGCCTGTTACCCGTGTTCCATCGTGGAATACGGCATCTTTCCTTAGGTTAAATATCCAGGTCGTTTCATTGACTCTATTCCAGCTGGTGGCAAGGGCAGGTTTGAATTCATCTCTTGTTGGATCGTAATATAGTAGCGGTTCGTATACTATACCTAGTACCACAATACCCGTATCAAACTCTATACTAGGATCTATGCCGGTTATAGCATCCCTATATGCATATACAACAACACCTCCACTTGGTTTAAGTGGCGTGGTTTCCGTCTTCACAGGTACTGTTGGCGTCGCAACTGTTTCTACTACCTCTTTTTTAGGTGTAGTATATAGAGCTCCTAGAATTGCCAAGGCTATGGCTACTAAAATTAGGATTATGTAGTACCACTTCATTTTAGATCGTAAAACTATGTATCTACAGTCTTTTTAAGCTATGATCATACATTCTGTTCAGCTTTAGGGGTACATCATTTCTCAGTAACCGGATTATTCATCATGTAAGCCATTGATTAAGGCTACAAATGCCTATCGATAAAAACTATTCTAAGATTAAAATAGTTTTCACCTACGATACGAGTATAGCTGTATTCGTTTACTTAATTAGGGGATTACTAGCACTTTTCAGCCTAGGAATCCCCTTATCTTTCCTAGCGAGAGTATGTATGGTTCTATTGGATTTAATTCTATAAGTTTACTGTATAGTTCAATCGGTTCATGCTTTATCCCCATTACATCTATTGCCTCATTAATTTTTGACACAATTTCTTTACCAAGCCTCTTCTCTGCTACATGAGGTACATAGAACTGTACCTCATATTCCCACTCCCTCCTTATATATGGTATATACTTAACTATATCATCAATGACGTCCTTCTTGTATGCCTCTATAATGAAGTCCGCATCTAGTAAGAGTGGCGGTACCCCGAGTACATACCATGTTGCTGTATATATGATGGCCCTAGGTGTGCTGAGCATCTTATCCTCTAAGATGATGCTCCTTCCATACTCCCTCCACGATACTCTATCCCTAGTTGTTGGAATGGTCATAGCGTATTTATTCACTATATCGATGTATTTAGCTACCAGAGTTCTATATCTCAGCGTAGCATTTTCAATAAGTTGAATTATTTCTGAATCAACTCTTCTTGGTACTCCATCTATGTTATTTAATAGAACTGACTGCACCTTTTGGTAATCCGTGTATGTAACATCGTATCTCACTGCTGATTGTATTGTTACTGTTGAGAAACCTTTATACTGCTCCACCTCCATATCTACAAGTCTCGGATTGTTAATTCCTCCTCTAAATGGCGGAGAACCCATTCCTATTATCGGCTTTATGTTTACATCAAGTTCTTTATCTATTTCACTAATTCTATGAAGTGCATATATTAGAGATAGTGCAGAAGCTATGTGCCCACTTTTAGTAGCACTATCACTCTTACCTAGGAATACCCTTAGATTGTCTAAATCAGCATTGAATTCTTTTAGGATACTATATAGACCTGTGATATATTCATGTACATGTATAAGCCTTGAGGAATCTTCGATTAAGGGTATCAGTTGCATTAATGGACACGGAACATTCATTTCCTCACATAGAATCTTCGACTTTCTTATAATGAGTCTCTGGATCAATCTAACAACATCTGTTGTCTCGACCATTGGTAAAATGATCCACTTTACTGCTTGAGTCCCTAGGTGTATATACGAGTAGTAGTTTGCTATGAGAGACGCTTCTAAGGTTAGTGCAACTCTATCGAAGTCCTCGAGTTTGGGATTGGGTACCCTTGGTGTGATGTACAGCCTATCACCAATTGGTATACCCAACTCTATTGCTTTCATAATTATATCTTTAGGCTGTGCATATGGTGTCAGCTTCCCTTCGTAATCCGACATTATCTCCTCACAACCATACATAGTATAGCTCTGTATTGCTTCATTAACCTCCTCTTGAACTGTTACCTTTACTGTTGAATCTGGATGTTGTGTACACATAAGCTTAGGTATCATTATCGCTCTAACCATTCCGAGTCTATTGTACACCATCTCTTTTCTTCTATATTAGCCTACGGCACCCCTATAATAATTTTACTGAGTATTATATCTGGATCCTTCAGAGCATGTCCTGTTGCTATCAGAACAACAACTTCATCTTTATCTATGAGACCTCTATTAGCTAGTTTTATAAAACCTGCAAACGATGCAGCACTAGCCGGTTCAACACCTATACCTTCCAATACAGCTAGCATCCTCATTGCAGCCAGAATCTCATCGTCTGTCACCTTTATGAAGGCACCATTGGACTCCTTAACAGCCTTTAGTGCCTTTAACCAGTTTACAGGTTTACCAATTCTTATAGCTGAAGCTATAGTCTGTGGATTCTCTATAACATGGAGTTTATCTACTTTAGATTCCCATGTTATTGCAAGTGGAGCCGAACCGGTCGCTTGGACGCCAATCATTCTAGGAAGTCGGTTTATTAAGCCATAGCTGTAGAGCTCCTTGAATCCCTTCCAAATAGCGGATATATTACCTGCGTTGCCAACTGGTACGATTACGGTGTCTGGTGCGGAGCCGAGCTCATCAACGATTTCAAATGCTATTGTTTTCTGACCTTCTAAGCGCCATGGATTATATGAATTTAGTGGATACAGTTTCCGTCCACCATTCATGACCACCTCTGTAAATACGTCTTCCAATGCATCATCGAATACACCATCAACTTCTCTAATTTCTGCTCCATGTAGTAGTGCCTGAGCTACCTTACCCTTGGCTACAGCTCCCCTAGGTAATACAACAATGCACTTTAAACCCGCTCTAGCTGCATAAGCTGCTGCAGATGCTGCTGTATTACCTGTACTTGCAACAATAACCCCTTCAACACCAATACTCTTAGCTATTGTTACTCCTACTGTCATCCCTCTGTCCTTAAAACTCCCTGTAGGATTGCCACCTTCAAACTTTACATAAACTCTAAAGGATCCAGTGATAGCCCTCGTCAGCGGTATCAATGGCGTCCCTCCTTCATTAAGTGTTACCGGAGTTACTTTATCGTTTAGTGGCAGAAGCTCTCTATACCTCCATACACCAAATCTTCTCATTCTAGCAGTTTTCATATCAAAATCTGTTATGCTAGGCATTACCACCTCTAGTAATCCTCTACATCTGGGACATATTATTGTGAATGGATCCGGATCGTATGTGTATCCGCACTGTATGCATCTTAGGAGAACTCCTTCTCTGAATATTCTTCTAGTTACTGCTTCATTTAAATTACCTATGTTTCCAAGAGGTTCACCACAACTCTACTACTTAAGGTCTGCGGTTTAAAAATATTTCCATGAATCCCCCAGCGCCATAGAGCTATTACAGCAACTCTGTAAGAGTGCGTTTTATTGCTTCTACAACATCATTCGTTCTATTACTTCCCCCCAAATCAGGCGTCCATATCCTCCTACTAGTTACTATATGTACCGCTTCTTCAATCTTTTCAGAAACTTTAATGAGTTTACCGTCATTATACCGCTGTCCTATGTATTCAAGCATCATTTTAGCTGATAGTATTTCACCGATAGGATTTGCAATACCCTTTCCAGCTATATCTAGAGCTACACCATGTACTGGTTCAAATACAGCAATATTTTCCCCTATCTGAGCTGAACCACATAGACCTAGGCTTCCAACCATACCTGCTAGGAGATCCGCTAATATATCGCCATAGAGATTGGGTGCAAGGAGTATCTGTAATCTTTCAGGGTTCCTAACAATAGTATATGCAGCAGTATCGACTATCATTTCATCTGCTAAAACATTTGGATATTCTTTAGCAACCATATAAAAGGTTTCTCGAAATAGTCCATCAGTCTCCTTTAGAATGTTTGCCTTGTGTATGACTGTAACTCTATTGAAGCCCCTTTGAATAGCGTATCTAAAGGCAAATTTTGCTATTCTTCTAGAACCCTCACCAGTTATTATCCTTAGAGATACAGCCTTATCCCTATACCTTCCCTCAATCCCCACATAGACGTCCTCAGTATTTTCCCTAATAAGTACAATATCGAAATTCCTGGGAGAAATTCCTTCAAAACTTCTAAAGGGTCTTACATTAGCATATAGATCAAGCTCTCTTCTAATTAAAATATTTACACTTTTGAATTCCCTAACATTGGGTGGTGTATAGAGGGGTCCTTTTAGTATTGCGTCGAGCTCCTTAACCTTATCGAAGAAGTTCTCTTCTATAGATCTGCCGGTTTTTTGGTAGTAGCCGTAGCCTGCTTCTAGCTCTATGAAGGAGATATTCAGATCTAATGAATTGAGAATATCTATTGTAGCCTCAACTATTTCTGGACCTATTCCATCACCTTTTACTACGCCTACCCTGTACTTTCTCGCCATGGAGGTCTCCCATATCTTTTTATGTATTCAATTATACCTCCTGCATTTAGGAGCTGTTCGATGAATTTTGGATATGGGTGTATCGGTTCCACTACATTCCTTGTAATATTTTTCACGTACCCCTCTACCAAATTAATCTCTATGATATCGCCATTCTGTGTTACATCTGGAATTGTTTTAGCTATTATAACTGGTAGTCCAATATTTATTGAATTTCTATAGAAAATGTGAGCAAAACTCTTTGCAATAACTGCTCCTACTCCAGCCATCTTTAGAAGTCTTGGTGCCTGCTCCCTGCTAGACCCCTTTCCAAAGTTTCTCCCTGCAACTATTATATCCCCTGGTCTAACTAATTTATAGAACTCTGGTATAACCTCCTCAAGTAGATGCACGAGCATTCTATTGATATCATTTATAGCCTCGAACTTGTACTTACCCGATATTATATGGTCTGTACTTATATTATCTCCCAGTTTCCAGCATCTACCCTGTTTAATCATATTCCATCACCTAAGAGAGGTATTTTCTTGGATCTGCTATTCTACCCTCTATCGCAGAAGCAGCTGCTGTAGCTGGCGATGCTAGATACACCTTGCTCTCTCTATGCCCCATTCTGCCGGTGAAATTCCTATTGGTTGTAACAATGGCTACCTCACCCTCTGCCAGTATACCCATGTGAGCGCCAACACAGGGTCCACAGGTTGGAGGAGCTACTATACAACCTGATCGAATAAGTATATCTATATACCCCATTCTGAGAGCATCCATATATACCCTTCTAGAGGCTGGAGCAACGATGCATCTAGTTCTCTCGCTAACCCTCCTATTTTTTAAAATTCTAGCTACCACTTCTATATCCTCTAACCTACCATTTGTACAAGAACCTATGAAAACCTGATCCACTTCTACACCTTCAACTTCATCTACGCTTACAACATTATCTACATCAGGTGGTACTGCAACCGTAGGCTCTAACTTTGATACATCAATTGACACTGTATCGATGTACTCCCCAAGATTTTCTGTATCAATCCTTCTCGCTACCGTATATCCCCGTTCGTTAAGCCATTTTAATGCAACTCCATCAATTGGGATTATAGCTGATTCTGCACCCATTTCAGTACACATATTTGTTATGGTCATGCGCGAATCTATTGATAAATCCGTAAGTACATTTCCATGAAATTCTACAGCTTTACCAATCATACCATCTGTCTTAAATTCGCCTATTATATTCAGTATTATGTCCTTGCTATAGATTCCCCTAGGGATGGTTCCTGTTAAAACTATTTTTACTGTTTCTGGAATTCTTAGCCAGAGTTCGCCGTACACCATTGCAATAGCTGCATCGGTGCTACCAACACCGGTTGCGTAGACTCCTACGGCTCCGATTGTTGGAGTATGGCTATCGGCTCCTACAGCAACCATACCTGGTCTAGCTATACCCTCTTCAACAACAATTTGATGGCTTATGCCATACCCAGCATCGAAGAGCTTTAAACCATATCTTCTAGCAAAGTTTCTCATTTTTTTATGTACGGAGGCTGCCGGTATGTGTGGTGCTGGTGCTAGGTGATCTATGAAAAAGTAGCCTCTATCCGCTGCAGCAAGGCTTTCCATCTTCAATTCATTTTCAACAACATCTATAACAAGAGGTGCCGTGCCGTCTTGAGCATACACCAAGTCGATTCTAACTACAGCTACCTCCCCCGGCGTAACATCCCTTTGCAATACCTGCGATACAATCCGGTCTATAAGACCCATTTCCTATCCCTAAAATGGGGTTACTCCACATAAATCGACAAAATAGATTGTTGGCTAGCTACTCTCCTTCCTAGCCTTGTTCACCTCAGGAAAGTACTTGCCCACAATTAAGAACATTTCACCATCCGTTAGAGGCTCTGTTCTACCACTCCTATTATAGAGCTCGACAATTTCGTTATAGATGTAATTTATCCGTGGATCATCCTTACTTAGATGGTTTAGCCCAAGGTAGTTTCGAAGCCATAACAGCACTGCTGATCTGCCAGAGTACGGTGTTATAGCTACCGAATAGGGTATACCTACTACCTTAATTGGATCAAATGGAAGGTAGACCTCAGGATTCTTGAGAAGACCATCTGCATGAATACCTGCTTTTGTTCTGAATGCATTCCTACCGACAATCGGATAGTGCTCTATCAATCTATGGCCCATGTGTTCAAATAGTTCTGCAATCCTTGGCAGAGCCTTTAAATTGATGTTATTCTGCCCTCTTAATCCTGCATAGTGTATTGCCATGACCTCGAGGGGACAGTTACCAGCTCTTTCACCAATACCTAGTAACGTACAGTTTGCTGCTGCAGCTCCATATATCCATGCAGCTAGATGATTTGCTACAACTAGCCCAAAGTCGTTATGTCCATGGAATTCTATGTATTCCTGTGGTATATTTGTAGCCCTCCTTATACTCTGCACTATTGCTGGTATACCTCTCGGTAGCGGAACCTCTGGAAATGGTAGACCGAGGCCGAGTGTGTCTGGCAATTTTATCTTTATTGGCACTCTGTACCTTTCACCAAGTGTGAGAAGCTTCTTTACAAACGGTATTACCAAACCATTTATATCTGCCCTAGTTATATCTTCCAGAGAGCATCTAATCGTTATCCCGTGGCCCAGAGCCCTTTCAGCAACTTCAAGATACTTGCTAATGACTTCTTCGCGTGATGCATTGAACTTGTATCTTATATGATAGTCCGAAATGGACATGAGTATAACGGCTTCATCTATTTTAGAATCGATAACTAGCTGGAGATCTGAGAGTGTAGCTCGTATCCATGCTATAACTTTGGGGTATTTATACCCATAGCTTAGGAGCTTCTTGGCAGATTCTCTATCCTTTTCAGTATAGAGAAATACCTCGGTACTATCGATAGCACCTTTGCCACCTATATCAGCAAGAAGCTCATATATTTTCTCACACTCCTCAACTGTGAATACTCTCCAGCCCTGCTGACCGTCTCTAAGCGTAGTATCTGTAAGATATACCTTGCCTACGTTTTCACCCAATTCCCTAGAACCGACTATAAATCGTGGAACATCTGTAAATGGATATATATCCCTGTAGTACTGTCCCCCATCTAACTCCACAACACTACACCACTTTCACCACATGGTTGTTTTCCTATATGTTGTACAGCCTTTAAATAAGTATCTAATCGTTTAATGGTGCGAATTCTAGGATGGTCATCATGGTGAATGCGTGGTATTTATAATGTAGGGTATGTGGAATCTGCACCTATATGGAATCTACCCAATCTATATATACTCATTAAACTTATTTAGATCGTATTTACCAGCTAGATTTATATACCAAACACTGTACCAATTACTACATGTTGGTGGTAGATCTTTGTCGGAATGCAAAATGTACTTATAATTGATAGAGTTTCAGAAAAACTTCTAAACGAACTTAGTAGAAGAGGCTTTGGTGTCGACTACAGACCCGGTCTGGAAAGGAGTGATCTCCTAGAGATAATCAACAAGTATAGTATCCTCGTGTTTAGAGGCAGGCTTAGAATCGATAAAGATGTGATAGACGCTGGTGAAAGACTGAGAGTACTAGCTAGATATGGAATTGGTTTAGACAATGTTGATGTTGAATACGCGATTAAGAAGGGTATTTCAGTTGTAAACGCTCCAAACGCATCCTGTATAAGTGTTGTTGAGTTGACAATAGGTCTTATGATAGTGGTTTTTAGAAATATCTATAACTACATTAATCTAGTTAAGCTAGGCGAGTGGCCTAAAGGAATCTTCATTGGAAGAGAACTCTATGGAAAAAATCTAGGTATTGTAGGTTTTGGAAGAATTGGTAGTAGAGTTGCAAGATATGCAAAGATATTTGGTATGAACATTCTTGTACACGATGTAAGGGATGTATCTAAGGATGTTAGGGAGCTAGGGGGTGTGCAGGTGAACTTTGAGGAGCTTTTAAAAGAAAGCGATATAGTAACACTACATGTACCTCTAACACCACTTACATACCACATGATAGACGACTACGAGCTATCTCTTATGAAGGATGGTGCTGTAATAATTAATACCAGTCGTGGAGAGGTAGTTAATGCACGAGCCCTTATAAGACATCTAGACAGGCTGGGCGGTGTTGCCCTTGATGTAATGGAGCAGGAACCACCGAGGGATGAGATATACCGACGACTCATAGCCCACCCCAAGGTTATAGTCACTCCCCATATAGGTGCAGAAACTGTGGAATCCATGGATAGAATAGCAGATGAACTTCTACACAATATACTCGATGCAGTGAAGTGGTTATGAAGTACTTGACCCCAGGACCTGTACAGCTCCCTGAAGCTGTTATAAAGGCCATCGCTAGACAACCGCACTTCCATAGAACGGACGAATTTAGAGAGATATTCAGAGAGGTACTCGATAAGCTGACAAAGATAACATACGGTACACCAATTATAGCTCCTGGTACTGGAACCTTCGCAGTTGATATGATGGTGTATAACTATGTTAACCCTGGTGAAAATGTTGCTGTCCTAGTATATGGAGAGTTTAGTGAAAGGTTGGCTGAATCTCTAGAGAGTAGGGGTGCCAAGGTACATAGAATTAAATGGGATATCGGAGACGTCCCACCGCCTGACATAGTAGAGGACCTCTGCAAAAGAATACCCAATATAACAGCTATAGCTATGGTTCACAACGAGACTAGTACTGGAGTAACAAATCGATACATTGATAAAATACAGAATGTAGCTGATTCTATAGGAGCCGTACTGCTCATCGATAGCGTATCAGCACTACCTGCTGAACCGATAAGGTGCAGGGTAGATGTTGTTGCAACAGCATCGCAAAAAGCATTCCTAGCGCCACCCGGTGCTGCTATACTATTTATCTCTAGAGAACCCAGGTCCAACAACCACGTGCCTCCATCAATGGCTCTAAGGAAGTATCTTAAAATGCTTTCTAGGAATGAGACTCCATACACACCACCAATAAATGTTATATATGGTCTTACTGTTTCACTCAACTACATACTGAGCATCGGTATAGAGAGATATCACGAGATTCATAGAGAGCGGGCTGAAATTCTTTACAAGGGTATAGAGCTCGAACCTATTCCAAGAAAATACATTGTTAGAAGCTACACGGTTACTGCATTCTATACAGATAGGTCAAAGGAGATAATTTCTGAATTAAAGCGCTACGGTTATGTAATAGCTGGTGGTATGGGTGAAATTAGGGATAGGTCGATAAGGATAGGCGTTATGGGGGATATTACTGTAGATGATTTGAATAAAGTGGTAGAGGTTGTGAATAGAGTTGTTAATAGATGAGAATCTCTGTCGACTTTGCTTAGTATATTCAAGGTCAAAAGATCTAATAGCATTTAATAGAGGTAGCGAGTTGCCAAAGCTTCTTAGATATATTGCAGATCTACTTGACAGAAAGGGTAGTAGAACAGAGATCTTCGCAGAATCATACAACTATGTAAAAATGCTAGCGGATTTCCCCGATCCATACATCTATATGAAGAAACAGCTAACCGAGATAGGTAAGAAGGTTGCTGAAAAAGTAAGAAGATATCTAGCTGAAAGAAATTGGGATCTACACGAGGCAATAAAAATATCCGCAGCCGCAAATATTATAGATACCTCCGTCATAGGCTATGAACCTATAGAACTAGATAAAGCCATATGGGATAGGCCAGCAATAGACGAATATACCGAGATACCAAAAGATAAGAAAATAGTTATAGTCTTAGATAATGCTGGCGAAGCCGAAATAGATTTTATTCTAGCAGAAACCCTTGTAAGGAATGGCTATAATATAGCAATAGCAGTTAGAAAGGAACCCTACGAAATAGATATAGCATACCATGATATAGCAGATAGAGTTACAGATCTAAACGTAGAAATTATTACTACACCAAGTAACATATCACCAGTAGCCCACCTAAAAGACTGTTTTGCAATAATTAAGGGAATAGCGAATCTAGAATCCAACATAGAGATGGGAATGGTAGAATCCTTGCACCTATTTAGAGCAAAATGTGAAGTCCTTACAAAAATATTTAACATTCCTAAGAATAGTCCAATAATTATAACCGGTAAGGTTTTGAAAAATTTGTTTAGGTTTTGTTGAAAAATGTTTTTGTTAAATGTTTTTATTCTATTTTCTTTTTATAAACCATCCTATTGCTATTCCTACTATTAGTAGTGCTATTGCTAGTGCTGTTGTTATTGTCCAGTCTGTTACTGTTTCAGTCTTTGTTGTTGTTACTGTTTCTACTCTAGTTGTTACTGCTGTTGATGTTACTACTGATGTTGTTGTAACTGTTTGGATAGCGGTTACAGTAACAGTTGTAGCAACCGGAGTTGGAGTAGGAGTCGGTGTCGGAGTAGGAGTAGGTGTCGGAGTAGGAGTAGGTGTTGGTTTCGGTATTTCTATTGGTAGTTTTGGTGGTGCTCCTGGCATTGTTGCCTCCTTAGTTGGACATCTACCTGTAGGCTTTACACTGAGTATTATGAAGAGCATGTGATTC
>Ga0105162_1000940_pt1 | contig 17589 bp, 21 predicted proteins | sample JNZ201metaG_FD_81532 | JGI IMG/M metagenome (GOLD analysis project Ga0105162, IMG submission 81532) | Hot spring microbial communities from Jinze hot spring, China to study Microbial Dark Matter (Phase II) - JNZ 20120812A | ecosystem: Environmental > Aquatic > Thermal springs > Hot (42-90C) >...
AAGCTTCAACTCGAGGAATACAATAGAAAGAATTGAAAGAGTTGGAACGCTAGTGCTAGCGGTCCTGACAACACCAGAATAGAATACAATAGAAAGAATTGAAAGGTGTACTTGTCGTATCTTACCTTCTCATAGGGACCGCCGGAATACAATAGAAAGAATTGAAAGTACTTCAGAATGCTTGGCTTGAAGCTCTACGTGGACAGGATGAATACAATAGAAAGAATTGAAAGTTATTAGGTCAAAGAGCTTGAGAACGTCTGAGAGACCCGGAATACAATAGAAAGAATTGAAAGGGTCACGGCAGCCTCACCACCTCTCGCGATGGAGGAGCTTCCCGAATACAATAGAAAGAATTGAAAGGAGGAACTCGTCGAGCTCCCTCATTATCTCGAGCAAGCGAATACAATAGAAAGAATTGAAAGAACGTCATCGGCTACTCCAACACCTTGCAGAAGCGCATACGGAATACAATAGAAAGAATTGAAAGTCCAGCCGCGAACATCACTGTTGACTACGCTCTGACTGTAAGAGAGAATACAGTAGAAATATTGAAAGATTGTCATGTAGGCGTTTTTAAAGAATACAGGGTAAAGAATTAAAAGGGCTTGTTGCTAGGTGAATGTAGTGCCTGTTGCTGAATATATTGATGTCCCCGCGTACGTGGTTCTGGTCGTACTCGGGGTCTTACTATGTTTCTGGGGTAGGCAGTTCGCGAGGGTTCTCTCATCTATAGCTTTTGCCGCCTTTTTGGGGTATACATCGTTCGTTTACAGTTTCAAGTTGTGGGGGAGTCTGGCTGTATCAATACCGCTAGCGTTCATCGCGGCGCTCATCGGTCTTTTCACGGGCTTTTTAATCTACAAACTGGCTCTATCCGTGGTTTTCTCGTACATTATTGCGAGTACTCTAATCCGAGGAGGTGGGGCCCTGTTCATAGTACTTGTCATAGTGCTCACGGTTATAGTGTACATGCTGGGCAATTACGTGGTATCTGCGTTATTCGCGCTTACCGGGGCAACCATGATCTACAGGGGGGTCGTGGCGCTAGGCTTAAACGAGGTGATGGCGCTAGTACTGTGCACTGTGGTGTTTATACTAGGGGTATACAACCAGGTTAGGGCCAAAACATAGCAGAAACTACTACAAATATCACGAACGGCGTTGTAGGAGGCTTCAGCTTTAGAGGATATATAGGTAAAAACGTTGTTTTAATTGGAGCGTGGTTGTGATGATGGCTTTTGGGCCTGAGCGGTGAAGACACGGTGGGTTTCTGAACCACTCACAGTCCCAGTATTGCCTTTATTAACGCCATCCTGATGTACATGCCGTTCTTCGCCTGCTCGAAGTACATTGCTTGTGGTAGCACGTCAACATCTGGCGTAAGCTCCCAGACCCTTGGTAAGGGGTGTAGTATTATGGGTATTTTCTTGAACTTTTTGAGGTACTCGTAGGTGACCGTGTAGCTGCCTTTAAGCCTTTCGTACTCCTCCGGCTTCATTCTCTCTTTCTGGAGCCTCGTAACGTAGAGGACATCTAGCTTCTCCATCACCTCTTCAGGCTTTTCGTGCAACTCGTACTTCGTTCTCCTCTGGTCAAGTACTTTAAGAATCTCTTCGCGCGGTTGCAGCTCCTTGGGCGATATGAAGTGTACTTCAACGTCTTGGAAGTTCGATAGCAAGTAGGAGAGGCTTGAAATGGTCCTTCCATACTTTAGGTCACCCATCATTCCAACCTTAATCCCCTCTACCCTGCCGAGAACCCTCCAAATAGTGTAGACGTCTAGTAGTGCTTGTGTGGGGTGCTCGTTGTAACCGTCCCCGGCGTTTATTACAGGTGCTCTACATATCTGGGCCGCCTTAGCCGCGAAGCCTGGTTCTCTGTGCCTAACCACTATTAGGTCCGGCCCGTAACCGTCAACTGTTCTCAGGGTGTCTTCCGGGCTTTCCCCCTTAGCCATGCTGGTCACCTCCTCGGGGCCCAGGTCTATTACTGTGCCTCCTAGCTTCGACATTGCAAACTGAAAGCTAAGTCTCGTCCTGGTGCTCGGCTCGAAGAACGCGGTAAACATCGTCCTACCCTGCGCAATAAATAGTTTCTCGCCGCGTTCGTACACTTTCCGGAGCTCTTCTGCGATGCTAACAAGTACTTCAACATCGCTTCTCGAGAATTGGAGCGCCGATATTATGTCCATACCTTTAAACACGCACGTACACCCGAAACCCCGCCACACGCGTGCTATACTTAATAGCCGGACTGCACTTAAATATTAGTGCATTACTGAGCACTACGCGGCCACTATGAGCGAGTAGGTGGCTTAGTGTGAGTAAGAAAAGAGCTAGAAAGCCACAGATGAGGAAGGCTTACCTCGCAATAATAGCTGGGATTGCCGTGCTCGCCATCACGCTAACGGCTTACCTAGTACTACACCAAGCACCTTCTGGTAGTGAATCCACGGGTGAGAAAGTGGACCTAGCCGAGCTCTACATTAGTGGTTCATGGACGTTTACCTGCATCAACGAGACGTGCGACATCATGATACGCGTAACTAATACCGGAAACGCTAGCGTAGAGCTGCGTGCACTATCCATACTCGCCGTGTTAGGGGGGAGCCCTGAAATGGTGGGCAGTATCGTAATAAACGAAACGCTAGAACCCGGAGAAACGAAGACTATACATAGGCAGCTAGCGGGTGTTACCGCGGAGAAGCTGAAAACGTTACTGGACTACATTTTCCAGGGCTACGTGATCGACTTATACGCGTATCTGGGAACCTCTATTGGTAGGGTACTGCTAGAATTGCATTACATACCTGCATAGCTTGCTCTACTGCAGTCACGTGAAAGCCCTTCTCCTAATAACGGGTTTAGTCCAGTTACCCCGCAATGCCCACGGCACTATGGCAAGCCCTCCCACGAAATTGCTAAAAGCCATTGATGTCCAAAGCCCCAAAGTACCTATCTCAAGTACGAATGCTAATAGGTATCCAAGCCCTATTCTAAGGCCCCAAAGCCTGATTACGCCTATTATGGTCGGGTACAGTGTGTGCCCCGAACCCCTACCGATAGACATTCCTATGAAAAACACCGCAAAGAAGGCCAGCGTCGGCGCGAAGTATTGAACAAATAGATCTGCTTCTCGCGCGATCTCGGGCACATCCGTAAAAAACCCTATGAACAGGCTCCTGAACACCAATATTACCGCGGAGCCGGTGAACGTGCAGGTACCGATGTATAGCATCGCCGTCTTGACCACTTTCCTCGCTCTTTCCTCTAAGTGAGCTCCGAGAGCCTGACCAACCATCGTTGCAACCGACGATGTAAAACCCCAGAGAGCCGCGTCTGCTAAATCCATTAGTACAAAGCCTATGGCTGCCGCGGCTGTCACGTAAGCTCCAAAAGAATTAATTAGCCTATTTTGAAGCATAAACGCCATGCTGTTACTCATCATCATTAAGGCCACGGGCGCTCCTATTTTAACACTCCTGATCAACCACTCCCTTTCAATATTGAGCGTAAGTCTAGTCTTCAAGAACGGGTACCTTTTAAACAGCGCTCTCAGAACGATCAAGAAGCCGGTGAACCTGGAGAGCACTGTTGCCCACGCCGCTCCTGCAACGCCCATTTCGGGTACGAGGACATCATCACCATACCTAACACCGAAGATGAATAGGGGATCTAGGACGATGTTTATCAGTGACGATACTATTCCCGCTCTAGATGGAGTTCTCGTGTCACCCATTGCTTGAAAGATCGTACTGTAGCACAGGTAAAGGCCTGACAAAAACAAGTCCAGCGAGATTATGCTTGAATATGTGACCACGTAATTGTATATTTCGGGCGGGGTCACCATGACGTGCCTGTATACGTAAGGCCCTAAGAGCACGAATACCGTTACCGTGATCGTGTTTAGCACTAGCGTCGTGGTTACGAAAAAGGAAACTATCTTCTTCGCGTAGTCGTAATCCCTGGCGCCAATGGCCTGGCTTATGAAGGCCATGTTCGCCGCTCCGAGACCCTGGACGAGCGCGTTTATGAACATGAAGAAAGGCCAGATCTGCCTTGGAGTGGCATACGCTACCTTACTGTACCTGCTTAGCCAGTATGCATCTGCAACATTGTAGGATACGTGGACTATTTGAACGATCATTAGGGGTAAGCCTAGCCATAAGAGCGTTCTACCAATAGGCCCATTTACCACTCTTTCGCGGTATTCTTCAATTACTCCTATACTGTGCGCCATTTCGTGTCACTATGCTAACTAAGTTAGTTACTAGCGCGCGTTCCAGGACTCTAATTAACCGGAGCAAGGGGTTTTTATTTTTACTCAGCTCACTCCAAGAACAGAGTTGAAAGCACTTCTATGCCGAAATATGCAACCACAAACACGATTACAGACGCTATTAACACTCCGAGTTCTATAGCGAAGACCGCCTTTCTCCTCTCCAATCCAAGCACATACGCCACTAAGCTACCGGTCCAAGCGCCAGTTGCCGGTAGCGGTACGCCTACAAATAGCGTTAGTGCAATATAGCTTTCTTTCCTAATGCTCAGCGCTCTTTTCCTACCCAGGTCTAATAACCAGCTGTAAAGCCGCCTTACAAAGCGGGGGGCGAGCCTGGACTTCATAAGAGCGTCTAACAGGTCTAGTAGCGTGTAGGCTATTAGCGGAACTAGCATGTTACAAAGTACAGAGATCACTACACCCAGGAAAGCTAATGGGGTACCGCCGGCAGATACCATGACGTAGGGTATTGCTCCGCGTACTTCGCTAATAGGTAATAGTGCAAGCAAGCATGCTACAACGAGGTGCGTGCTCATGGCCGAAAACCACCTTGTAACGTTATCGGGAGGTTGAGTTAAAAACCTGCATACTTCAGGAAGCTGTTTAAGAGTGATTGATGTTAAGCGCGGTAAGCGGCTACTCAAAGTGGTATAATGGAATGGGGGCGAAACTATCGCAACAACTACTTGTAGGGGTAGAGCACGTCAAAGCACACCTAGTCATAGGACTTAACCGGGCTTTTCACAGTGATGGTTTTCATAAAGCCTCTTTTAATAGTTAACTTTAACACCACGTTTTCGACACCGAGTAGTTGGGGCAACTGCTTAACCGAGTCTACGAGCTCTTCGAGCCCATCGCCATCTATGTGAGTAGTAATTACCTTTACGAGTACCGGGTAGCGGATTTTGCTCTCCAGCGTGCCCGGACCATCCATTTCAACGAGTACCATACATGCGCTCGTCCCCCGTTCTTCGTAGCACACTTCGGCTACGAGCCTTTCACGCGCTTCCCGAACCGGTATGCGAACCCACTCAACCTTAGTTGTGATAAGTCCTGGTTTAAAGTAAGCATCTGCCCTTACAAACCCCTCTTCGTAGTAGAGTTGTACCTGTGATGTTGCGTTGACGGTTTCCGTGTTAAGGCATGCTATTAAAGTGTCTTTAAATTCTCCACTAGTAATTCTCACGGCTGGTAGCACGGCGGTGAAGGTACCACCTCCTTTCAACACTAGAGGGGGTTTCTGACACAAGTCCCTTAGTACGAGGTCATGTGCTTCTACGAGCACCTTACCGCCGTGCCACCTAACGTTCCAATGCCCCGTATACAGGTACCCTCTACTCAGAGTTCCTGTAACGATAACTGTGCCTGCTTCGAAGGTTTGCTTCGTGGGGAATGAAACCACGTTCTTGTCGAGCCTCGTGCTCAGCTTCAATCTAGCTACAGCGGCTCTTCTACGCGCACCACCTCGAACTCTACGTGTAGCGGCAAGCACTAGTAATAGGATCGTCAGTATCTGGATCAACATTGTTATGACTCCGGGCACCCATTGTAATGGCAATTTAGCACCTATTTAACTAGTCTCCGGGGCTTCTTTACGCCTACCCTTAATGGAATTTTCGATGACGCTTTCTGATATCTCTATTATCTCTTCGAGGTCTTTCCCGGACAGGTCTTTGTACTTGCCTCTACGCAGATATACCGATACCAAAGCCTCCGATTTAAGTCCATACTCGGTTGCGAAATCGTCGAATGGCATTGACTTTTCGTATACGACCTTACCATCCTTGACGTCGACGACCTCTATTGTATCTTCTATTTCAGTACCCGCTGAGGGGAATACCTCGATCTTATCAACGAACACGTTCACGTCGCTCTCCAGGATTCCTTTACTTGAAAGCCTACTGGCCACCTCTTCCTTGATGCGCTCTTTAATAGCCTCTTGAACCCTTTCCCCGATCTCGCCAAACAGCACGTTGGCCGTTTCTAAATCATATGTAAATCTCTTCACAAGCTTCCACACAGGCTTTCTCTGGTAAAAGAGGCTTTCAAGGGCTATCCTGGCAAATGATTTATCCTCGCACTCGTACTCGTCTGGGCTTTTAACGAGTAGTTCCTGTAGCTTGGAGTAAAGGGAGTGGTCTGTTAGAGTAAAGTATTTTACTAGTCTCTCGGGTGACGTAAGCACCTCCTCTAGCACTCTTGCAATGTAGCTCTTAGTGCACTCCAGCAAAGACCCGATCGTCTCTATGAACGCGACGTTAACTGGGTGTAGGTAGACGTACTTGTACATTAACTTCCTCGCATCGAAAAGCCTCGAAACCTCGTCTAGGGCCTTCGAGGAAACAGCCAGCACTAGCTTATCGTCTTTCTCCAATATGAACGAGTTTCTGACGATCCAGTCATCGTTTATTTGTCCTATGGGAACGCCAGTAAAGTAGCTGTCTCTCTTCAAATAGTCCATTATGTCGCTCGTGTATATGTAATCCCTGATAACCATCCTCACTATTCTTTCGAAACCGCTACTGCCCGCGGGCTTGTAGAAGTCCTTAATGCTTATTCTGCCTTTCGAGGAGAGGTCTGTGAAGTTCCTCACGCCTTGAGGTGGTTTCATACCGGCGTCCAGCAGGTCAAGCAGATAGTCCACCTCCACGCCGAGGTATGCCTTGTTCCTGAGCGCGATCTTCTCAATGAGCTCCTTGATGAAATCCCTGTAAATGATGTACCCGACTACTTCGTGGTTTCCAACTCTATAGCCTAAAAACCTCCTTGTCCTGTAAACGTGCTTGTCGAAAGCGTGGCTAAAGGGACCGTGACCTATATCGTGAAGTAGCCCCAGTATCCGCGCGGCCAGTACTATCTCTTTGTACTTCTTACGCAGTTCCTCAACCGCCTTACTTGAGATAATCGAGGCGTAAACCGACCTCAGGAGGAAGGTTATGTACTTGTAGGAGGAATACATCACCCCTAGTGAGTGGGAGAAACGAGTATGGGTTGCACCGGGATACACAAAATGAGCTGCCTGCAACTGGTAGATGTACCGTAACCTTTGGAGAACCCAGGAATCCATTATAACGCCTTCTAGTTCTTTAATGTAATCAATGTACCCGTATATGGGATCCCTAACCTGCCCATTAAATGATGTAACGGTAAAATGCCCGTGTTCGCTCCACTTCTCCGAGACCATCGAATCACCTATGGATAAGAGATGCCCATTACGGTACACCCGACGCTCTAGATCATGTAGAGTTATGTACTCGATTCCTATAAAGCATACCAGTACGAAGTTTGAAATAGGGGTCTTCCAGGAAGAAGCCTTGTTTACATCTCGGACATACTACTAGTACGGGTCTTTCGCGTTCTTCCTTCTCGACCTCGGAGTCTACGAGGTAGAGCGTTACTTCATATATATACGAAAAGTCCTCTCTACTGCCCTCAAAGCCGCAGAAAGGGCACTTTAAAACCTTGCACTCACTCAAACCAGGCCACCTAAAAGCAGCTTCGAATCGGGACGGTAATATGTTATAGTAACTCACTGCTAACCTATTGATTAATTTTTCAAATAATAATATTCGCGTAAGCTAATATAAAGTAATACTTAAAAACCCCTCTCTTAATATTTGTAAACAGGGTGAGCGGGGTGCCAGGTACAATACCCCTTATAGGTGAAAGGTTCCCCGAAATAACCGTTGAAACAACTCACGGAGTGAAGAAGCTGCCAGAAGACTATAAGGGCAAGTGGCTAGTACTGTTCAGCCACCCCGCTGACTTCACACCCGTCTGTACTACCGAGTTCGTGGCATTCGCTAAGAGAGTAGAAGACTTCAAGAAGCTTAACGCCGAGCTACTAGGACACAGCGTGGACAGCGTCTACTCTCACATCAAGTGGGTTGAGTGGATTAAGGAGAAACTGGGCGTTGAGATACCTTTCCCCGTGATCGCGGACCCCAACGGCGAGGTGGCCAGGAAGCTGGGCTTCTTACACGCGCAAAGCGCTACCCACACCGTTAGAGCGGTCATCTTAGTAGACCCTGAAGGCGTTATAAGAGCGGTGCTGTACTACCCCCAGGAGGCCGGTAGGAACATAGACGAGATCCTGAGGTTACTAAAGGCACTACAAATAAACACTCAATATAGAAGAGCATTACCGGCTAACTGGCCGAATAACGAACTAGTAGGAGACGCCGTCATAGTGCCACCAGCGAGAACCGTCCAAGAAGCGCAGGAAAGGCCAAAGCGATTTAAGTGCTACGACTGGTGGCTTTGCTACGAAGAAGGAAAAATACCGCTGGAGGAAGTGGCTGAAGTTAGAAAATGGCTTGAAAGGGCCGCTAAACCCGTCCAATAAGCTACCTAGTTTTTCTTAACTTCTTTTTCCACCATATCCGTAAAGGTTAAAACATCTCCTTATCCTGTTCGTACTCTCTACCTACTTTGAGCGAGATGCTGGCCTTGGCGAGCTCGTAGCCGAGGTAAAAGCAGTGCTCGTAAAGCGATACCAGGTTCCTTCTAATAACCTCCGCGAATATTGCGTAGGGGTCTCTCCCCCTGATCTCTAAACTAGGCTTCAGGGCCCCGGGCTCATAGTGCTGCAACAGTATCTCACCCTTTTCGTGGTTTACGGCGATCTTGAAGTACCCCCTAGGGTCGTGCCTAAGCGGTAGCCTCTCTACGGCGTTAACGATTACTTCGGCGCGTGGTAAGGGGGTAACCGCTCTTCTTTTACTCTTAGCTACAAGCATGTTTGTCGACAGGTCCTTTGGGGGCCTCTTCAGCTCTCTGGCTAGTACTGCCATGTCTAGTGCCTTCCTCAGCTCTTTCACTGATCCGCGCGTCTTCGCGCTTTCCTCCGTGGTCAAGTATAGTTCAATTCCAAGCTCGACTCCTATAAATGCCAGTAATGCATTCAACCCAATGCTATCAACGTCAACAAGCTCTGTGACATTGCCCGTACCCATGAGCACCGGTGTGTTAGGCATTTCGCGCTTAGCCAGGGCATATGCTTCGAGGGATTCTACGAGGCCCTGTAGCGGCGGCATTAGGAGAGGATCTACTATGAGCTTCTCGAATCCCCTTTCTTCGAGGTGGGCAATGCGCTTTTTCAACAAATCTATGCGATCGCGTGGAGATCCCGTCGTTGCCGTTAGTACTAGCGGCTTCTCCCTTATAAGGCTCCTGTAATCTACTAATCTCTCAGCGCTTTCGACGGGCACTCCATTGATGAAATCGACGATCTCAGCTACCTTGATTACGAGATTAAAGTCTACCGAATCCACTCCTATGGGCTTCGCGAGGAGTTCACGCGCGTGCTTCACTATTCTAACCGATTCTTCCACGTCAAACCCGTATGGAAAGCCCAGGGACACAGCATCGGCGTGTTTGAAAGCCTCCTTGTAACGCTCTAAGTCATCTGGGCTTTTTGCGTATGCTTCGAGAATTACTAGTGGGTAATCCGAGGTGACCCTTAAGCTCCCGATCGTGAATACCCCGGTCCCCTGCGCTCTAGCCTTGACTTTGTTGAGTATTTCTTGCTCGCGCTTCTCGGTGTACTCCCTTAAAACCTCGTCAGCAGGTATTACAGGCGAGAACTTTACCCCCTCAAGCAGAGCCTTAACCATTAATGGTAGGTCATAGACGTAGCGAGGGCCCTTAATAACCGGTATGCCGAAAGAGCTTGAAACGCTTGACATGTCTCCATCAGCGTATCCGGGCACGATAATGATGTCAACCCCACCGAGCCTGCTCCTGTGCCGGGGTAACTCCCTTAAGAGGTAGTTCACATTAATCATCGCTGCGACGGGTATAGGGAGCTCTAAAACGTCCACCTCAACTCCGAGCTCCCTTCGCGTCTTCTCGGCTACCTCAACTACGTGTTTGTAAGCAAGCCTACCTGTTACTAATAGTAGCTTCACGCGGTAACACCAAGTAATTCTTTGACCTGCTCGGGACGCGAAAGAACCGTGACCCCGGTAATGCTCTGCAGCTTCTTCACGATCTCGAGATAGAATGGAGCAGGCTTAACGACTATTTCAACGTTGAATTTCACCGCGCCGTGCGGGCACGCAGCTAAGCACGCGTAGCATCTATTGCACTTGATGACGTTAACCGCTACCTTGTAATAAGGGTGCTCTCTTAATGCCCCCGTAGGACACGCGTTAGCGGCATAGCATAGATTGCACGGCCTACACCTCTCCCGGTCGATAACTAGGGGTACCGTGCTCTTAACCTCGTAGGCGTCTACTGGCAAAATGTAGAGTGGTGTTCTTGTTTTCAAAGCGTGCATTGCAAGCGTTGAAACCAAACTATCCGCCACTCCATTAACTATCTTGCTCACAGTATTCATCGTCGCCGGTGACACGATTACACAAGAGTACGTGCCCAGGTAAAGTCTACCCGTAGAGGGGAACCCGGGCGGCTCCGAGCTCTCATATATGATTCCCGTTGGGTAATCCCCTACGAGTGCGTTTTCGAGCTTTCCGCGAAGACCGTACATCTCTAGCACGGTCTCGCCTGCCTTAGAAACAAAGGCAGTAATCTTGATTCCACGAATTACGAGCTCCTCTATTACCTTAACACTCTCTTCGAGAAGTGCCCCGGCACCCGTTATGCCCCACGCTACCGCGTTATGCGTTTAAACCACCTCTTCTACCTCTTCTATGTAGCCCAGAGTGTACTTTAGCTCGGGAATGTACCTCAACCTCGCTACAACTCTGCATTTTCCGTACCTCACTACGATCCTGGCGTCGACGTGCATAGATTTCAGTGTTACGTAGCTATATGGCGAGGTATTTCGCGGAAGCTCGACGTTTATTTTCACATCCACTTCTTCTCTGAACGGTTGCGCCAGTAGAGACCTCTTAATAGCTTCCTCGAGTATTTTTAAATCCTCAGCGTTCCTGACTGGTATACCGGTGAACTGGTGTACGAGTGTGCCAATGGCTATTCCAGCCTCGAAGACTGCGCGATCCCTACTAGTAACCTTTGGAGAAAAGTACTTAGTGGCGGGGTCCTCCAATCACTTCACCTAAGGTCAGTACCTCCATACCTTTATCTCTAAGTAGTGAAATGAGCATCCTGGCGATGCCGAGCTTCACTGACTTGATCGCCGGGTTTCCGGCTACCTTTCCGGGGCAACTATGTGGTTTTTCGAAGTCAAACCCAACTAGTATAGCCCTTCTATACCCGGCACAGTAGAGTAGGAAAAGCGCCCGATCGCCGTCTGTAAAACCACCAAAATTGTATACTAAAGGCCTCGGCTCGACTTGTGTGGAGCCTATTAAAGGACCTTTAAAAGCCGTGATGTAGTCGAGCCTATCTATGTTATCCCCGTGAGCATGAACAACTAAGATTGAGCCCTTACTAGAGGACTCTACTAGGGAGCGCAGCTCCGCGTCCAGGTCCGTTGCCACGACGTCAGGTACCAACCCCGCATCCAGCAGTATTCCCGCCGCCCCGTCAGCGGCAACTAAGAGTAACTCGCGTCTATGGTAATGTGCCTTGACGTACTCTAGTTCGAGGTATGCGTTTTTCCCACAACCAACGACAACTGTAACCTCCCTACCAGCAATCTTCTCGAAGAGGTACTCAGCTTCCATGCCTTTACTCGTTTTCAGCAAAATACTACTCAGAAGATCAGCTGCTTCTTGGTCTTTTTCAAAGTTCAAACCCGGAAGCCTGCTACTGATGTACCTGTAAATTTTTACCCACTCGTTTCTGTCTATGAACCAGGCCAACAAATCACCACTCTTTAATTGAGCTATAGTAACCATTATCTAGTTTAGTAGTGAATGATATATAAGTTACTTAGCTAAATAAATTAATGGTGTGTACCATGTGTCATCACCATCACCACCACGAACACCACTGGAGGCACCCGGAATTCCCGAGAACGAGGTTTGGCTTTCCACTCCGGGGACTCCTCCATTTAATCATCTTAAAGGCCCTTGGAGAGAAGCCGATGAGGGGTATTGACGTACAAAAGTATATCAAAGAGAAATTCGATTTTGACATTCCAAGCGCCGCCGTGTACGTGATCTTGAAAGGCCTCGAGGAGAAGGGCCTCGTATACTCTAAGTGGGATAAAGATGCTGAAGGGTCTCCAGTAAAACTATACTACGCAACGGGCGAAGGCAAGGACTACTTAAAGGATAAAATAGAGGCCATCAAGTCCCTTAAGAAGGTATTAGACTATCTAACAACGAGCACTTAAGCGAGTTTACAGCTCACATTCACCATACATTACTTTTTTATTTGAACCCGAAGCATTAGTTGTAAGTTCACGTTAACGTGCAGGTTCATCTGAAAAGCTTTTAAACCCAATTTAGCTACCTTAAGAATAATGCTGGCTATATAATTCTATATAGTTTATATAGGTGTAGCCGTTGCTAGCGGTGCTCATCGCCATAATCGCGGCGGGTTTTACGCTTTCATTATTAAATGGAGCTAATTGTGCGGGTAACGTAGTTGGCTTGGTTTCAGGCTTCAGGGGGAAGAGTGCCAAGATCGTCACTCTACTCAGCCCATTGTCCATATTTACCGGGGCTTTAATGGCGGGGAGCTTCGTGTCTCACACATTCATTGAAGGCATACTAGACTACACTACGGGTAGCCAGGGGCTTGTAGCTAAGACGGTCTTCTCCGTTTTCCTTTCAACTCTTACCTGGACCTTGATAGCACTAGTGCGCAAAGCACCTATTAGCGTGAGCCAGGTAGCTGTAGGTAGCATGCTGGGCTCAGCGTTTTCTCTATGTAGGCTATCATGCGTGAACTGGACGAACGTGGTTTTCATTGTGGTATCGTGGCTTCTAACTCCCTTAACCTCGATGTCCATTTCACTGGTGCTCTACAGGGTACACGTGCGCATGAAGGAGGATCGCGGTGACCTTTACGCGGTAATTGGGGCTTCGCTGTACCTCTTTGCCGTATTAGCGATTGTACAGTACCTCTTATACGCAAACGTCATCGAGAGGCTGCTGGCCACTGTAACCTCGTTGATAACGTCGTCAATCGCGTCTACTTCGCATGCCGTATACGTGTATTTGGGACGAAGGGGAAAAGGCGATTTCCGCGGCCGTGCGTATAGAATCGCTGTACTTACCATCTCTTTCATGGTCGCGTTTATTTACGGTGCGCACGATGTTGCAAACGTGGCCGGCCCACTCTCAGTAGTTCTCCTTAAAACCACGCGAGAGGGCACTAACGACGTTCACACCACTTTACCAGTAGCCTTGGCTATATCGGCTACAGGGCTCTCTCTAGGAGCTTTTCTGTGGGGTTATCGGGTAGCTGAAACCATTGGTGCCAAGATAACACCGCTGACCATGGAGTCAGGTCTCCTAGCGCAACTGAGCACTTTCCTCACTGTAGCCGTACTAGTAGTTCTAGGCATGCCCAGTTCCGTCACGCTCGCGGTGATAGGCTCGGTGACTGGTATAGGTTGTGCTCGAGGCTTGGAATACGTCGATTGGAAGACGTTTTTCAAAGTAATTGTAACGTGGATTCTCGGGGTGCCGGTCACGATTCTACTCTCAGCTATATCGCTTACGGTCTTGAAAACAGCTTCATGAGCAGGTGAACGAGGGGGACATCACCGAGAACAAGCAGTAGTAGCACGCCGAGAAATAGGTGGAATATGAATGGTATTCCCGGCGATACCCAAATGTAGGTTTCCTCGCTCAGTACGCCCTGGTCCACGAGCTTTCTGAGTACACTTGCCTGGTCTTCATCTATCCTCGCTAGGAGTCTATACCTGACTAGAACCTCTGTACCCGAAACAGTGAACTCCTGTACTGGAAAATGGTGTTTAAGCACACCATTAAGGTACTCGCGTAACTTAACAGGTCTACTCACGAATGGCAAAATGATCTTGTATTTAGTGCTCAGCGCGCTGAGCACGCCTCTATACTTAGCGAGGACCCTAACAGCGTTTACGAGCATCAAGAACATGGATGTCAACGCAGCGTAGAATATCGCTACTAGTGAAGGCGGTAACATGCCTTCTAGAGGTAGAGTAAACCTGTAAATCGATGGGTAGAAAAGTGCTAGGCCAAGTGCGATTGCCACGTACACGTCACCATCACCCACGAGGCCGAGTTTATAGAGTGATGTGAAGAGGCCTGCAGACACTAGTAGGGAAAACGCAGCGTAAACCACGAGGAGAGTAAATGATCCACTACCCGTTATAAACGACACGATGAAAAGGGCCGTGGTAACTGCAAGATACGCGTGGACTATTCGAGCGCTCAGCTCTCTTGTTCTTAGATCCTCTATGCTGAGCACTCCCAGAGCCAGTAGCGTGGCGGCGACCCTAACCGCATCTACTAAGAGGCTCAAATTAAGCCACATGAACCGCACCTTCACTAACATACATCTCCAGGAGTATAAATAATGGTAATACTTGGAGCCTTGCTTTATCAGTATAGGATAATGCATGAACGTTCCGGGATTTACGTGGGCCCTTTCTCGAGCTTTCTCGTTAAGTGGAAAACCAGGAACAACGTACTAGAGGAAGGAGACAAGGTTAAGAAGTCCATCGAGGAACTAAGTAAGGGGCTTGACGAGGTCAAGAAAACCACTTTAGCGCTTGCCGAGAAAGTGGACAAGTTAAACAAGTCCCTGGCAGACCTTTCACGAGAGGTTGGTAAATTAAGTGACTCCTTCGGCTTCATAGTAGAAGACGTTGCCCGGAGCCTTTTACCGACATGGCTCCACGTAAACATGGGCATACTCGTCAAGAACCTTAGTAGAGCATTCTTTGACCTGGGTAACAAGGTGGTAGAGGTGGATTTCTACGGTGAGGGCGTTGACGTTAATGGAGATAGCGTAGTAGTTTTCGGAGAGGCCAAGGCCAGAATCCATGGAGAAGACGTTAAGGCATTTTACGACAAGGTACAGCAGGTCTTAAGGCAGAAAAGCCGCTCTAAGTACACGTTGCTAATGTATGGGCTTTATGTACACCCCTCAGCGGTACAAGAAGCACTTCAACGAGAAATAGTGGTAGTATCACCGTACACCGTTGTATCACGATACAGTGCGAACGGGACCTCACGCGCTCCGTAATACAATAGCATTTAATGACAAATGTATTACTCGAACAGTGTTATACAAAAGTGGGACCCACGTACTTCCCAAAATTACATGCAAGAAGATAATGATACAAAACAAATTCCTTAACTAGAAGACACGATACAAGTGTATAAAGGACGCCGGCCCAGCCCGGCTTAGAGAGTATTAGTATAGGCATGTCTATGCAGCGCGCGAGGTGGAGATCGGGGGTCAGCGCTCACCCGGGACACCGGGTGGGTGTTGATCTCTGATCTCGCTTCGTGCACTGTATAGACATGCTTATACTAACTCTCTCTAAGCGAGGGGTAAACGGCTGCTCCTCTCCCCAAATAACTAACTTTTATACTCTTTCTGCTTAGTTTGCTTGGTAGCCTAAAATGCCTCTCATTACCGGCTACGCGCTGTCCTGCGGTTTAAGCCTCAATACTTCTATGAAGTTATTTGGCCATGGTGCAAGCGTGTACTTTTCGAGCCATTCATTATCGAAGTTCACGCTTTTCACGGTTTCAATGATCTGCTTCACCAGCCCCTCGGGTAGCTTACCTTCTCTTACAGCAGGACACTCTAAGTCTAAGTAGATTATTCTTTCCCGTGTTTTGAAGTCTACGTAAACGAGTACCGGCCAAAGCCTGCAGTCTAATGGCCGTTTTTCGTATACAGTACAGTGGCCTTCTTTACTGAGGTAGGGGCACGGATTTCCCCCACGAGAACCAATGCACTTAACTACACCGCGCTCGGTTTCTATTTCGAATGCAGCATCGCTGAAATCTTCTTCCTCCTCTGGTAAGAGGACTGCGTAGAAGCGTAAGCAGCAGTTCTCTTTACATTCGCTACATATTCTCTTAAAGTCCACGAAGTTGAACTTGTACGCGAGCCTACTCATACGGGTCCTCTTACATCTCCGCTTTCATAGTCCAGTGTGCGGGGTTTAAAAACAAGAACCGCTAGCTAAGCCATGATCGGATTGCTGGGACGAGCTACCGCGCGCCCTAGAACGCGGATTAAGCCCTCTCGCTGGTTTGCGAGTTGTTGCCACTTTGCTTCCCTTTCACTATACCCCTTTCGAGCCTCCACCAGGCTCAAGTATAAAGCACTCACCTAGACCTTGCTTCGCGACCCGCATGACACAAATCTCCAGGACAAGTGAGCGGAAAGAGGAATGGAGCCAACTAATGTAAACTACAAAGAGCCATGCGAAGCAAACCGCAATTCCGGCAAGCGGATCGGGCCAAGCGCCTTTGTTAGTAAGTAGAAGAGCGCTCGTCGGTTTGTCATGATCCACGCTATTTAAGCCTCCTACTATAATAATCTATTCTCGGCTAGCGGGTTGGCGAGATGCTCTCGTTAGTACTTTTCATGCTGGCGCTGATAATCGTACTGGTTGGCATGCTACTAATAGTGCTCTCCATTATAGGCAGGAGCGAGGAAATCGAGCGTGGTGAGAAGCGTGTAGAGGGTGGAGGAGTCATAATTGTGGGCCCACTACCAATCGTTATAGGTACAAGCCAGAGAGCAGCGCTTGCACTAATCATACTCGCACTGGTACTCTTCGTAGTAGTTGTTGCGACGTTCATACTACTAGCTAGGTGGACTCCATGAACCTCCTTAAACTAGGCGTAGTGCTCGTGTTCGTGGGCATGATCTTAGCCGTAATCGCGACGTTCCTACAAGCACTAGGAGGGATCTCGGTATCCGGTGGAGGGTGCATAGTAGTGGGCTTTATACCGGTATGTTTCGGTGTAGGCGAGCACGCCTTACCAGCAATAATGATAGTGCTCGTGCTAGCAATAGCACTAGTGGTCATTAGCCTGTTATTTATGACCTACGTGCATAGAAGAATTAAGGAAACAATCCCACATGGCGTAGCTACCTAGCATTTATTCTCAGTTACCTAAAAGCCGGTAGAGCCGCGGAAAGCCGCCCAAGAAGAGGCTCGTAAACTGTGAGGTTCAAAACGGGTCGAGTCACGCGCACAGCAGGGTTTACGAGTATAAAAGCCCTATTCACTGTACATGTTGATAGAGGCTCCGGCGAGAAGCCGCGTGTCACGCGGTCCTATGAACCGGAGCGGGTCCCCCGGTTCCCTGCATACTTCAATAATCACCCAGAGAGGAAACTGACCTCCTCCCCGCCCTTGAGGTAGTTCACCACGTAGGCTGGGGATAGCCGTGGAGGGCATGAGCAGAACACGTGGACATGGCCTGGTAGAACCTCGATAGCTATAGGTTCACAGCCGAGCTCAAG